>Ga0209377_1000149_pt1 | contig 42182 bp, 36 predicted proteins | sample GraSoiAngelo_141_FD_185898 | JGI IMG/M metagenome (GOLD analysis project Ga0209377, IMG submission 185898) | Grasslands soil microbial communities from the Angelo Coastal Reserve, California, USA - 14_0929_12_40cm (SPAdes) (version 2) | ecosystem: Environmental > Terrestrial > Soil > Grasslands ...
GCGGCATCGGCCGTGCCGTTGCCGTGGTTCGCAATCGTGATCGACAGGATCGCGATCTGGCCGTCGATCGGTTCAGTGGGGATGGTCGACGCCGACGCGGGGGTTAGATCGGGAATCCCTCCCGTCGGGGGCTTCGGTTGCACTTCGATTCGCACCGATGCGGTCCCTTCGTTTCCGCGCGCGTCCTCCACGGTCACGCTCGCCCGTCTCGGGCCGGCGAGCGAATACGAGTGGCTGGCCAGGGGCGACGCCTGCTCGCGCGTGCGGTTGCCGTCTCCGAAGTCGAACTCATACGAAACGATTCGTCCGTTTCCGTTGTCGTGACTGACACTCGCCGATGCGTCGAAGTAGACGACCTGGCCGATCGTCGGCGCGGCGTCGTCAACCGATAGAATGGCGGTCGGACCCCGGGGCGTCGCGGACACCACGGCGAGCAGGCTGAACGCGACCGCCCACCCCGCCGACGCGAGGCCCACGCGCGTTCGAAGGGATAATCTTCCCCTTCCCCGACCCACGGTGCGCGATGTGAGTACGCAGGCAAAATGGTTTCCAGAGCGACGTTTCTCCGAGCAAATCGGTATCAGGATTGATACCTCGATGACGACGGTTGCGCAGAGATACGATTTCCTCACATGTCCAAGCGATAGAGGGGAGATGTTGCGAGGTTTAGGTCCGGCCCCCGCCAACCACATGAGCAAGCAGGAAATCAATCGCTTGTTGGCGGTTTCTCTGCGAGGAATCTTGATGCCTCGCGCTTGTGGCGTCCGGCATGGCACCTCACACACAACAGTCGAATGTTGTCGAGATTGTTATTGGACGGATTTTCGTCGACATGATGGAAATTTCCCCACTCAATGCTCTCGCGTACTACAGTCCGTTCCTCAGTCTTATGAGGGCGCCAAGGGGCGATGGTAAGCAAGTCATCTGGCTCACGTTCGAAGACTGTCTCTTCGATCCAGTGACTCCCTTGAAGGGCCCCACACGCGGGGCAGTGATTGGCCCAGTAGGACTGCCGGAGCGTATTCGAGTAGTCCCGGTAGAACGCTGGGAAGTGTTCTTGAATCCGCTTGCCCAAATCATTGTCCTCGAGAAATCCCGCATCAACAACAGGAAATCGGAATTCACATCGGTGACATGGATAGTCGTGATAAACATCGAGGATCTCGCGATCAGTCCACTGTTCTGGATATTCCGTTTCTAATACAGCCTTGAGAGGGCGTCCACAGTCCTCGCATCGACCGTCGGCCCGAGCTCGAATTGAACGCCTGACATTCAGAGGTAGTCGGCGTCGCCGGGCGGACTTCAAGAGGCCTTTTCGACCCCATGCTTCGAGTCTGTCTGACTTGGGTGACAAATCGCTCCACCGCTGATAGTCTGCGCGCATCTTCTGCGTTACGGCTGTGGCCTATCCGAGTTCAGGAGACAAGAGCGTTCAAGGCGACGGAGTACCAGATCACACCGTTTCCATCGTAACTCTTGTTTTGGTCGCGCCACCGGTAGTCGACCTATTCGCATCTTCTCTCCGGACTTTGCCCCGGCCCACATAGACCTCGGTGTTGTGGGAATACTCTCCGAGAAGACTTAATAGACCGAGGAAGTTCGCTCCAACGTGGCCCTCGAATCCGCACGGAAATTCGCGCTGCAGAACGCCGTCCTCCACGAAGGCAAGGCGGACGCGAAGGCGGTCCTCGGCCGGTTGCTCGCCGAAGACGCCGCCCTCCGGAGGCGCGCTAAAGAGGCGGCGGCGTACGTCGAACGCGTCGTCGCGGACGTGAACGATCTCGGCCTCGAAACGCAACGGGCGGAGCTCGCGGCGATTGCACCGGAACTCCTCGAGAAGATCCGACATGATGTCGGCCCAAAGGAGCTGCCATCGCTCCCGGACGCCGTCGACGGAGCGGTGGTCCTGCGCCTCGCGCCCTATCCGAGCGGCCCGCTCCACATCGGCAACGCGCGGGCGTTCGTCCTGAACGACGCATACACGAAGCGCTACCATGGGAAGCTGCTCCTCGTCTTCGACGATACGATCGGGTCGGAGGACAAGCCGCTCCTCCCGGAGGCGTTCGACCAGGTGAAGGAGGGCCTCGACTGGGCCGGCGTCGAGTACGACGAGGTCCTGTACAAGAGCGACCGGATCCCGTTGCACTACGAGTGGGCCGAGAAGCTCCTCGCGACCGGCGAGGCCTACGTGTGCGAGTGCGACGCGGAGACCCTGCGGAAGAACCGCGAGGCGATGCGCGCGTGCGTGCACCGCATCCAGGACGTCGACGAGACGATCGCGATGTGGAAGGCGATGCTCGCCGGCGAGTACGGCGAGGGCGAGGCGGTCGTCCGACTCAAGACGGACATGGCCCATCCGAATCCCGCGTTCCGAGACCGCGTCCTGTTCCGCGTCGCGGTGCGGGAGCATCCGCGGGTCGGCACGCGGTACCGCGTCTGGCCGATGCTCGAGTTCTCGTGGGCCGTCGACGACGCCCTCCTCGGGATCACGCACGTCCTCCGCGGCAAGGACCTCGTGATGGAGGACCTCATGGAGACCCGGATCTGGGACATCCTCCAGGTCGACCGTCGTCCGCGGTTCGTCCACTTCGGGATCTTGCGTTTCAAGGATCTCGAGCTGTCGAAGTCGCGATACCGGAAGGAGATCGCAGAGGGCCGTCTCACCGGGATCGACGATCCTCGGACGTGGACGTTGCAATCGTTGCGCCGCCGGGGGATTCGACCCGCGGCCCTCCGGGAGTTCGTCCTCTCCTTCGGCCTGAGTCTGAACGACATCGAGGTGCCCGCCGAGACGTTGTATGCGGAGAACCGCAAGATGATCGACAAAGACGCGAACCGTTACTTCTTCGTCCCCGATCCTGTCGTCGTCGAGATCGCGGGGCTCCCGCCGATCGAACGCGTGAAGGCGCCGCTTCATCCCGACTTCCCCGGCCGAGGCGTGCGGGAGATTCCCGTGGGTCCGAAGGTCGAGGTAGCCCGCGATGACTTCACGAAGTTCCGGGGCCAGGAGGTTCGGCTCAAGGACTTCTGCAACGTCGTCCTGGACCACCGCGCCCGATTCGTCTCGCTGGAGAACAAGGAGATTCCCAAGATCCAGTGGGTCACGCATGGGTTGCAGACGCACCTAGTGATGCCGGACGGCGCGGTGTCTCGCGGCCTTTCCGAGCCGCTCGTGGGATCGCTCAAGGTCGACGACGTGGTGCAGTTCGAGCGCGTGGGCTTCGCGCGGATCGATCACGTGAGCAAGGCCGAGGTGCGCGCGTACTTCGCGCACCGTTGAGTTGGGTCGGCGAGCGTCGACGATCGGATTTTCACTTTCGCAGTCCTCCCCCCATGGAGTTGACTTTCGGCTGCGGTTTTACTCAACTGAGTAAAATGCCCGCGCGCAGATCCGTTCGCAGGGCCCGTCGAGAAACGAGCCGGGCTCGCGAGGGATACATCGTCACGTGGGATGTGGATTCGAGCAACTTGTTGCAGTGCACCCGCGTCCGTCGGTTCATCTACGGGCACACGGTCTCTTCGAACGGGAAAGCCTACCATTACGCAGGATTCGTGGAACTCGATGGAGTGCGCTATCTGGGCCAGTCGGTGCTGTTTGTCAACCGGGCGCGGTTGGCTCCATTGAGGGAGTTCCTTCGCGCGAACGGGGTCGAGCACGTCATCTCCGAGGCCACGTTGGGGCGGATCCTCGCCAATTGAGGGACGGGCCAGAAGGAACATCAGCCTCGCTTTTACTCAAGTGGGTAAACGGATCACGGTCTGACGCCGGTTTTTACTCAACTGAGTAAAATGGCCGCAGTCTCCGGGCAATTCTCCGGTGAACCCTTTTCTATCCTTCCGTCTTCCCGGCTCCCATGGCCCGGTTCGCGAAGCGCGTCCGTTCGATCGAGCCCTCTCCCACGGTCCGGATCAGCGACCTCATTGCGGAATCCCAGGGCCAGGGGCAGAAGATCCTCTCGCTGGCCATCGGCGAGCCGGATTTCCCGACGCCCGCGCATATCGTCGACGCGGCCAAGAAGGCGCTGGACAACGGCTACACGAAATACACCGCCGCTCCCGGAATCCGCGAGTTGCGCGCGGCGATCGCGGAGAAGTCGCAGAAGGAGAATGGGATTCCCGCGAAGCCGGAGAACGTGATCGTCGCCCCGACCAAACACACGCTCTTCATGACGTTCATGGCCCTCCTCGAATCCGGAGACGAGGGGCTGATCCCCGATCCCGGCTGGGTCTCGTACGCGCCGATGGTGACCCTCGCGGGGGCGAAACCCGTGCCTGTCCGCGCCGCGGACGAAGACGGATTCGTGCCTTCGACGGAGACGGTCGCGGACGCGATCACCCCGCGGACCCGGCTCATCGTCCTGAACTCGCCCTCGAATCCCGCGGGGTCCGTGTACACGCGGGCCCAGATGCGCGGCCTGGCGGACCTCGCGGCGGACCACGACCTCACAATCGTGAGCGACGAGATCTACGAGCAGATCCTGTACGAGGGGGAGCACGTCTCACCCGCGTCCCTGGACGGCATGTTCGATCGGACCGTCACGGTGAATGGCTTCTCGAAGACATATTCGATGACGGGCTGGCGGCTCGGCTGGCTCGTCGCACCGACGCCGATGTACAAGCAAATCGTGAAGGTCCAGGAGCACACGATCACCTGCGCGACCGCGTTCGCGCAAAAGGCCGGCGTCGCGGCCCTCCGTGGCCCGACCGGCCCGTTGAAGGTCATGGTCGACGAGTTTCGGGCGCGGCGTGACATCGTGCTCCGAGAGCTCAAGAAGATCGACCGACTCGCGACGAATCGTCCGAGTGGTGCGTTCTATGTGTTCCCGCGCGTCGACGTCGGAGTAAAGAGCGCCTTGCTTGCGGAACGAATCCTAAAGGAGGCGAACGTTGCGGTGACCCCGGGGAGCGCGTTCGGCGACGCCGGGGAGGGCCACCTCCGTCTGTCGTATGCGGCCTCCCGCGAGACGATTGTCGAATCCATCCGCCGGATCGCGGACGTGCTGCAGAGAATCTGACGAACCGGCGGGTCGGAACGATCGAGAGTGCGTTCGGTCGCCTCCCGGTAGGAGTTAAGTATCCTCGTCCACTTTCGCGGGTTGAGGGAACGAATGGCGCAAGACGAGCGGGAGGAAATGCCGACGATTGTGCCGATGGTCGCGTACGAGGACCCCGCCACGGCGATCGATTGGTTGGTCCGTGCCTTCGGGTTCCATGAACGCAAAGACCAGCGGATGAAGGACCGCGACGGGCGGATCACGCACGCGGAGCTCCGACTCGGGAAAGGCCGGGTCTTCTTGGCGACCCCGACACCGGAGTACCAGAGCCCGAAGCATCACCGGGAGACGTGCGCGGCCGCGCGCAAATGGTCTTCGGTCCCATGGGTCATCGACGGGCTGCTCGTCCACGTGGACGATGTCGACCGTCACTTCGCTCGCGCGAAGAACGAGGGCGCGACGATGCTTTCCGATCTCGAGGACAACCCGGTCGGGCGGCTATACCGGGCCGAAGACCTCGAAGGACATCGGTGGATGTTTCTCAAGCCTCATCCGTGATTTCATTCGGTCGCGGGGGTGAGAACTAGCCTTTCGCGCCGCGGGCTCGGAGGAGATCCGCGATGGCCGCGTGGCCTTTCTCCTTCGCGTCGTCCAGTGGCGTGTGCCCGCCATCTCGGATGGCGTGGACGTCCGCCCCACGATCCAGGAGCATCCGGACGACCTCGAGATTTCCGTGCACCGCGGCCTTGTGGAGCGTGGTGTAGTTGGCCTCACTCCTCACGTTCGGGTTCGCTCCCGCCGCGAGCAAGATCCGCACGACGTCGGCGTGGTCTCCGGAGACGGCCGCGTCGACCGCGGTGTTCGCGAACCGACTCGGCGGCTTCTGGTTCACATCGGCCCCGTGGTCCAGGAGGACTTTGACGGCTTCGGCATGGCCAAAGAACGCCGCGAGGCCGAGCGGGTCGAAGCCCTCCTCCTTGGTGGCCTCGTTGACCCGCACGCGGGATTGGCCGAGGATCGTCTTGAGCCGCCGCGCATTCCCGACCGTCGCGGCCTCGTATAGGTTCAGCGCGTCCTCCGGCGTCCGGGCGAGGAGCAGCTTGACGACGTCTCCCGCTCCGTAGAATGTGGCGGTCAGGACGAGCGTCCCGTTCGGAGTGTGCATCCGGAGGAGGGCCGGATTACGGTCGAGGATTGCCTGGGCCTTCGCGAGATCGTTCTTCTGGGCCGCCGTGAGCAGATCGTCCTCGTCCCCCATGCCTCATTCCCCTTGCTGAGCGAGCCGGGAACGCGGTCGACCGTCTATGAAGGTTGCGCCGGTATCACGTCACGACCTGGGTCTCGCCGCACGAGGGGCACATGACCTCGATCGGACGGCGGCTCGTCGATAGGTCGATCGGCTTGCCGCAGCGACGACAGGTGATCGACATGGGCGACGTCGGCGGGGTTTGGACCGGCCCTTCCGGTGGCGGGGGCGGGACCCCTTTCGCGCCCATCGGTGCGAGGCCGCCTCCGACCCGCCTCCACAGCCCGATCACCGCGATCAGGAGCAGCAGGAACAGGACGCCGAGGACGATGCCGAAGACCGGGACACCGCCGACGTCGGTGGACCAGAACCCGTTTCCCGACGCGCCGACCTGGACCGTTTGGAATGCGCTCGCCCCGGTGTTCAACTCGTTCGCGAAGACGAGCAGCCCTCCGTTCCCCGTCCCTTGCGGGATCCGGATGGAGAGGTCGGCTGTCGACCCGGTCGTGATCGCCGAGACGGACGCCGAGAAGATCGACAGGGACCAGCGGAACTGGCTCGGGAGCGAGGCCGGGCCCCGGGCGGTCAAGGTGAGCCGCGCGTGAATCGTCTCGCCGGCGGCGTACGACGAACGGTCGAAGCTCAACCCGAGGACGAAGCCGGTCGCCTGAGTGATGGTGGCCTGCGCCTGCGTGGTGTTGCCGCGGTCCGAGGCGGTCACGTGGAACGCGTAGCTACGGCTCGCGGGGTTCGGCGTGCGGAACGCGAAGAACGTGATGTTCGTCGTCCCCGACAAGACGATGACCGCGTTCTCGTCGTCGACCTCGTACGCGTAGGTGGGATTCGTGATGACGTGCGAGGTCACGCCGTATAAAGCGTTGATCGTGTCGCCGGGATTGTAGTCGCCGCGGTCGAGGCTCAGGGCCATGTAGGCGAGGGCGACCGTCGCGCTCTGCTGGCCCGCGCTGATCGTCCCCTGACCGTCGTCCACGGTCGCCTCGAATCGGAGGGTGCCCGTGTAGTCGAGGGCGATCGGATAGGTGAACCTGGCCCCTGCGGTCGTCGTCGTGTTCAGGATTTGGAAGAATAAGTTCCGGACGCGCCATGTGTACGTGTAGTTGCCGGGAGCCGGGGTGCGGTACACGGTCGCTTGGGCGGTCGCGGTGTCGCCGCTCAGGTACGATGACTTGTCGAGGACGACCGTGACCGTCATCGCCGCCGGGTCGACCCCGGTTTGCGCGGCCCTCGCGGTCGGCATGAGGGCGGCGAGTGCGAGAAACGCGATGGCGAGTGCGAGCCCGATAGCAGCGGCCCTCGATCGTAATGCGGATGACATGCGGCGTCCCATCCCAGTGTCCGCCCGGAGAAACCCCGCGGACGGGGGCGTCATTATGTCTGACCTACTTAATGATTGGTCCGATAGATGTCCGACGCGCTTCCGTGGCGTCTCCCGACCGATTCGCTCTGCGGCGTCCGCGTCGGTTCGAGTCCGGACTACCCTCCGACCGTTCGCTTGTCTCCCCCGGCTTGGAGGCGCGCGAACAGGTCGTCCGCACGGGCCCGCCATGGAGCCGCGTCGCTGCCGCGGCCTTGGGTCTCGTAGAGCCGCGCAATCTCTTCGTACCGGGTCGCGAGCGAGTACGGGTTCTCGAGTCGAGCGATCATCTCGACGGATTCGAGGAGGTGCGCTTCCGCCTTCGGCCAGTCCCCGCGCTTCGCGAAGACGAGGCCGAGGTTCGCCTTCGCCGTGGACAGGGCGACCGGATCGCCGATCGTTAGTGCGAGCTGGACCGCGCGCTCGGCGCTCGTGGCCGCAGCCTCGACCGCTTCGAGTCGAAGGTAGTTCTCGACCGCGTTCGCCAGGGCGTACGACGCGAAACGCACGTCCCCGGCCCCCAGGGCGATCTCCGCCGACCGGGCAAAGGTCTCCGCCGCGGTCCGCGCGTCGCCTTCGCGGCTCGAGACAATCCCGAGGTTGATCTGGATCGCGGCATCCTCCCGCGTGCCGCTCCGGACCGACGAGGCGGCTTCCAGGAGACGCGTCTTCGCATGCAGGTGGTCCCCCCGTGCGATCAGGACGGCGCCGAGATCGGTCAGCGTGCGGACGCGCTCGCGCGAGCCGTGCGGCAAGAGGTCTGCCGCCTGTTCGAGGTGCCCCATGGCCGCCGGAAGGTCTCCGAGCTTTCGCTCCACGCCCCCGAGGGCCCGCAACGCTTCCCCCTCGACCTCCGGGACCGCCAGGGCCGCGGCCTCGCGAACCGCTTCGGCCAGGATCGTCCGCGCGTCCTGGTAGGCCGCGAGTCGATTTGCGATCCGTCCGAGTTGGATGTGCGCCCGAAGCCGTTCCGAGGGCGTACCCGAGCTCGCGATGCGCTCGAGGACCGCCCGTGCATCCGCGAACTTTCCGAGGAACATCTGTGTCTCGGCGAGGAGGGCGTCGAGCCGCGAATCCTGCGGAACGCGGAGCAACGCGGCCTCCAGATCTCCGGCGCGAGCGCTCTCCGCGAACGCCGGGCCGACGTCGATCAGCCGGGCCACCGCGGCCTCGAGGTCCCCGGACTCGATCCGGTGGTACGCCTCTTCGAGGTGGTCTTGTCGGCCCGCCCAGTATGAGGCCGCGCGGACGTGCGCCTCCCGCCGCCGGAGGTCCCCCATGCGTCGGAGGAAGAATTCCTTCACGAGGTCGTGCAGCAGATAGCCTTCGTCTCGGTGATGGAGGAGCGCGCGTCGCACGAGTCGTCGGAGCTGGGAGAGCGTGGCGCCGAACGCCTCCGGAGAACGCGCCGGACGGCGCAGCACCGCGAACGTGCGGAGGAGGTTCTCCGATGCGTCGTCGAGGTCCTCGAGGACCGTATCGAGCACGTAGCGCTCCGTCTCGACCGCTCCGGCGTCGAGGCCGCTCGCGGCGAAGAGCTCAAGGGCGAGTGGGTGTCCCCCGGTCGCGGCGACGACCCGAGGCACGTCCGCTGGTTTGAGAGAGGCCCCTCGGGACGCGAGCAGCTCTGCCGCGGAATCATCGTCGAGGCCTTCGAGGCGGAGTTCGAGGACGCGTCCCCGCGCGATGTCGGGTGGCTCGAAGAACGTCGGTTGCGTGCGGCTCGCCACGAGGATTTTCGCATCCGGCGGATGTTCGAAGACGGCCCGGAGGAGGGCGTCGGCGGCGGGGCACGCATGGAGGTCGTCGATCGCGAGGACACAGCCGGACAGGTCTTCTCGGAGGACGGCGACGACCTCGATCGGGTCATACGCGGGACGCGTGATGGCCGCCTTCATCCGCCGGCGGTTCTGGTGCGCGAGGAAGTCCGCGAACGAACTCAACAGGCCGTGCGCGTCGTCGTGGGCGTACACGCGGCGAAGGAGTTTCGGCCGGCGTTCCTCGGCGAGGGCTCGTGCGAGGAGCGCGGACTTCCCGATCCCCGCGACGCCGATCACGACGGCGACGGCCCGCGACCCGGAGGCGAGCCACTCCTCCAGGAAGCGTCGTTCGTCCGCTCGGCCGAAGAACGTGCGGCTCGGGACCGCGGCCGGCTTCGCCGGTTCCGCTCGGGGCATCTCGACGACCTCGGAGGCGAGGACCCGCTGCACGGCCTCGGCTTCCCTCAGGCCGGCGTGGCGCAGCGCTTCGATTGCTTCCGCCCCGAGGACCGTGCGCCGACCGTCTGGCGCCGACAACTCGATCGTCCGTGCCCGCGCGTGCTCCCGCATCCGCCGCGATACCTCCTGTCCCGCCGGTGTCAGCTCGTACACCTTGCGACGGGAGCGGGCATTGGCGACATGGGCCATCCGCTCCTGCACCTTCCCGGTCGACTTGAGCCGCTTCAGCTCGAGCGCGACGTGCGCGCGGCTCAGGAGGAGCGCCACTGCGATCCCGTCCTGGGTCATCTCGACCGGGCATTCGTACGAGTCCGCGTGACGCAGAAATCCGGAGAGGTGGACGAGAATCCTCTCTCCCACGGTGACACTCGGCAATCCCTCCGCCCCTCCATGGCCGATATCGAAGGATCGTTACTTAACCGTGTGGGCCTTCCGTCATGTTTCGGGATTTCCTCCAGGCCGCCGCGCGAAACGGCGTCCGCTCAACGGTTCTGGGAGAGCCGTTCGACGATCGCCGGCAGCTCGCGGAGGTCGTGCGCTTCGGCGTCCGGCGCAGGATCGGCGGGCCCGCGATGAAGGCCCCCGCGGTTCACCCAGACGGTCCGCATCCCGAGTCGCGAGGCGCCCTGCACATCGGCTACGAGGGAGTCCCCGACGTGGATTACGTCCTCCGGCCGGACCCGGAGCGATTCGAGGGCCGCCTCGAAGATCCGGGGACGCGGCTTGTACGTCTGTGCGGACTCCGACGTGATGACGGCATCGAATCGCAGAGCATTACGCTGGAGGATATCCAAGAGGAATTCGTGGTCTGCATTGGAGACGACGGCGCGCGGCACGCCATCGAGGGTTTCGAGGACCCGCGGGACTTCGGCGTAGGCTTTCGCCTCCCGCCACAGCGCCACGAGCCGGTCCACGTATGGCGCGGGCGATGCGTCGATCGCATATTCGCGGAACGTCTTCGCGAGGCTGTCCTCCGTGATCTCCGCCAAGGTGAGGAACGGCGCCGTTTCCGCCGCGAAGAAATGCCGGTCCCACGTCGCGAGGAGCGCCTCCGCGTCGAGGCTCGGTCGCTGATCGTCGCACACGGACCGGGCGATCCGGATCAGCACATCCCGTCCGGTGTCGATGAGGGTCCCGAACGCGTCGAAGGTGATCGCGCGCACCATCGCACGTCCCGAGGACGCGGTCGTCCTTATCGCTTTCGTCGACGGCCGAAGTCGCAGAGGGATTGGATTGGACATCCCGCACACGCAGGATTCGTCCGGCGGCAGAGAGTCTTCGCGTGCCGAACGAGGAGCGCATGATACTCCTGATAGATCGCGAGGTCTCGCGGAACATGCTGCTCGAAGAAGCGTTGAATCGCTCGGTACTCTCGGGTCCGAAAGAGCCCGATCCGCGTCCCGATGCGCTCCGTGTAGGCGTCGACGACGAAGATCGGATGTCCCCCGGCGTAGAGGAGGATCGAGTCCGCGGTCTCCGGCCCGACGCCATCCTGGGCCAGGAGATCCGCGCGCACCACGTCCATTGGACGGCCGAAGTAGCGCGCCAGGTCGCCGTCGGATCGTTCGAGGAGATGGCGGCAGAACCCTCGGACCCGCGCGGGTTTGGTGCGGTAGAGGCCCGCGATCCGCACATGTCTCCGGATGACGGGCACGGGCGCCTCGGCCAGGGCCCGGACATCGAGGAGTCCCGCTCTCCTCAGGTTCCGGATCGCGACCTCGACGTTCCGCCACGAGGTCTGCTGCATGAGCAGCGCGCCGACAATCGCTTCGAACGCCGTCTCGGCGGGCCACCAGTGCTGCGGCCCGTAGTGCTCGAGCAGACGTTCGTAGACGTGTCGCGCCCGATCCATCTCGCGGCGGCCATCACGATTGAAGGTTTGAGGGTTGTCTGTGGTGCTACGGAATTTAAGGGACCTCTGACTATCCGGGCGCGTGAACCCGGTCCCGATGTTCGCCTCAATCGGGGGCGTCGACGAGCTCCTCTTCCGGGCGCTCAACCTCGCAGGCACGAACGCGACCTTGGACGTCATCATGGTCCTCATCACGACGCTCGGCGGCACCTACATCCTCGCTCTCTTCGCGATCCCTCTGTGGTTGCGTGGGCAGCGGGAGGCGACGTTCGATTTCATCCTCATCCTCGTCCTCACGGTCGTCGTCACGACGGCGATCAAGTACCTCGTGGACCGGTCGCGGCCCTGCGTCGATCCGACGTTCGGCGCCCGGACCCTCCCTGGATACGGCTGCGCCACAGAGCCCGATCCCTCGCTCCCGAGCGGGCATGCCTCCCGCGCGTTCGCCCTCGCCGGCCTCGTGGCCTTGCGATATCGGTGGCGGGCCGGCAGTGCCGCGATCGCATTCGCGACTCTCGTCGGCTTGAGCCGCGTGTATCTCGGTCTGCACTGGCCCTCGGACATCCTTGCGGGAGCCTTGGTCGGGATCGGGATCGCGGTCCTCGTCGAGCTCGTGAGCCGACGCGTCGTCCTCTACCAACGGATCCGCAAGTGGATCGTCGAACTGATCCCGCACTGGCCTCGACGGAAGCCCGCCTAGGTCTCGCCGAGCAGGCCTTTCGCCTTCCCGAGCGCCTCTTCGACGGCCTTGCCGAACGCGGCGGTCTGCTTCTCCGCCATCGCGACGAAGAACATCTTCCCCGAGACGCCGTGGACGCTCAGGATGCCGCTGTCCGAGGCGACCGAGATCCGATTCGGAGCGTCCATCTTCATTGCGCCGTACATGACCTCGAGGGCCCCGAGCAGGGTCGCCGCCATCGTGGCGAAGTTGTCGACGTGTGTGTCGTCCGGGAGGACCCAGGCCACCGGCACGCCAGAGCGGGAGACGATCGCGGACATCTTGGCGCCCGTCCGGGAGTTGAAATCGGTGAGCAATTTCCGGAGCGCCTCGACGGCCACGGGCACGCGACTCCCTCCGAATCGCCTCGCGATGCAGCCCTCGTTATTTAGCTCTTGTTCCGGGAAAACCGGGTGCAACGGCCTAGAAGAGAACACCGCCGGAAGGCAAGTAGGACTCGAGCTGGAGGATGTCACGCGCGGCCATCCATGCCGTGAGGAACTCGATTTTCAAGCCCGCCTCGAACGCTGCGGTGAGCGCGCCTTCGTTGAGGCCGGGGACCCAGGCGGAAACCGTCTTCATCCCGATTTCATGCGCCTTCGCGATGGCGGCCGACATCAGAGCCGCGCTGAGCGAGGGGTCAAGAACGCCGCCGGGCCCGATCGCGCCGTTTCCTTGGATCACGACGTAGCCCACGGTCTTGGGGCCTGCCCGCGCGTCAAAGAACCGCGAACCTTTGACGGCCGTGAGGAAGTGGCGTTGGTCGACATCGCGGCGGGCCTCCCGGAGCGGACGATCGAGTCGCGCCGCCAGGTCGCGCGCCCGCGTTGTCGAGGTCCCGGTCGGTCCAACTTGTCGGAGCTCGAGACCGCGAACGGTCGACTCCGTCGGCTTGCCCTCGACGTGGTACAGGATCGTGCGCGGGAGCATGCCGAACTTCGTATACAGCGCCTGGGCGCGGAGGTCGAGAGACGCCACGACGCAACGCACGGTCCCGCGTGGGGGACGGGGCGCGTCGAACGCGCGCGTGAGCACCTGCCGCCCGACGCCGCGGCTCTGCGTCCCGGGCCGCCCGAAGAACTGCGCGAGGAAGTGCGTCTTGCCGCGCAAGATCGTGATCGCATAGCACACGATCCTACCTTCGACGACGGCGACGTGGAAGCCATCCGGGTCCGTCGCGAGCGCGTGGCGGAGGAACGGGAGGACATCGCGGACGGGGAAGCTCGGCGGCCGCTGCCCTTGGCGGCGGCTCAGGTCCCTGAGGGAAGCGAGGCACAGTCGGGCGCAGGCGACGAAATCCCTCGGGCGCGCGGGGCGGATGCGGACGTCGAGGCGCGACTTGACCACATGGCCGGATGGTTCACCGAATATTAGCGTGTCGCGCGTGCCGAGGGCCCGCGTCGACGCGGGAATCGAGAAGCGGGTCGGTCGAGCGAGTTCAGCGGTGGTACAGGACGCTGTAGTACCGGTTCTCCTTCGCGGTGCGCTCGAGGCGCCCGAAGATCGCGAGCTGGTATCCGCACTTCTTGCACTTGTTGTCCTTGTCGAGGTACCAGCCGGTGATGTCGAATCCGTACCGCTTGATCGCGACCGCGCCGCACCCGGGGCAATACGTGTGCTCGAGCGGATGGCCCGAGACGTTCCCGATGTAGACGTACTTCAGGCCTTCCTCCTTCGCGACCGCGCAGTGCTTCTCGAGCGTCTCGACGGGCGTCCAGGGGAACTCCATCATCTTGTAGTCCGGGTGGAATCGCAAGAAGTGGATCGGGGTGTCGGGACCGAGGTTGTCGTAGACCCACTTCGAGAGCTTCCTCGCGGCGTTGAGGTCGTCGCCGACCTGCGGGACGATCAGGTCCGTGATCTCGATGTGGATCTTCTTCGTGTCTCGGGTGTCGAGGAGCGTCTGGAAAATCGGCTCCGCATTGGGGATGTTGATGTACTTCCGGACGAAGTTCGTCTCGCCGGATCCCTTGAAGTCCACCGTGACACAGTCGAGGAACTTCGGCATCTCTGCGACGGTCTCTGGTGTGTCGTATCCGTTCGACACGAAGATGTTCAGCAGGCCGGCCTTGCGAGCCATCATGCCGATGTCCCGCGCGAATTCGATGAAGATGGTCGGCTGGTTGTAGGTGTAGGCGAGGCCCTGGCATCCCTGTTCCAGAGTCATGCGGACGACGTCTTGCGGTTCGACCTCGATGCCCTCGACCTTGCGGCGTTGGGAGATGTCAGCGTTCTGGCAATTGGCCACCGCGAAGAGATTCGCGGTGTAGCTGTGGTCCTCGTCGACTTCCAGGTTGTACACGGGGCCGATGTACGTCTTCTCGCGGATGTCCACGACCGGCACCAAGAAGTAGTCCTCCATCGCCCGCGTTTTCTCCATGGGCTCGGCACCGATGAGAGTCAGCCCACTCAGGCGATCGGTCGCTGCCATTTCGGCCTCGATTATCGGCTTCGGCGCGTCTCCCGCAATTCGGGGAACCGCGACGAGGTCGCCGATTTTCAGCCGGTCGGCTCGAACTTTTCTCAGCTCGCCTTTCGGTCCCGGACCGAACAGCGGATGATCGGGAGTGCACCTCAGCGGGGGAAGACCTCGGACGCGAATTTCTAGGACTTGCCCCGCGTAGAGATGTTCAAATGCCTTCGTGATGACTCGCCAGCGATTCCTGTGCGTCAGCGCGTTTTTCCAACCCAGCAGTCGAACTTCCGGGTTCTCGGTCGGCGCGCCCGCAGCGAACAGGGACTCGATTGGTTGGTACCCGCTCTCGGTCATGACGAGGGTATTCGGGAGGAAGCAGTAGCGGCAGTTGTGGACCAGCACATCACTCGCCACGTAATTGTGGAACGGGACGCATTCAAAGCTGTAGACGGGTTCGCGGGACGATTCAAGGCCAACACGGACAACCGGCGACCAGGCGAAGCGCGGTCTGAACTCGCTCGCCGCAGTCCACAACCGCCGGAATCGAGCCATCTCCGTCGGGTGAACAGCTGATCCGTGCGTGGGCAGTTTGACGAGATGTGACATTTGGAAATGGGAATCCTGACCTTTGGCAACCAGAACCCAGTCGTCCAATCGCAGGCTCGAGATGGGAACCCAGCCCCGCTTCGTTAGGATTGGGTGCTCCGCGGTCGCGATGAGCGGCTCTTGCAGTCCTTCGACGGACAGTCGAAAACTTGCGGCCTTTCGACTGCCAGCCGCGGTGACGACGGCTGGTGCGGTTGTGCCGCCCAACTCCGCCAGCGACCACAGAGCGTCGCCCGCCCGGATCTGTTCGACCGGTTTCGTCGATCCATCATGGAGGAGAATCGGTGTCCCCGCAGGATGGCAAAGCCAGTTACAGCCGGTCGTCGCAATGCTGAAGATCTTCGATCCGGGACGGTAGTGCGACACCGGTTTCTTCTCGATCGGGTCGACGTGGCCCGTGATGACGCGTCCATAGACGTACAACCAGAGCTTGCCCTCGTGAACCCCGCGAATGCCACACAGGCCAACCTGGTTCTCGCCAATCTTGCAATAGCGGGCACACGCCGTGCACATGATCTTGTTCGTGCCCTCGACCGGCTTCCAGAGCTCGGCGACCTTCCCCATCGCCTTGCCCGGCGGCTCCCGGACATCGAGGACTTCCGGTTCCGAAATCATCGTCTATCGGTACACTGGTCCTATCGGGTTAAAACACTTTGTGGCAGACTACCGAATGCCGGAAGAACGGAAGTGTTCCCAACCCTTCGCCAAGAGCGATTCCCTCCCGGTTTTCGTCACGAGGACGTTGCCGCCGGATGCCGCGACCTTGCCGATCACGGTGAGCCGTCTCCGGTCACGAACGGACGAGTCCGAGTACCTCGCCAGCACCGTCTGGATCGCTTCCGGCCGAACCGTCGCGAGGAGCTCGTAGTCGCCTCCGTAATACAGGACAAGGTCCTTCGCGACCGCGGGTGGCAGAGATGCGAGGCCTTGGTACCGCGGCAGCGCGGCCTCGTCGATCTGGTACGAGAGTTTCGTCATCCCCGCCATCTGTGACAGGCTGACCCCGAGGCCATCCGAAAGGTCCATACAGCTCGTGACCGCGCCGGACTCGGAGAAGAACATGCCGTCCGCGATCCGCGGATACGGCCGAAGAAGTTGGTTCAGCGCCTCGGTTCGCATACCGGACGACTGCTCGAGCATCTTCGCGGCATGGCCCGCGCGCCCCAGGTCTCCGGTGACGACGATCGCATCGCCCGGTCGCGCCCCCGTGCGGAGCAGGATCCGGTCCTTCCGCACCCGGCCGAACGCGGTGCCGGCGATTGAGAGGATGTCCGCCTCCTTCGTGTCCCCGCCCAGCACGGCGATCCCGAATTCGCGGACGCATTCCTCCATCCCCGTCGCGAGGCCGCGGAGGAACTCCACCTCGGTGTCGGCCGGCATCGAATAGGCCGCGACGAAGCCCAGGGGTCTCGCACCCGCCGCCGCGATGTCGCTCAGGTTCACCGCGGTCGCATACCATCCGATCTGCTGCGCCGTCGCCCCGGCCGGAATGTGCGTCTTCCGGTTCACGACGTCCGTCGTGACGACGAGATAGTCGTCCCCCCATTCGACGACGCCGCAGTCGTGACCGAGGCCGATCGGCTGCCCGCGGTCATAGATGCGCGCGAGGATGTCGATCGCTCCGCGCTCCCCGATGTCCGACAGTCGCGTCACAAGGAGCGGCAAACGGGGGCTCGCGATAAGAAGGCTACGCGGCTCCGTCGATTGGGCACGGCCGAGGTCACTCGGCCGGTGGTTCCTCAGGCTGCCGTGGTCGGCGGCGCGCCCAGATCGCGACCGCGACGACCGCGACGATCACGGCGATGATGCCGGCGATCAGGAGGGGATTGCCCAGGAGGCCTCCGAGGAATCCGGCGGGGCGGACCGTGATGTTGCCCCAGAGGTTCCCATCTCCGTTGAACCGAGATCGGTAGACGAACGTGCCGGTCTGGTTTCCAACCGTGAAGTTGTATTGGAGGGTCCCCCGGAACGTGCCGGAATCGGAGTAGCTCTCGTTCGCGTCGACGACCGAGTTGTCGTTGTAGTCGATGAACCAGTTGTGGTTTCGTCCATCCAAGGAAGTCAGGTTCAACGTGACGTGTTCTCCGACCTCGACCGCGAGGTTCGGACCCGGGCTCGTCAACGACGTGTTCGTGAAGCCCCAGCCCGTGCTCCGAGTCGCGTAGAGGTAGGTCAAGCTCTCTGTCGCCGTCGCCGTGGTTGCGAATCCGACGGAAGCGAGCAAGAGGCCCGCGAGCACAACTGCCGCAAACGTTCGTGGATGGATCTTCGGCACGGCATCCCACCCCGGTCCGCCGCACGGGCCTCTCTTGGCGATAAAAGCATCGGTCTGACTAGCTGCGACCTACAAAAACGATCATTGCCGGGAATACGCAACGTACTCCGGTTCGCCGAGAAGCGCGCGAATAAAGAAGGCTGTGGGCGCGGTCGATTCCGCGCCCGGTTCGTTCACTGCGGCGGAGGCGGGGGCGTCCCTGGCTTGCCCATCCGGCGCCAGAAGAACGCGGCGAAGGCGATCACCGCGACGATGATCACGATCACGCCGACGACGATCAAGACCGTGTTCTCACCGCCGAGCAGCGGGGGCGGCGTCGTCTGCGCGGCGAGGATCGTGATGTTGCCCCACATGGTCGCCAGGTCATCGCCGGGGCCCGCCGTGCGATCGCTCCGGTAATGGAACGTCCCAGTCACATTCGAGACGGTGAAGTTCCACAGCAAGGCGGTCCCGAAGTTCGGCGAGGTGGGCTCCGCACCGTTCGAGACGTTGTTCCCGTTGTAGTCGATGAACCACCGGTGCGCGAGGGTGTCGAGAGAGGTCAGGTTCAACGTGACGTTGTCGCCCACGTGGATGGTCAGCGGGGGACCGGGGCTCGTGACGGTCGTATTCGTCAAGCCCCAGCCCGCGGCTCTGCTCCCGTAGAGCGTGATTCCTACGTCGCTCGCGGCCGCGGCCGGCGTCGAGAACGCCGACACGCCGAGGAGGGCGGCCGCGATGCCCAATGCCACAACGAAAGCCGTATGCGATTTTGATATCACAAGTATCCCATTCCTTCAGCGGCCGATGGAAAGGCCTCCGAAATAAAAGCATCGGTTGTTTTTTCATTTCCTGCGTCCAGAAAGCAACATTGGGCCGCAATTGCGGCTCCTTGTCCGCGTGCCGTGGAGTCGGCGTGAGGCGTCCCGTCGACTGCTCCGGAGCGTCGATAAGAGTGCGGTGCGCGGGATTTGAACCCGCCTTATAGCCTTGGCAAGGCTATGTCCTAACCAGACTAGACTAGCACCGCGTGAAAGGGGACGAATGCGAGGGGGTTTGAAAAGATTGCGGGGCGCGGAGCGACTGCGCGGTCGGAAGGCCGGCCGCCGAGGCCGCGCGTCTACGCGCCGACTCCGCCGCTGACGAGGAACGCGATGCCGAAGCCCGCGATTGCGGACGCGAGACCGATGATCGCCATCTGAACGCCGCTTCGCGTCGGTCGACCGACGGTCGTCCTTGCTTTCCACCAGCCGATGAGGAACAGCGTGATCGCGCTCACGACGAGCGACACGGCGATGCCCAGGAGGATGTCCCGGCCGATGACGATGAACGGGATCAGGGGGACGAGCGATCCGAGGATTGCGGCGAGGCCGACGAGGATCGCGCTCCTGCGGGCCTGGGTCTTCTCGACCGGCGCGAGGTTCAACTCATGCGCCATCATCAGCTCCAGCCACGCCTTCGGCTTCGAAGTGATCTTGTCCACCATCTCCTCGAGCTCTTCTCCTTGGAAGTCCCACCGCTCGAAGATCTCCCGCACCTCGTTCCGTTCCATGTCCGGCAGGTCCTGCATCTCTTGCCGCTCCCGTTCCACCTCCGCGGCGTAGTGATCCCGGCGGGCGACCGTCGAAGTGTACGCGACGGCCCCCATGGAGATCGATTCGGCGAACGCCGCCGCGAGGCCGCCCGCGAGGATGATCGCGATCGGGTTCGGGTACCGGTAGGAGGCGATCGCGACCCCGAGGATGACGCCGAGGACGTTGACGAGGCCGTCCTGGCTCCCGAGGATGAAATCGGAGAGGAGGCCCGGCTGCGCGTGCTTCTCCGCCAGGGAGTCCTCTTCGATTTTTCGCCAGAACGCGAAGCGCGTCGCCATGGGCCCGCCACCCTAAGAGTCAGTCGGATTTGACCGTTGCGCCGGGATCCGAATCATCCGCAGAGTCCCTCTCTCCTTCGGGGACGAAGGTTTTTTCTAAGCACCTCGTGATGGGCGCGCCCGATGGCGGTCGCGGCCCTCCCGTCGCTCCTGACGGAGGTCGAGACTGCGGTGGGCGCCTCCCGGCCCGAGGCGGTCGACGCGGCCGTCAAGGCGTTCCGTGCGAAGGCCCCACCGGTCGAACTCGTCCGCGCCGCGGCCCGCGGCGTCGCTTTGCATTACGATCGCGCGTCCGGGGTGGCGCCGCGAAGCCTCACGATCCTCAGCGCGGCGGCGAATCTCACCTCCGTGATCGAACCGCGCTACCAAGTCCTCCCGGTCCTCCAAGCCATCGCCTACGCGGCGTCCGAGAAGAAGCCGGCGACCCCCGCGAAGCCGCCCCTCATCGTATCGGGCGAGGTCACGCATCTCGGCCGGTCGTTCCTCTTTGCAGTCCGGGCGGGCGACGTTGCCGAGGCGGAGTCGATCTTCCTCGGGATGGTCGACGAGGGCTGGGAGCGCAAGATGGCGGGGGACATGCTCTTCCGGGCGGCGCTCGAGGACATGGGCGAAGGCGGACGCAAGCTCTTCCTCGCCGTCAAGTCGTGGCAACTCGCGCGTTCGCTCGGCTTCAAAGGGGCCCGCGCGATCTTACGACCCGCGGTCGACTATCTCGTGAAAGGCCCGCGAGATCGCACCGCCTACGAGACGATCCTCGCGGTCCTCGGGAAGGAGTGGGTCGACCTCGAGGCGCTTTCATCCGGCGGGCGGCCGTTGGACGAGCCCGGGCGGAAACGAATGCACCTGATTGCGTCGGCCCCGAGCGATGCGGCTTGCATCGATGCGACCCTGGCGTTGCTTCGGGATGGATATGCGGCCTCGGTCCTCGCGGAAGGGCTCGTGGTCGCGGCGGCCCGAAGGCTCCTGACCGCGAAAGGCTACGACACGGAAGCCGCCCGTCGGCTGCTGTTCGCCCATGCGTCGCGGTTCGTCCTGAATTTCAGCCGGACGAGTGAACGGCTGTACGTCCTCTTCCAGGCCGCCCTCCGCGTTCGCTCCCCCGAGCCGAAGGTGTACGGCGAGGTCGACGAGGAGATGGTCTTGAGCAAGCTCGATGTCATCGCGAACCTCGGATCCCGGGATTCCCCTATGGCCAACCAGGGATACAACCTACTCCTCGCCGACGCCTGCATCACCGAATTCGTCGCGACCAAGGCGGCCCCAATTGCCCTCGCGCTCGCGCGGATGACCGAGGCGTCTCCGAAGGATCAGACGGCGTACGAGGCGTGGGCCCCTCTCTTCGGGCCATGATCACTTCTTGCTCAGGTCCTGGCCGATCAGCGCGAAGTGGGCCAGGAGCGACTCGATCTGGATCCGCTCGCTGCTGCCTTCGGTGAGCCGGAAGTCCGTCTCCCCGATCCGGTCGAGCAGCCGAACCTTCGACTCGTCCGGGATGTTCAGGTCGAAGACGGTCCGGTGCAGCTGCCGGACGATGTCTTCCCCGGACAGCCCGTACTCGATCAGGAGTCGGTCGAGGACCTCGCGGGCCCGGAGGAATTCGCCCTCCAATGCCTTCTCGATGAGGCCCTTCACCTCCTCGGGTCGGACCGTGCTCGAGACCTTGTAGAGCACCTCGGCGTCGACCGTCGATCCGAGGGACGCGGCGACCTGCAACGCGTTCACGGCCCGCCGCATGTCCCCTTCGGCGACGTAGACGAGGGCCTCCAACCCGTCGTCCGTGATCTTCAGCTTCTCCGACTTCGCGATCCGCCCGATGTATTCCGCGATCGCATCGGGCTTGAGCGGGCGGAAGCGGAACACGGCCGTACGCGATTGAATCGGCTCGATAAGCCGCGACGAGTAGTTGGCGGACAAAATGAAGCGGGACGTCTTCGAGAACGTCTCCATCGTCCGGCGCAAGGCCGCCTGGGCGTCCGCCGTGAGGTTGTCGGCCTCGTCGAGGAAGATGATCTTGAAGTTCGACCCGCCGAAGGGCGCGATGCGGGCGATCTCCTTGACCTTCGTCCGCACGGTCTCGATGCCGCGCTCGTCGCTGCTGTTCAATTCGTAATAGTTCTGGCGCCAGTTCTCGCCGAACATGTCGCGGGCCAGGGCGATCGCGGATGTCGTCTTGCCGGTCCCCGCAGGGCCGGCGAACAGGAGGTGCGGCAGGTTCCCCGTCTTCGCGTAGGCCTTGAGGCGCTCGACGATCTCCTCCTGCCCGACCACCTCGTCCAGGCTCTTCGGTCGATACTTCTCGACCCAGAGTTCCTTCATCGCCGCCCCAACACGCGGCACATCTGGCGGACGTGTAATAAGCCTTTGGCGGGGGGCGAACCGAAGCTACTCGATGACGACGTTCAAGGCGCTCGCGACCGCCGCGATCGGGTTAATCAGCGTCGTCGTCGCACCCCCGGCGAACAGGAGGCCGACCGCATGCCGCGCATCGTCGACGACGAGCGATCCGCTGTCGCCGCCCTTCGAGAGGAGGTCGCTCACGATTTGCTCCCGGAAGATGGCCGTTGGTCCGCCGTAGTCCACCTCGACGACCGCGTCGATCGCCGTGATGCGTCCTTGCGTGACCCCGGTCGTGCGACCGCTCTTTCGAACTTGCAATCCGATTTCCGGGTCCTTCGTCCCGCGAGCGCGACCGATTCCCAGGATCTCGGGCGTGACCAGCCGCGGCTCGATTGGCTCGGCGACCGCGGCGTCGACGAAATTGGACGCACTACTCGGGAGCCGTCTCAGGCCCCAGCCCGCGGCGTGGAGCAGGGGTGCGAAGAGCCGGGCGAGAAAGCGCGCGATGGGCCCCGGTGCGGGCTCCTTGAACTGGATTGGCACGAAATCGGCGAGGCGCGCGATCGTGTCCTGCAGGCGGCCGCCGTCGGCAGGCCCTGGCTGAAGGATCGAGTCACCGACCCGGCCCGCGTTTTGGTTCGCGAGGACGTGGTTGTTCGACAGGATCACGGGCCGTCCGTTCCTCCGGGCGAGGACGCCCAGCGTCCCAGCGGTGATCTGGATGTGCCCGATGCTCACGCCGCCCGGCGCCGGTCGGATCCGCTTCGTCCGTCCCACGTCGACCGCTTGGGCCGTCTCGAGCGCGTGGAAGCGTCCCGTCTCGACGATGTCCGTCCGGATCTCGCCGAACGCCTTCGGGACGACGTCCCACCGCCGGAGTTCGGCCTCGGGGCGCTTCGCCTCGACGAAGACGACGATGCATCGTTCGTCCGTCTCGCGCCCGCGGATGGACTTGTTGCCGATCGCGACCCCAACCACGTTGGCCCGGGCGAAGATCGCCGCCTCGTTCGCGGCCTTCGCGGCGCGGACGTCGTCCGCTGGCATGGCTCACCCCTTCCGTTCGAATGCGCTGATCTCGAGGAGGCCTTCGCCGAGCTTGCCGCCCGCCGTCGTGCCGGCCACCCGCACGATCATGTTCGACACGAAGCCGATGAAGATCCCGATTCCGTAGTACGCGAGGAGGTCCCGCGCGTAGAGGAAGGACATCATGCTCACCCCGAAGACGATCGCCATGAACGCGGCGAAGGCGCCCCATTGGACCTTGTAGCGGCGCACCGCGAACAGGAGGAACCATCCGAGGACCGTACCCATGAGGACGAGCCCCAGCTGGTTGATGTCCATGGACTCCCTCGGAGAATAGGCGAAATTCCGGCGATTCCGGATAAAGGAACCGGCGCGGTTCTCACTCGAAATAACGTGGCCACTCGTGGGCCAACCGCCACAAGACTCAACTACTTCGCGGCCAGATGCCCGGCGGAGGTAGCGCGCTTGTCCGCCTCGATTGCGTGTCCCGCCTGCGGGACCGCGAACGCCGCGACGAACACGTTCTGCGTGAACTGCGGGACCCGCCTCGGATCCGTCGTCCCCGCGGCTCCCGTCGTCCCGCCGGCCGGCCCTCCAGCCGCCGCGCCGCCTCCGTATGTTCCCTATCCGACGCCGTACCCGTATTACGCGCCCCTCCCGCGGAGGGCGACCTTCGGAGACATGCTCTCCGGCCTCTTCGACGTGTGGTCGAAGAACTTCTTGCCTTTCTTCGTCGTTTATCTCGTCCTGGGCGCGGCGACCGGCGCGGTCGCGGCGGTCGTCTCGTACGCCATCTTCGGGACAGTCGTCATTGGCGCGGGTTTCTTCGGGGTCCCCGCGACGACCCTGCCGACCGTGGACCTCGGACTCCTCCTCCTCTCCGGGGCCGCCACGTTCGTCATCTCCGCGATCCTCGTGAGCATCGTGACGGGCTCCATGACGGAGTACGCGGTCCGTCGGTACCGCGGCGAGCCGATGACCCTGGAGCGGGCCTTCCGACGGGGGCTCGAGCGGTTCCTCAGCATCCTTGGGGCCTACGCGCTGCTCGAGCTCCTCATCTTCGGACTCGTCACCCTCCCCCTCCTCCTGATTCTCGTGGCCCTCGTGGCGGGATTGAGCGGTGCGTCGAGCACGATCGCCCTCCTGTGCGGTGGGCTTATTCTCTTCGTCGTGCTCGGCGTCCTGGCGCTCTTCCTCTACATCGCGCTCGCTCTCTACCCTCCCGCGATCATGATGGAGAATGCGAGCGCGGTCGGAGGGCTTTCGCGGAGCTGGCAGATGACCCGAGGCCACCGCTGGTCGCTGTTTGGCGCGATCCTGGTCACGGCGATTCTCGTGGGCGTCATCAGCATCGCCATCTCGATCCCCCTCGGTCTCGTCGGGTCCGCAGGCGGGCTGATCGTCGCGGCGTTCGTCTCGGTCGTGTCCTCGGCGTTGGTCAGCGCGTTCGTCGGTTCGTGGATCGTCATCCTCGTCGCGGTCGCGTATGACTTGTTGGTCCGCCACCCGACTCCCTACTTCGGCGCTGCGCCACCGTATATGTCAGGCCCTGCGGTCGCTCCTCCGCTCGGCGCCGCGCAGGCAGGTCCGCCGCCTCCACCGGTGTCTCCTCCGTCGGGACCGCCTCCCGGCCCATGAGGTCTTAAGCCGCGGCGCCGATTCGTTTGGCCGTGGCGTGCGATCGATGTGGGGAGCCGGCCGTCGAATGGATCCGGTACAGCGGGGACCACTTGTGCCGCCAACATTTTCTCGATTTCGTCGAGCGTCGTGCGAAGCGCGAGTTCCGATCCCAGGTCGAGCTCCGCGGCGGGGAACGGATTGCGATCGGGATGAGCGGAGGGAAGGACTCAAGCACGACGGCAGCGCTGCTCGCGAAGTTTCTCGAGAACCGACGCGACATCGACCTGATCGGCATCACAATCGATGAGGGGATTGCGTCCTACCGGCCCCAGGGAATCGACTACGCGCGACGCCTTTGCACGCGCTTTGGGATTGAGCATCGGGTCCTTGCCTACACCGAAACCGCGGGGCATGCGATGGACGACGTGGTCTTGGTGGATCCGGAAGCAATCCCGTGCAGCTATTGCGGCCCGTTCCGCCGGGAGGCCCTCAACCGTGCGGCCCGCGAGGTCGAGGCCGACTACGTCGCCACCGGCCTGAACCTCGACGATACGGCTCAGTCGATCCTCATGAACGTCGCGCGCGGGGACATCGAGAAGCTCGCCCGGATGGGACCTCACGAGACGCGCCAGCCCGGACTCGTGCCGCGGATCCAGCCGCTCCGCATGATCCCCGAGAAGGAGGTCTATCTCTACGCCCTCCTGAGCGGCATCGAATTCCACGACGCGACGTGTCCGTATGCGGAGCGGGCGCAGCGCGGGCGATTCCGCGACATCGTGCATCGCCTCGAGGAGGAAAGCCCCGGCACGCGCCATGCCATCGTGAGCGGCTACGATCAGATGCGACCGCTCCTCCAGGGGAAGTATCCGCCTGCGGCGCTCAACGCATGCGCCCGATGCGGAGAGCCGACGATTAACGAAATCTGTAAGGCGTGTGAACTTCGGGAACGGATCGCAAGAATCTCATCGGTCGCTCAGCGTGCGAGGAAATTGGACAGGGAGCCTCGTGAAGGATAAATCCACCTCGTTCGCGTTCTTGGCCATCCGGGGCAAGTTTGTTCGGGTTGCATCAGCGGACCGCCGCGAAATTCTCCTGGTGCAACCAGGATCGATGCGCCTAATCAAGCCAAAGGCCGGAACGTGGCAGGTGCGGACGCAGGCCCTCTGGGGGATCAGCATGGGCACATTGGTTAGTACGTCTTTGGTCGCGGGAATTCTTCAGAGTGCACACGCAAACTTGCCCCTGCAAGCGGTCTCCGTTGGGGGCGTTCTTACGATTTTCATTCTCATCGGCTCACTCCAACAAGGGATGATCTTGAATCGACTGGCCCGCAGAGAGGGGAGTACATCTGAGCAACTACACCTGAAATCCTTCAAATTGGGACGTTTTGGTCAATCTCTGGTCGTGGGGGCCGTCGGTGGCGATTTCGCGCTGACAGTCTATGGCTCACGCCGCCGGTTCGCGGCGGCTTTGAGAACTCTTGGCCGCCTTCCGGGCGAGGAAGGGAGCGCCTAGGGCAATCCTCGCCAGTTTTGTCCGCTCGTCGATGGACAATTGCTCTACCGGTTGTCCTCGAACGAGCATCGACTTCACCAAGCACGCCGGTTCAAAGCCACTTCGATCGCGGAATCGGGCCGCTCATGAGGGAAGGTGCGAGGTGACGGGACGGCACCTGTTATTGTCCGATTGTCGCGGCCCGAGGCCGACCCACTGAGATGATGCGCACGGGAACCTTGAGCTGCGCCTCGATGAACCCGAGATACTTCCGCACCGCCTCCGGGAGCGCACGCTTCCCTTTCTTAGCGGTGGCGATCCACTGGGATTCGGTGAGATCCGCCCAACCTTTGAACTCGCGGTAAACGGGCTCGCACCGCGACAACACGCGCATGCTCGCGGGGAATTCCTTGATCGTCCCTCCATCGGCACGATAGCTCACACACACCGGAATCCGGTCGAGCCCGCCAAGCACATCGAGTTTCGTCACCGCCAGGCTTACGAGACCGTTCACGCGCACGGCCATCCGGAGCATCACGAGATCGAGCCAACCAACCCGTCGCGGCCTTCGGGTCGTCGTGCCGTATTCGCCTCCACCCCGTTCGCGCAGGTATTCCGCGGTGTCCCCTTCGACTTCCGTGGGAAACGGTCCGGTGCCGACGCGAGATGTGAAGGCCTTCGCGACGCCGACGATATCCGTCAGGAATTGCGGTCCCACCCCGGCACCGACGGAGGCCGCCCCGGCGACGCAGTCGCTCGAAGTACCATACGGATAGACCCCATGGTCGATGCAGAGGTGCGTGCCTTGTGCGCCCTCAAACAGGATCCGTTTCCGACGCCGGATCGCCTGGTCGAGCCATGCGGACGTGTCCGCGACGAACGGCGCGAGACGTGCGCCGAACTCGACCTGTTCCTTGTAGAGTGCCTCCAGATCGAGGCGTTCCGTCCCCCCGTAGGCATCGATGAGCCGCTGCTTGATCGGTACCATCGTCTCGAGCTTCTCTCGGAGGGCGAGGGGATCGACGAGGTCGCACATGCGGATTCCGAAACGGCCCACCTTGTCCTCGAACGAGGGACCGATTCCCCGAAGCGTCGTGCCGGCTCCCAGGTTGCCTTTCAGTTTCTCCTCGAGGCCGTCGATGATCTTGTGGTATGGCATCACGACGTGCGCGCGGTCGCTGATGCGCAGGTTCTCCACCGAGTGACCGTGAGCGCGCGTCTCTTCGATCTCTTTCAGGAGTTGCGTTGGATCGACGACCACTCCGTTCCCGATCACGTTCATCGTGCGCTTTCGGAGGACGCCCGAAGGGAGGAGATGAAACGCGTACAGCTGGTCGCCAACTTGGACCGTGTGGCCCGCGTTTGCGCCGCCTTGGAACCGCACCACGACGTCCGCGCGGTCGGCAAGGTAGTCGACGATCTTCCCCTTGCCTTCGTCCCCGAATTGGGCACCGACCACAACCGTCGCGGGCATCCGAATCGCCGCCTGAACATCGCCTCACGTTTAATGGTTCTGTGGAACCGCGGGATGGCCTCCTCCCGTTGGGCGTCGCACCTGCGCGGGATTCGAATCCGGTAGGGTGGTCGTAGACCTCGCGCGATAACGTTTTATCGGCTGGGGACCTTTGCCCGGTACAGCCGGTCGGGTCGGGAGGGGGTTCCATCCTGTCGCAGGCCACAGACAAGATTCCTACGTATGTCGTTGGCCTGGACGATCGTCTGAGCGGCGGAATCCCTCGGGGACACATCGTCCTCGTCGCAGGACCTCCGGGGTCCCTGAAGTCGTCGTTCGTCTACCGCATCCTCTTCCACGAGGCGAAGGAGCACGGGGCCTCCGGGTTGTACCTGTCGATGGAGCAGAGCCGCGCCTCGCTCATCTCGCAGATGACCTCGCTCGGGATGGATCTCGGGTACGCGAAAGGCGTCCACATCATCGACGTGCGCGCGTTGCGACGCGAGATCGAGGAGGTCCGCGAGCAGCCCCGATGGCTCCTGGGCCTGCGCCGACAGCTCGCGCGGTACAAGGAGGAAATGGGCTGCGACCTCATCGCGCTGGACAGCCTCGACGCCCTCTACGCCCTCGCACCGTTCGAGAGCCCCCGGAACGAGATCTTCCAATTCTTTGAGGAACTGAGGGACCTGAACGCGACGACCTTCCTCGTCTCCGAGATGGGGCGGGACGCGACGGCCTTCGCCCACTTCGGGGTCGAAGAGTTCCTCGCCGACACGATCATCCACCTGCGCATGCGCGAGGTCGACGTCGGCATGAGCACGTCCGTGCGCCGCTATCTCGGCGTCGTCAAGATGCGCGGAGTCGAGCATGACCTGGACTACTATCCGCTCCTCGTCGAGCGCGGCGTATTCGAGATTGTGTCGGAATGACCGACGCGGTTCCGGCTGAGTTCGTTCTCTCGCTCGGCGCGCTGCTGCCCCTCGCCGCCCTCGTCGTGAGCTCGTTCCTCGGTGCATACGTTCTCGGCCTGAACCCGCGGCGGTCCGCGAACCAGTCCGCGTTCCTCGTCATGCTCGCCTTCATCATCTGGGATCTCGGCGAGATCGTCCAGCGATCGTTCGCTCCCGGAACGTCGTCGGATGCGTTGTTCTTCTGGGCGCGCGTCACATGGATCGGAATCGTCCTCGTGCCGGCGACGCTCTATCACCTCGCCCTCACGTACCCGTCGCGGAGCCCTTGGTTCCGCGGACCGTGGGCCCTTGCAATCATCTACGCGCCGTTCGTCTTCTGGGCCTACCTGGTCACCTCGACGAACCTGATCATCTCCGGCATGTCGGCGAACGCGTTCGGGCCGAGCGCCCGCATCGCGCCGACGTATGCATACCTCGCACCGTTCTTCGGCGTCTGGATGTTCTCCAGCGTCCTGGTCTTCGTGCGTTCGTGGTGGCGCGTCCGGAAGACGCCCAGCAGGAGCATGCAAAGCGTGGTCGTCCTCGGCCTCCTCCTGGGCACCGTTCCGGCGGCGATCACGGAGCTGGCTTGGCCGGTGTTGACCGGAACCGACACGCGACTCGGCCTCGGATCCCTGTACACGATGATGTGGTCGATCTTCATCGCGTACGCGGTCGCGCGGTACCGGTACCTCGCGATCGAGCCCGTCGTCGAGGTCCGCCCAGCGCGGGCTCCCCGACATCGTCTCGAGCGAGGACTGAATTACCTCGTCCTCGAGAACGGCCGCAGCGCCGCGATGGGCGCGTTCCGCGACATCGTCTCAGCGACGCCAGGACTGTGCGTCACCGGGCTCGCGCCTACACACGTGGCCGCGGAGTTCGGGCTCGAGCGAACGCCCATCCTGTGGATCACGACCGCGTCCAGCACGGAGAGGACCGTGCGGCCAAGTGGGCTGGACTTCGAGCTGGTCCACACGGTCGTCAAGTTCCTTCGAGAGAATCCGGGCACCGCGGTCTTGCTCGACGATCTCGACTACCTGTCGGCCGTCGCGGGCTTCGATGCCGTCGGGCGGTTCCTCAAACGCGTCGTGAATCAGGCGAGCGCGTCGAAAGGGACTGTGATTGTGGCCGCCGGTCAGGGAACGTTCACGCCGGACCAGGTCGCGGTCCTCCGCGGATCGGTCGATCGACTGGTTGACATCCAAGAGGCCCCCAATCCGACGCCTGCGGGGACCGCAGATCACGTCCTCATGACGATCAACGCACAGGATGCGCCTGTGGCCTTGCCCCTCTTCGGCGCTCGGCGAGGCCTCCTCCTCACGACGGAGCATCCGTCGAAGGCGCGCGTCCGATATGGCGACCGCTTCGACATCGTGTGGGTCACAGATCACCCGGAGCCCCGAATCCCGACCGTTCGGCCGAAGGCGCTCGACACAGAGGGCCGACGTGCGATTGCGAACTATGCGTCTGCCCATCCCGAAAGCGACATCGTCCTCGTCGGGCTCGATCAGCTTGCCCTGTACGTCGACGTGCGGGCGTGGCTTCCGTTTGTCAAGGACGCGCTTGATATCGCGAGCCTCCACGCGTGCCGGCTCTTCCTGACGGTCGCACCCGAGACGATGCGGACGCAGGAGCTCGCGATGCTCTCTCGCCGCTTCGACGCGCCGCTCGGGGCCGCCGCCCTCAAGAGCGCTCTTCCTTCAGGGCCGACCACAACCGCTCCTGAAAGTCGAATTCCGTATCGAGGACCTTCCGCATGAACAGGACGACCTGGCCTTGCGGATCGAGGCCGTTTCGGCGGCAATAGTCCCGGAACCGCGCGAGGACCTCGCCATCGACGCGAATGTTGAACTGGATCTTCTCCAGACGCCTCGCTACCGTGGTCCGCGCATTAGTCCGCGCCATGTCTCCCGGATGGAATGCGGCCTACTTCAGGATTCCTACAAATCTATTCAAATCGTATCATTCGGTAGCATTCGTAGCAACTAAATAGCTGATAATCACTTCTGGGAACGGTGGGAGAGGGGTTGACTCCGTGACCGCGAGCGGCACGCCAAAGGCAAAGCCAGCGCCCTCCGAAGAACCAGGATTGGAACCCCCTGATTCCATCGACGCCGACCCCGTCGGCCACCGTCTCCAGGAGGATCTCTTTCAGAGCCTCGTGGAATCGGCGGACTACACCGACGGACGCACGCCACTCCCGGCCCGGAGTGGAGGGGCGCTCCAACTGGCGACGCCGGAGGCGATCCGCAAAGCGTTCGCGGAACAATGGAACGTCCTCTCCCATTCTCTCGGGCTGGGCGTCGATTCGGACAAGGCGTTCCAGGGCGTGCGGGATCTCGTCATGTACGACATCCCCGATGGCACGCGGTCCACCCTCTCCGTCCCCGTGACCGGAGACGTCGACGCGGACGCGGGCCTGTACTGCCTCGCCCTCGTCCACACGCTCGCGAGCCTCGGCGCGCGGACGAACGTGATCATGACGCACACCGTGTACAACCGCGACCGCGGTCCCGAGGAGACGAGACGGTTCCTCGACATTCTCCTGAAGGGCATCGATCCGTTCCGCGAGTACGCGCGCCGTCATGGGCTGGCGATCCATCTGGAGGGAATCCGGGAAGGCTACGAGCTCGAGCAGGAGTTCAATCGCGCGTTCCCCATGCCGTCCCATCCGAAGTTCGACGCGCATTTCCTGATGGACTACGAGGAAGAGTGGTTCCTTTCTCCGGAGGGCCGCGCCCTTCTCGAGGCACTGCCGCCGATCGACGTCGTCGTGCGGCACACGAAGCTCGGCATCTCCGGCGGGTGGATTCCGACTCGGATGCGCAAGGCCGCGTACGTGTATTCGCAGAACGGCACCGTGCACAGCAATTGGAATTTCAACGAGTACGCCGCGATGGTCGCGGTCACGTATCTCGCAAAGCTCCTCCATGAGGGCGAGGCGCTCTCGAAGACCTACGCGTCCATCGACGAGATCAAGGCGCGGTACCGCGACCGGGAGATCCGTCTTCGACAGAAGATTGTGCGCCTCTCGCCGAAACCGCGAAAGCTCTTCGTCGTCGGCTCGCCTGTCGGGCTGATTCAAGTGTACGCCTAGACGAGAGGGGACTCGACGAAAAATCCGGTGAGGAGCTGCTCGGTTCCGTGCGCCTCGCTCGGAACCCCTTTCCACTTCTGGAGCACCTGGCGGTTCTGCGCCTCGAAGGTGATGAGGACATCCCGCATTTGGCGTCGTAGCTGATCCGTCTCCTCGCCCTCGAGGACGACGGTAAGGTAGGTCAGGCGGGCCTTTTCGATGACCAACGTGTAGGTCCCGTGGACGATCGAGCTGAGCGACTTCCCACGGAGGATCGGGAACGAGGTCCGCATGAAATTCTGAATTACATCGAGGGTTGCGCCGAAGAGATCCTGGTCGATTGTCGTCTCCCCCGGCTTCGTCTTCGCGCCGATCAGGGTCCCATCATGGAACGTCAGGAACACCGCCTTGATTGAATAGCGGCGCGCCTGGAACATCCGGATCGCCTCAGAGATCCGCTCCCGGCCAATAGGATAAAGCGTATAGTATGCGCTCGCCGCGACGAAGATGAGCAGGGTCGAGAGCGGCGGGGGGAAGCTCTGGTTGCCGGTCAGACCGAGTATCCCGTTCGTCGACAAACCGAGGATGAGGACCAGCGTGAACGTCACCATGAGCCCGGCCGCTCGCCGGGCGAGGGTTTCACTGCTCTTCCGTACAATCTGGTAGAGGCGGTACAGGTTCCGGATCCCGACGACCGTGTAGGTGAGGACGTACACGAGGTAGATTCCCAGAATCCGGAAGTCGAAGACCGGCACGAACAGCGGGGCGTCGCTCGTGGGCGGATTCATCATCGTGATTCCGAATCGGAACACGAGGAGCAGCATCGCGATCGAAACGACCATGAGCGCCCAGTACGACCGTCGCATGCGGTCGACGTACACAAGCGTGAAGAGGAGGAAGAAATTCACCGCGAGCGTCAAGCCTGTCAGGCTCACGAGCGCCGAGAGACTCGCGTACCACCCCGATATGGAGTGGAACAGTAGCCAATCGCCAATCGCGTAGAGGCCCGCGAAAAAGCAGCAGAACAGGAAGAACGCTTCTGTCCAGGTATGCCACCGGTCTCGGTAGATTTGTAGCGCAGCGAGGATGAACCACGCAGCGGCCGAGACGAGGGGTGCTTCAATGAGGACTTCGAAGAACCAACTGACCATCGGTGTGTCCGGAACCGCGTTCCGTTCCGGCACGTATAAGGGAAGTCAAATAAATACCGCTCTCGATATCTGGTTTGGTCGGGTGGCGGGAGAGGACATTGAGGTCGATCCGGTGACGACCCGGCCTTTCGTGTTCTTCGATCTTGGCGGGACCCTCGTTGACCTCCGCGGGATCGTGACTTCGATGGCAAATTCGCTTCAGGTGGCCCACGTACGCGGACCTGTCCCCCTCGCGTTGCTCTGGGCCACGAAGACCGCCGAGCGCCTGCCCTCTGCAGTCGGCCCAAACTTCCGCCCGGAACGGGAGATTGCGACGGACGTCCTCGCCGAACTCCTTCGCGAACGCGCCCGGGCAAATGCCCTCGAGGAATCAACTCGCCTCGTCCGAGAGGCCTGGGACGGATACGTGCGACGGTGCGCGCTCCAGGAGGACGTCTCGGTAGCTTGGCTCCAGAGCCTCCGGTCCAACGTCGCAGGTCTCGGGATCGTCACGGATGGCGATACCGAGGCGGTCACTGGGGTCCTCGCGCACACGAAGCTCGAAGCGCTTTTCGACTCCGTTACGATTTCAGAAGAGGTACGATCGTACAAGCCGGACGCACGGATGTATCGCGCGGCGATGGGGGCGCTCGGCTCGAAACCGGCAGAGAGCTTGTTCGTGTCCGATTCGACGTTGGATCTCCAGGGGGCGATCGAGGTTGGGATGGGCGCGGCATGGATTCCGCGGCCCTCGCTAGGGGGGGCGGCGAAACCGCCGCTCGGGTCTCTTGCGCTCACCCGCATTGATGACATCGAGCGGATTGTAAAACGCTACGCAACGTCGGGACGGTTCTCGCTACGCTAGTGCAACCGACCCTTTCTTCGTCTGCTTGAGCTGCAGCCTGTACATCTCGAGCAGCTCCTTCGTCGTCGTCGCATCTTCCGGTCCTTTGTCATCGCGCCAACGTCCCGTGAACCGCGGGAACCGGATCGCGAGGCCAGCCCCGGGGCGGACCGCTCCCCAGGCAGCCGTGTGAATCGGGCTCACCGTGAGTTCGGCACCCCGAACCTCGAGGACGGTGGTCGGCTCGAACCAGATGTCGGCCTCGAGCCTCGAGTCGACTCGAACGGGTTTGCGGTCCCGACGCGCGGCCTTGAGTCTGTCCGGCAACGCGAGCAACGTCTCATCGTCGAAGCCCGTCCCAAGCTTGCACGTCGTCCGGAACAGATCCTCCTCCTCGTCGTATGCGGCCACGAGGAGCGCTCCGTAGGAGCCCGCGCGTTTCCCCCGGCCCGCGAACGCGCCGACGATCACGAGGTCGATCGTATCGCTCAGCGCCGCGCTGTACTCCTTCTTGAACTTGATCCACTGATACCCTCGCGCGCCCGCGTCGTACGTCGAGTCCAGCGCCTTCGCCATGAGGCCTTCGCATCCCGCTTGAAGGGCCTCGTCGAAGAATGACTCGGCCTGTTTCACGTCGTCTGTCACGCGGACGGTCGAGTGGCGAATCCCTTCCGTCGGTTTGAGGACCGCCTCGAGCGCTTTGCGTCGCTCCGTGTAGGGCCGACCCATGAGGTCCTCCTCGCCCCGCAGGAGGCAGTCGAACGTGAACAGGGTGACCGGGAATTCCTTCGACATGCGGTCGAGATCCGTCTTCCGCCCTCGGCGTCGGCTCACCTCTTGGAAGGGAAGGAACTCGCCCGTATTCGGGTCGACCGGGACCGCCTCGCCCTCCACGATGACCGCTCGATCCCGCACCGCGCTCCGGAGGCCGTCGACGATCTCGGGGAACTGGACGGTGATGTTCTCGAGGTGGCGAGAGAACAGCTCGATCTTCTTCGGAGAGACGTGGGCCTGAACCCGCAGCCCGTCGTACTTGTACTCCAGCGCGGCCTTCCCCATCCGTTCGAAGATCGCCTCGAGCGTCTCGAGCCGTTCGGCGAGCATCGCGCGGATCGGGCGGAAGAGTTTCAGGTGGATCTCGTTGAGGCCGTCGATGCCTTTCGGGGCGAGGACCCGCGCGACCTCCCCGAGGTCGGACGACACGTTGTATGCGCGCTCGACCCGGGCTCGGTCCGCCTTCGTCGCGAAGGTGGCCGCCAGAGCGTCGACGATCGTCATGTCCGCGACCCCGAGGCGCATCTGCCCAACAACCATCCGGACCACGTACTTCGCTTCCCGGGGCGTCGCGTTGCCGAGCAACTCCGACAGCAGCCGGATCTTCCGTTCCTGACTTCCTTCCCCCGCTTCCCGCGCAATCGCGTCGAGATGCTGATACACCGTCGAGACCGTCAGCGGACTCGACTCCAACGGCTTCTGTCGTCGCGCGCCGATTGCCTCCTGCGCGACGAGCCCCAGGTCTCCCTTTTCTTTCCACAGGCGCATGACGCGCGCGTCCTCGAGGCCGGTCGCATGGGCGAGGACCCGCATCACCATCTTCTCCGCGAGCCCGAGCTCGATCCCTTCGTAATCAGGGTGGATCCGACCTTGCGTCAGGTACACCACCTTATCGAGGTCTTCTTTCGGAGTGTCCCGCAACAGGCCGACGAGGAGCTCAGTCATCTCAAGACGCTTCGTCGTCGCCTCGATCTTCTCATATGCGTCGACGACGCGCGCGAACTGCATCATCCGGGCGGAAGCCGCGGACGCATCTTAAGGGTTCCCGGGACGCGCGCGAACCTCCGCCGGCACGTTGTTATCCGACGGCGCCGATGACCGACCGTGGCGTTGCAGGCGTTCGTGACCGGTGGTGCGGGCTTCATCGGAAGCCACCTCGTGCGACGTCTCCTCGACGACGGATGGCACGTGACGGCACTCGTCCTCGATTCGGAGCAAAGTCGACTTCCGAAGCACGCAAACCTGGACGCGGTCGTGGGTGACGTCACGGAACCTTCGACTCTCCGGGGTCAGATGGACGAGGCCGACTCGGTGTTCCATCTCGCGGCCCTCGTGGACTCCTGGGTTCGGGATCCCCGCGACTACGTTCGCGTGAACGTCGAGGGGACCGGCCACATGATTGACGAGGCGTTGCGGGCCGCCGTACCGCGGTTCCTCTTCACGAGCAGCATGTCCGGGATCGGGGTGACGCCCGGCGTCGTCATGCGGGAGGACAGCCCGGCCGGGAAGTCGTTTGGGCCCTACGAACGGTCGAAGGCGGACGCGGAGCGGCTCGTGTCCCGGGCGGTGCGAGAACGGGGGTTGCCCGCGATCACGCTCATCCCGAGCATCGTCATCGGACCGGGCGACACCCGCAACACTGGGAAGTTCCTGCTTTCGTATGTGAAGGGCGAATTCCCGGGCACTTTTGCGGAGGATTCCGTCCTCCCTGTCGTCGATGCGGACGATGTCGCCCGTGCGCACGCGCTCGCGTATCAACGGGGCCGCGTTGGGGAACGGTACATCATCTCTGGTGAGAACGTACCATGGGGCGAGCTGCTGCGGATGGCGAGCATCGCCTCGGGGACGCCGATGCCATCGCGGCACATCGGCGGGCGGGCCATCCGGTTCGCGGCCCGGACGGGGGAACTCTTCTCGCGAGTCACTCGGTCCCCGCCCCGCCTCCCGTCGTGGCTCGCCGACTTCCTCTTAACCGGCGCGTCGATGGAGAACGGGAAATCGGTCCGCGAGCTCGGGATGACGTATCGCCCGATTCGCGAGTCGATCCGCGACTCGATCGGATGGTTCCGCGACGAAGGCTTGTTCGAGGGACCCGAGGCCCCCGCCGCTCGACAACTCGAAGTCAGGGCGCCTGTTGAAAACCCGCCCGTCGGATTGGAGATGACAATCGAACCACAAACCCCGGAGACCGCGACCTCAGGAGCCGCGCAAGTCCGACGTCCAAAGCCGCCCGAGGGCCCGGCCTAGCGGACCCTTTTCACGACCGCGTCGACGATCGCGAAGCTCTCTCCGAGGTACGCGTTCGGATCCATCGCCGCCTCGATCTCCTTCTTCGACAGGAGTTTCGTTACCTTCGGCTCAGCGAGGAGCGCGTCCCGCAAGTGGATCTCCTTCGCCCGTGCCTTCTGCGTGGCCTCGCGCACGAGCTTGTGTGCCTCCTGACGTCCGATTCCCTTCGAGACCAGGGCGATCATCACCGCCTCGGCCATGACCTGGCCCTTCGTCGCCTCGAGGTTCTCCTTCATCCGGTCCGGATAGATGCGCAACGTACGGAAGATCTCCGCGGTCCGCGCGAGCATCTCGTCGATCAGGACGCACGCATGGGGGAGGATGATCCGCTCCGCCGCGCTGTTCGTCAGGTCGCGCTCGTGCCAGAGGGGGACGTTCTCCAAGGCGGGCGTCACGAGCGACCGGACGATCCGGGAGAGCGAGCAGACATTTTCCGAGGCGACCGGGTTCTCCTTCTGAGCCATCGTGGAGCTCCCGACCTGTCGCTTCGTCTCGAAGGCCTCGGCGACCTCCCCGATCTCCGTGCGCTGGAGGTTCCGGACTTCGGTGCAGAACTTCTCGAGCGACGCCGCGATGTTCGCCAGGAGCGCGATGAACTCCGCATACCGATCGCGGCCAACGACCTGCGTCGCCGCTTCTTCCACACCGAGGCCGAGGTCCCGCATGACCGCGGGCTGGATGTCGAGGGCATATGGCCCGAACGCCGCCCCGGTCCCGACGGCCCCGGACATCTTGCCGACGACGATCCGGGGGGATGCCTCCAGCAACCGGTCGCTGTGGCGCGCGACCTCCGAGGCGAAGACCGCCATCTTGAGTCCGAACGTGATCGGGACCGCGGCTTGCCCGTGCGTCCGGCCGAGCATCACGGTCCGCTTGTGTTTCGACGCCAGGCCCGCGAACACGGTCGTGAGTTCGCCCAGGTCCTCGCCCACGATGTGGATTGCATCCCGGAGCTGGAGCGCTGTCGCGGTGTCGAGGATGTCGTTGCTCGTCGCGCCGAGGTGGACGTATTTTCCCGCCTCGCCGTCGCACGCCTCGGTCAGGGCGAGGACGACCGCCATCAGGTCGTGACGCGTCTCCTCCTCGATCTCCTGGACGCGCTTGACCGTCACCTGTTTCGTCGTGGCCTTCTTCGTGATCTCGGCCGCGGCAGGCTCGGGGATCAACCCGACCTTCGCCTCCGCGCGGGCGAGCGCCGCCTCGACCTCGAGCAGGCGCTGGAGCCGCGACTCTTCCTCGAAGATCCCCTTCATCTTCGGCCGGCCATAGCGGAAGTCGATGGGGCACAGGAGCGACATGGCCACCGACGACCGCAAAGCCCCGAGGTATTATGGAGCTTTCTCCCGCGGGCCTGGGCCTAGGGAAGAGACGGGGTTTTCGGGAGGACCACCGTGAAGGTCGATCCTTGGCCGGGGAGCGACGCCACCTCGATCGTGCCTCCATGGGCGCCGACGACGCTCTTCGCAAAGGCAAGGCCCAGCCCGGTCCCGTGCTCTTTCGGCTTCGTCGCGAAGAATAGTTGGAAGGGTTTCTCGATGATGTCCGGCGACATCCCCCGACCCGTGTCGTGGACGATCACGGCGACCGTCTCCCCGCGGTCCTCGAGCCCCACGGTGACGGCCCCGGACGATGGGCTTGAAGGGCGTTCTTCGTCAGGTTCCCTTTTCCTCCCCGGGTTGGGAATCGGACGATTCGGCGAACACGCTGCGCTGGACGAGAAAAAGGAAAGAGGGCGGCGGGCGACCCCAGTCGCCTCCCACCCGGTTACTTCTTTCGCCCCATCATGGCCGCGATGGCCCCGATCACCACGAGGGCGAGGACCGCCACGATGATTGTCGTGGTATCCAGGCCCGCGGTCACCCGGGGCTCGACCGTCCCGACGCGCTGCTCGGCGATCACGGTCGTGCTCCCGGTGCCGTCCGAATGGCCGGTCGCCGTGGCCGTCGCGACGACGCGGAACTGCGTCCGCGGGCCGACGTCCGCGGTGAACGTCGTCGTGAATTTGCCTTGGGCATCCGTCGCGCCCGACGCCGCGGCGACTTTCCCTCCCAGTCCGATGACCTCGAGGCTGACCGTGGCTCCAGAGACGGCCGATCCGCCGGACGTCACTGTGACCGTGATCGTGGCTGAACTGCCCGGGGCGATTGTGACCGCGGATGAGGCCACGGCCACCGCGAGGGCGCGGACGTCCGGGGCGACCGTCATCCACGCCGAGGCCGTGGCGCCCGCGTAGCCGAGCTTCGATGCCTGGATCGTCACCTGGACATCTGTTGGGCCTTCTGCGCTAGGCCCGGTGATGGGCGCGCTGAGCGTGCCCGTTGCATCCGTCGTCCCGCTTGCAACTTGGCTACCGCCGATCCAGAACGACACGGACGCGCCGGACACGGGGACGCCTTCTGCGTCCGTCACTTTCGCGATGGCGGTCGTCGTCGCACCGGTCTTAACCGACGTCGGCACGAGGGTCAGGGTGGCCGCGAGGGATCCCACCGACGTGACGTGCACCTTCTGATATGTCCAGAAGTTGTTCACGCCGCCGGGCATGTTCACCCAGCCGGCGAAGGATCCGCGGACCGTCGCCTCGATGGCGTTGAAGTGAATGAGCGGGACGAAATACCCGCCGGTCATCACCTGGTCTTGGACCGACATCACCGCGGACTGTCGAGTCGCGGTCGCCAACGCAACGTTCGCGCTCTGGAGCGAGGTGTCGAGCGCCGAATCCACCACGTGCACGTAGTTCTTCGTTCCCGTGCTGCCGAAATAGTCCGACAAGAAGCCTGGGTCCAATTCGGTGGGGAGGCTGGCGATGAACACGTCGAAGTTGCCGGAGGCGAGCCGCGCCGGAAGCGATGCGCTCGGAACGGACTCGAGGCTCACCGCGAGGCCCAACCGGCTGAAGACGTCCACGGTCGATGCCTGGATCGTGAAGATCCGCGAGCTCTCGGCCACGGGAATCCCTACCGCCACGAGCGACAAGGGCGAACCATCGGGCTTCTCGCGAATGCCGTCCCCGTTGCGGTCGAGATAGCCGGCCGAGTCGAGCCGCTGATTCTCGTCCGTCAATAGGTAGGTCGGAGCCGGATATTCCGTGGTCACGACCTGGTAGATTGGCAGGTTCGGGTTGAACCACGGGACCGCCTCGTTAATCACCGGGCTCCGGGACACGATCGTGTTCGCGTGGGCTTGCCGCGCGAGGAGCGGGCTCAAGGTGTCCGCCAGAGCGAGTCGGAATTCCGAATCACTCGTCGTCCGTCCGCTCCTCAGGTTGAAGCCGACCACGAGTTGCGTGAGTCCCGGGTTGTTGACGATGGTCGCGTCGAAGAGTAACGACCTGTTCGTCCCACCGACGTTGTAGATGGTCCCGGGATCGTCGACGCTGAGACCCCATCCGATGAAGTCCAGATTGCCACTCAGGAGCGCCAGCGCTGCGGCCGAGGTGTCTGCATACACGGAGAACGTGACCGTGTCCAAGTACGGGGGCCAGAAGTGGGCCGCATTCGCGGCGAGGGTCCACGACGTTGACGAAGAGGTGACCAGTTCCCACGGTCCGCCCCCGACCGGATTGGTCACGGTACCCGACTTGACGATCGGGAGGAGAAGCCCTTGGCCGAACATGAGCCCGCCTGCGGATGCCGAGGACAGCGTGACCGTACTTCCCGACCCTGAAACAACTAGGTCGGACGGCGCTTTGCCTACCGATTTGTATTGGTTGTAGGAATAGATCACATCCGCAGCCGTCTCCGCCGAGCCATCGTGAAACGCCAGGTCGGATCGCAAGGTGACGGTCAGGGTCGAGCCGGACACGCTCCACGACGCCGCGGCCCATGGAGCCGGAAGCAGGGTGAACGGGTCGATCCGCGCGAGGCTGTCGTAGACGAGCGGGATCACCTTCCAGCTGTCTGCATCGGTGGCGGTGAACGGGTTCAGGTTCAGCGCGTTGCGCACCGACACTCGAAGGTTCCCGCCGTATAGACCGGACAGGTCTCCGTGGGTGGCCGCCGCCGGACGCGCTGTCGACAGGAGCAAGAGCAGCACGAGCCCGAGGAGGGCCGCGACGAGAATCTTGCGCATCACAGCTCACCTCCTGGGGGTGGCAGCTCTTCCTCTTCCGCTGCCGACACTTTCGACATCTCCTCCAGCTTCGGCTCGCCCCCGCCACCGCCGCCACGTCCTCGGCGGGCTTGGCCAATCGCAAGCCCAGCGAGGAGGGCGATGACGGTCAGCACGGGCAAGAGAACGAGGCCCACGGATGCCGTCGTCACGCCTTGCGGCACATAGGAGACGGCGGTCGACGTGGTCGCGCGGTTACCTGCAGCGTCGGTCGCCTCCACGAAGATCACATTCGAACCGAAGCTCAATGCGACGCTCGCCGAATACCGGCCGTTCGTCACGGTGACCGGCTGTCCGTTCACGGTCACGAAGGTGATCGTACTCTCGACGGTCCCGCTGACCGTGACTGTTGCCGAACTGACTTCCGTCGGCAAGGCGTCGATCGTCACGGCCGGCGGCGTCGAGTCGCGTGTGACTGTCAGGCTGCCCGACCCCTGGTTTCCCGCCGCGTCGACGGCCACGAGGTTAATCGTGTTCGCTCCCTCCACGAGCGAGACGGGCATCTCGAACGACCCGTCCGCGCGGACGGTCGCGGGGATTCCCGCCACGGTCAGGGAAGCGGCCTCACTCACGACGCCCGAAATGACGGTCAGATCCTTGTTCGTGAGGACGCCCGCGGAGCTCCTCAGGACCGAGATCGACGGAGCCGCCGAGTCGCGGATGACCGTGATCGATGTGCGGGCCGTATTCCCGTTCGCATCCACCGCGGTCACATCGATCACATTGGCCCCGTCGGCCAACGCCACAACGGCGCTGAACGCGCCGGTGTCATCGACGTTCACGCTCGAGCTCGCGACCGTCACGGTCGCGCTTCGTTCCGTTCGACCTTGCACGGTGACGCTCGACGAGCTCGTTGCGAAGCCAGGTGTAGGTGCGAGGATGTCGAGCACTGGCCCGGACGTATCGACGGTGAAGGACCAAGAGGTCGTCGCGATGTTCCCCGCGAAATCGCCCGCCTGAACGAGGACCGTGTGACCGCCTTCGCTCAGGGGAGCCGTGGGCACAAAGAGGACCGTGCCGATGTTGTACCCGTCGTTCGCCGTGCCGGACGGGTTCTGGAACGGCACGCTGATCTGAGAGAGCGCGGTCACATCCTGCCCGTCCAGCCAGATCCGGATGGTCCTCTCGTCAATCTCGCCTTTCGGCGCGATCGATCCTCGCTGCGTGTCATCGATCTGAACGAAAACGCCCGGGCTCGTCGAGGCGACGGTCGCCCCCGGCGATGGCAGCGGCGAGCTGAAGGACGGCGGCGTCAGGTCGAAGCTGAACGTGACCTGCAGGGTCTGGGTGAGGGCGAACGGCGAATTCCCGGGGCTGACGAACAGGAAGTCGGTCGTGACTCCCGGCTGCTTCGCCGCGTCGAACGACCAGTCGATGTCAAACTGGACCTCCGTGTCTGCCGCGATGGCGCTTTCGGGGAGCCCGACCGGTGAGAACGCGGATGCCCCGAGGACCGTGACGGCGAGGGTGAGGTCGAAGAGGGCAGAACCCGCGACGGCGAAGCCAGCCGCATGGACCCAGTAACAACCGGG
>Ga0209377_1000151_pt1 | contig 41990 bp, 32 predicted proteins | sample GraSoiAngelo_141_FD_185898 | JGI IMG/M metagenome (GOLD analysis project Ga0209377, IMG submission 185898) | Grasslands soil microbial communities from the Angelo Coastal Reserve, California, USA - 14_0929_12_40cm (SPAdes) (version 2) | ecosystem: Environmental > Terrestrial > Soil > Grasslands ...
TCGTCCTGATCCCGCGCCGCTTCTTCGGCACGGGCTCGATGCCGTTCGGATACGCGAGCCGCCCGCCGCGACGGAGAGTGTCGAGACACTTTGTGAGCGCCTTTCCACCTGTGAGCGCAAGAATCGCATCGACCCCGTGGGGGGCGAACGCCCGCGCCGTACCGGCGATGTCGCCGGCACGACCGTCGATCGCCGCGTCCGCTCCCAACTTCCGCGCGAGCGCGGCGCCGTCCGCACCGGACGCGATTGCCAACACCCGCGCGCCGCGCAGCTTCGCAAACTGGATCGCGAACACCCCCAGTCCGCCAGATGCGCCCAGTATTACCAGGCGCTCGCCCTTCTTCAGGTGCAGCGCGTCGTCGATCCCCTGGATCGCGGTCAATGCCGCGATTGGAATCGCACCGGCCTGCGCCAAATCGAGTGGCGCCGGCACCGGCGCGGCCGTTTCCGCCAGCGAAGCGACGTATTCGGCGTAGAACCCGCCCTTGGGGTTGTCCCACGCGTATGAGTAGACCAGATCGCCGATTTTGAATCGCCTCACTCGCGATCCGACAGCCGCAACCGTGCCCGACCCTCCGCCTCCCAGCACCAGAGGAAAACGCGGTTTCTTCCCACTCAGCGACCACCCGCTGCGCATGTCGGCGTCCCATTGGCCGACTTCCGCGGTGTGCACCGCGATCAGCACCTCGCTCGCACCCGGGACGGGCACCGGTAGCGTGTGCATCGTCAACACCTCTGGTCCGCCAAAGCGGTCGATTGCGATCGCTCTCATTCTTTCCGGGACCGTGCGTGAGACCTGAGCCATGCCCCACTTTAAGCCCGCTGGAGTCCCGCGATCAAGCATGATCTTTCACAACTCTGGAAGAGAGATAGCGACAAGAGATAGGGAGGCAGGGAGGCAGGAGTAATAGGTCCCATCCAACGCTATCTAGGGCGGAAACAGGGCACGATGGGACACAGTTATCGGATTGGTGGGAGGACAACAAAAAAGCCCGCCAAGAGGCGGCCTAAGTTGTTGATTTTATTGGTATGGGCCTGGGTAGAGTTGAACTACCGACCTCACGCTTATCAGGCGTGCGCTCTAACCACCTGAGCTACAGGCCCTCCTTCGGCTACTCCCACTCCCTTTTCGGTCCCTTCTTTGGCCGGAACTCGTCGTCTTCCCCCTCGTCGAACTCGTCGTCGAGATCGTCGTAGTCGTCGTCCTCGGCATCGTCTTCGTCGAGCTCGTCCTCGTCCAGCTCATCATCGAAGTCTTCGTCGAGCTCCTTGTCCTCTTCGAATTCTCCGAACTCCTCGTCGACGTCGTCGCTCCTGCGCTTGAGCGACCAGTTCGTCGACGTCTCGCGGGCCAGCATTGCCCACCTCCGGCTGAGGTTTCTGTCGAACGCCTGCTCCAGGACCCATTCCGACTACTCTTCCAGCGCCCGCTTCTCGCTGCGGGCCAGCTTGCGCCGATCCGTGGCGCCCAGTATCCGCTTGCGAAGCCTGAGCGAGGAGGGCGTAACCTCGATCAGCTCGTCGTCTTCGATGTACTCCAGCGCCAGCTCCAAGGTCATCTGGCGTGGCGGCTCCAAGATAATCATCTCGTCCGACGCCGTGGTCCGCATGTTCGTGAGCTTCTTTTCCTTCGTCGCGTTCACATCCATATCACCCGGCCGCACGTGCTCCGCGATGATCATCCCCTCGTACACCGCGTCGCCCGGCTGTACGAACATCGTACCGCGCTCCTGAAGATTGAAGAGGGCAAAGGCCACCACCGCCCCTTCCCGGTCCGCCACCATCACACCCCGGTTCCGGCCCGACAGCGGGCCGGCCCACAAATCGTACTCGAAAAAGCGGTGGTGGATGATTCCCGTCCCCCGCGTATCCGTCAAGAACTCCGAACGATAGCCCAACAGGCCGCGCGCCGGGATCTTGAAACGCATCCGCACCATGCCGAGGCCGGGATTCTTCATGTCCAGCATCGTGGCGCGCCGCGGCCCCAGCTTCTCCATGACCACCCCCACGTACCCCTCGGGGCAGTCGATCATTAGCTCCTCGTACGGCTCGAGCCGCTCGCCGTTCGGGCCCTCCCGCGGAATGATGCGCGGCCGGCTCACCTGGAACTCGAACCCTTCGCGCCGCATCGTCTCCATCAGGATGCCGAGATGCAGCTCGCCGCGCCCGGACACGGTGAACGCGTACGGCGTGTCGGTATCCTCGACCCGCAGTGCGACATTACGCTCCAGCTCGCGGTACAGGCGCTCGCGGAGCTGCCGGCCGGTCACGAACTTGCCCTCGCGGCCCGCCAGCGGCGAGTTGTTGACCAGCATGTCCACCGAGATCGTCGGCTCTTCGACCGCGATGCCGGCGAGGCGCTCCAAATGATCCGGTGCCGTCACCGTCTTACCGATTTCGACGCCGGCGAGGCCCGCGACGGCGACAATCTCGCCCGCGCTGGCGGTCTCCAGCTCGGTCCGCTCCAGACCTTCGAACGCGAATAGCTTCACGATCTTGGCCTGCACGAATGCCCCATCGCCCACAGGACCCGGCTCGCCGATGCCCAGTAACGCCACCGTATCACCGACATGGACTTGGCCGCGCTCGATGCGCCCGATACCGATGCGCCCCAAATAGGACGAGTAGTCGAGCGTCGAGATCAACATCTGGAACGGACCGGCCTCCGTCGCCTTGGGCGGCGGAATCGTTCCGAGAATCGTGTCGAACAGCGGCGTCAACGTCGTTCCCGGCTCGTCGAGCTCCAAGGTCGCCGTGCCCAGACGACTCGACGTATAAAGGAAAGGGCAGTTGAACTGCTCCGGCGTCGCCTCCAGGTCCATCAGCAGCTCGAGCACCTCGTCGTGCACGCGCAGCGGTTCGGCGTCGGGCCGGTCGATCTTGTTGACCAGCACGATCGGCTTCAGACCGAGCGCGAGCGCCTTGCCCGCGACGAAGCGCGTCTGCGGCATCGGCCCCTCGGCCGCGTCGACCAGGAGCAGAAACCCGTCCACCATTCTCAGGATCCGCTCGACTTCTCCGCCGAAATCCGCGTGCCCGGGCGTGTCCACGATATTGATCTTCGTATCACCCCACCGCACCGAAGTGTTCTTCGCCAGGATCGTAATCCCGCGCTCCCGCTCGAGCGGATTGGAATCCATGATGCGCTCCGCCACCTGCTGATTGGCGCGGAATACACCCGCCTGGCGGAGCATCTGATCCACCAGCGTGGTTTTCCCATGATCGACGTGGGCGATGATGGCGATGTTGCGTATCTTCACCGAGTTAAGTCCTTGCTGGTCCCGTAATTGAGGCGCGCAGTATAAGAGGGTGGCAGGGGCCAAACAAGGGCGCCCCGTTCAATCACAAATCGGTTCCCGCTCCACCTGCACCGTCACATGCTGGATTCCCAGCGCGCGCATCCGATTCTGCACCGCCTCGAGCACCGGCTGATTATCGGTCGGATTCTTCACCACGAGGTGCCCGCTCATTGCCACCACGCCGCTCGTCACCGTCCAGAGGTGCAGGTCATGCACCGACTCAACTCCCGGCACGGAGGCGATGCGCTCGTGCACGTCGGAGAGCGCAATGTGCGCGGGCGTCGCCTCGAGCAACACGTCGGTGCTCTCCTTCACGAGCCGCCACGCGCTGCCGAGCACCAGGACCCCGATGAACACCGAGATCAGCGGATCTGCCACCGTCCAATGAAAAACCAGGACGATAACACCCGCGAGGAGTGCGCCCACCGAGCCGAGCAGGTCGCTGAGCACGTGCAAGTAGGCGGCCCGCTGATTGAGCGACTTGTCGTGATCGCGGTGCAGGAGGAGCGTCGCACCGAGATTCGCGACGAACCCGATAAATGCCACGCCGAGGAGCAGCGCACCGTTGACCGCGGGCGGTGCCCGGAAGCGATGCCACGCCTCGATGCCGATGCCGATCGCGATCGCGAACAGGACCGCGCCGTTCACCAGCGCGGCGAGGATCTCGAGTCGCAGGAATCCGAACGATCGTTCCGGCGTCGCGGGCCGCTGCGCGATCCAGGCGGCGATCAATGCCAATCCGAGCGCGGCCACGTCGGCGAGCATGTGGGCGGCATCGGCGAGCAGGGCGAGCGAGCCCGCCAGCCATCCGCCGGCCAGCTCGACCACCATCACGATCGTAGTGATGGTGAGCGCGAGCGTCAGGCGCCGTCGAGTCTCGACGTTGATAGGCGCGCGATAGGTGCAGTGGGCTTCAGCGGGGAGCACGAGTGTTTCCTCGGTGGGAAACATAATAACTTTAGGGCGTGAACGAGCTGGCCATGCGGGTCCTCGCCGTGATCGCGCTTGTAGCGGCGAACGCGTTCTTCGTCGCCGCGGAATTCGCGCTGGTGGCGTCCCGCCGCACGCGCATCGAGGCGATGATCCGGCGCGGCGACCGCAAAGCGCGCACCGTCCGCAAGGCGGTGACCGACCTCTATCGCATGTTGTCGGCCACGCAGCTCGGCATCACCCTCACGTCCATCCTGCTGGGCTTCGTCGCCGAAGAGACGGTGGCACACCTGTTCCGCGACTGGTTCAAAGCGCTCCCGGCCGGGCTCGAATTCCTGACGCGCGGCGGTGTCGCCTCGGTCGTTGCCGTCGGCATGATTTCATTTCTGCACGTCGTATTCGGCGAGCTGGTCCCCAAGACCTGGGCGATCACCTACCCGGAAGCAACCAGCCGGTGGGTCGCCACACCCCTCATCCTGTTCTCCTGGATCACGCGGCCCTTCAACTTCCTGCTGAACGCGAGCGCGCGCCTGGTCCTGGGCGTGATCGGCGTCAGGAGCTCGAACCCCGAGCTCGACCGCGTTCATTCCCCCGAAGAGTTGCGCATGCTCGTCGAGCAGAGCCGCAAGACCGGCGGACTCGGCGCCGGTGATGCGCGGCTGCTGGAGGGCGTCTTCGAGTTCAGCGAGAAGAATGCCCGTGAGGTGATGACGCCGCGCACGGCGATCGTCGCGCTGCCGGCCGAGGCTTCGCTCGCCGAGGCCGCAGACCGCGTTGCCGCAGCGGGGCGCTCGCGCTACCCCGTCACGGGTGAGTCGCTCGACGATGTCGTCGGCATCGTCCACGCCAAAGACATTTTGCGCGGCCTGCTGTCGGGTTCCGAAGCGCCGGTGCAGGGCATCGCGCGCCCGGCGTTCTTTGTTCCCGGCACACGCGAGGTCGAGGATGTGCTCGCCGACATGAAGCGCCAGAAGGTGCACCTGGCGATCGTGCTCGACGAATTTGGCGGCACCGCCGGTCTGGTGACGATGGAAGATCTGCTCGAAGAAATCGTCGGTCCAATTTACGACGAGTATGACCAGGCGCCGCCGACTGCTACGGCTGGCGTGGCGGGCGGCCTGGGATCCGGCGAAGGAGGCGTTCCCATCGTCGCGGGCAGCACGGAGATCGCCGAGGTGAATCGCCTGCTGCGGCTACAACTGGATGATGCCGATTACACCACGATCGGAGGATTGATCTTCGGACGGTTAGGTCGTCTGCCGAAGGTCGGGGACCGCGTGAACCTGCAGGGCGCAACGTTCGAGATTCTGGAGATGGACGGCCGGCGCGTGGGACGAGTGCGCGTGTGGCCGGCAACCGCTACGCAGGTGCCGGAGCCGACCGGCTAGCCGGCGCGTCGCGCTTCGCCTCGGCGAGCTGCACCGCCAGCTCGAGGGCCGCGCGCATCGATCCGGCGTCCGCGACGCCCTTTCCCGCGATGTCGAATGCCGTGCCGTGGTCGGGAGCCGTCCGAATGAACGGGAGACCCAGCGTCACGTTCACACCCGTGCCGAAGCCCGAAACCTTCACCGCCGTCATCCCGACGTCGTGATAGGGCGCAAGCACAGCATCGAACTCACCACGCAGCGCTTTGACGAACACGGTGTCGGCGGAAAGCGGGCCCGCTGCGCCGAGCGCCGTCGCCGCAGGATGCAGTACCCGCTCATCCTCGTCGCCGAACAGGCCGCCCTCACCCGCATGCGGATTGAGCGCGCACACGGCGAGTCGCGGCTCCGCGATACCCCACCACCGTTGCAGCGCATCCGTCGTGATCCGTCCGGCCTGGACGATCCGTTCGGTGCTGATGGTCGAGACCACGTCCCGCAGGGGCAGATGCGTCGTCACCAGCACGACGCGCAGCCGTCCTGTCGCGAGCATCATGGCGACGGGCACGTCCCCGGCGAGGTGTGCCAGGAATTCCGTGACACCGGGATATTGGTAACCGGCAGTATGCAGCGCCTGCTTGTGAACGGGCCCCGTGACGATGGCATCGACCTGACCGGCCAGCGCCTGACGCGCGGCCGCTTCGATCGACTGCGCGGCGGCGCGTCCCGCCTCCAACTCGCTCCGCTCACCGTCGTCGTCCCAGCCGCCAACGATCTGCACTTCCGCATTGAGCGGCTGCCGCATCGCCTTGCGAACAACCTCCGGTCCGATGCCGCGCGCATCACCGACGACAACCGCAAGGCGAGGCCGCGCCGGCAGCGGGCGAAGAGGCGCCATGCTCAGAGCCTGATGTCGATGTAGGTCTGGCGCTTCAGCTGATCGATGAAATGGCGAATCGCCAGCTGGTCGCCGAGCGTCTGACGGATGTTGAGCTTGACATCGTCGTACGAGAGCTCGCCCTCGGGATGGCGCGAGGTGACGTCGAGCACGACGAATTTCGGGTGCGGGCTATCCGCGCCGAGGGTGATCACCGGCTTGAGTCCCAGCGTCGTATCGCCGGCGACCACCTGCTGATATTCCGGCGGCAGCTTATCGAAGGGCGCGTCTTCCACGATCTTCTGCTCCTGCGGGTCGGCACGCCCCTTCGCGAGTGCATCGAACGATGCGCTGCCCTTAACGAGCGCAGCGTGCACGGAGTCGGCGAGACGATGCGCGATGCTGATCTGGGCGGCGGTGATCTCCGGGACGATCAGGATATGACGCCCGAGCACCTCGGCCGGCTGCGTCCGCTCGATGTTGATGATGTGGAAGCCGAATGCCGTCTCGACGGGCTCCGAGATCTCGCCCGGCCGCATATGGAACGCCCAGTCCTCGAACTCCTTCACCATCACACCACGGCGGAACCACCCCAGCTCTCCGCCCTGCGCAGCCGATGCACTGTCACCCGAGAAGCGCTTGGCGGCCGTCGCGAAATCCCCGCCGTGGCGCAGCTGCACGACCAATGACTCGGCCAGTTGCAAGGCGCGGACTCTCGATGCCGAGTCGGGCATGGGGCGGACCACGATTTGCCGGAATCCGATCGTCGCCGGCCGGCGCGGCTGCTGGGCTCTGTTCTGCTCCCAGAACTCACGCATCTGCGCATCCGTCGGCGGAATCGGCTTCAGCTTCCCCTTCTGCCGCTGCGCTTCGATCAACCGCTGTGCATAGAGCTGCCGCCGCTGCTCGTCGGCGAGCCAGCGGCGCCATTCCTCCACCGAACCGAAGTGCGCCTGCTTGATCTGCTCGCGGAAGTCGACCTCGGACGGGAACTGCTTCCGGACGTTCTGGTACGTCTGCTCCACCTGATCGAGTACTTCCTGGTCGGTGATCTTGATCGCCGTGTCGCGCTGCGCCTGCTGCACGAGCAGCTCCAGCTCGATCAGGTGGTCGAGGATCTGATGACGCATCAGCATGCGGCCCGCGGAGTCCGGCGGCAGCGGCTGCCCCTGCGCCTGGGCCTGGACCATCTCCTCCTCGACCTGCGACGCCAGAATCGGCCGCGTGCCGACGATCGCCACGATGCGATCGATCGGCTGCTGCGCGCCCGCCGCCGATACCAGCGTGAACCCCGCGATTACGGCGAGCAGCATCTTCATCGTGGCGGCCGCCGGGTGGTGTCGATCGGCGCGGGTCCGGGTGCCGGGGCGATCCGGGGCGCCGCGCCAGCGCCCGCGCGGGTGGAATCACCCCGCAGCTGTTGGGCGCGCTCCACTGCGCGCCGCACGCCGGCCTCGTCCACGCTCCAGTCCGCGTGCTCGCGCAGCGTTTGGCCGAGGAAGGGCGGCACCGGGAAGAACCGGGCGCGGCCCTGCACCACGCGATCCATGTATTCGTTCACTCGCCCCATGGCGAAGTTGACGCGGTCGTGCGGGCCGTTCCCCACCGAATCGCGCAGCACTTCCGGCGACAGGCTGAGAATCGAGCCGAGCAGCGTAAGCGCGGAGTCGTGCTCCGTGCGAATCTGCTGCAGATCTTCGGGCGTGAGCGTGACCTTGGCGGAGTCGGCCTGCTTGACGAGCAGCTCGCGCTGCGTGATCGCCTTGAGGAACTGTTTGATTTGCTCGTCGGTGGCCTGTGGCAGCGCCTGCACGACCGACGGGTCCATCGCGCCCACCCAGCGCACGAGGTCGCGCACCCGGACAGAGCCGCCGCGGTAGTTGACCAGGGTCCTGCCGCTCGTGCGCGAGGCGTCGATGTCCTGCATCGCCGCCCGCACGTACGCGGGTGCGCGGCTCACCGGCTCGATGCGCCGCTTGATCGTCAGACTGTCGAGGTACACGGAATCGCCGTGGAACTGCAGACGCTCCTCGATGCCGGTGCGGAATGAATCCCGCACTTCAGCGAGGGGCGGCCGGCGAATGATGTGATAGCCGAAGGGGCTCTTGATGACCGTGCTCACCCCGCCGGGAGCAAGCTGCCACGCGGCGTCTTCAAATGCCGCAACGAACTGGCCGTGACCGGAGAGGCCGAGCGACCCACCCTGAGTCTTCGATCCGGGATCGTCCGAGTAGCGGCTCGCCAACTGAGCGAATCGCGCGCCCGCCGATCGGGCCTGCGGCAGCAGCTGCTCAGCCTGACGGCGCTTTTGCGCGTCGACGTTCGGGGCGGCGCTCGGCGGCACTTGAAAGAGAATGTGCTGAAAGATGCGCATCGCCCCGGCTTCGTACGCCGAATCGACCTGCTTATCGCTGAAGTCGGTCGCCGCGTTCAGCTTGTCGTGGAAGTGCTCCCACTTGAGCTGCGACACCACGGGCCACATCGCCGAGAGCATCGTCGCGGAATCGTTCAGGTTCTGGCCGGCGGCCAGCGCCTGCGCAAAGAGCGAGTAGTCGACCCAGATGTGGGACAGCCGGCTGAACGCCATGGGATCGAGCGGGACCTGTTTCCCGCTGCTCGCCCATGTCGCCATTCGCTCCACACTCAGCGTCTGGTCGTTGGCGCGCGCGACGACATCGGCGCGCGGCGTGAAGGCATCCCGCAGGCTGTTGCATCCCAGCAGCACCAGGGGCGTCAGCACCAACGACACCAGACTCAAACGTCGCATCCGCTTTCCTCTTTCCTTAATTAAGCGTGGTGATCCCGCAGAACGGCCGTGAGCGCCCGGACCAGACCGGGGCCGATCGATTCTCCGCCCAGCCGGCGGAGCCTGAGGGAGAGCGGCACCGCGCGCCGCACCTCCGCTTCGAACTGGACGGCCTCGAGGGCCACCTGCAGTCCGGCCAGCCGCGGCGCCGCATCGCGCCGGAACGTCAGCCGCGCTTCGTCTCCCTTGATGAGGACCGTTTCCAACCCCGCCCGCGCGCCCAGCGCGCGTAGTTCGGCAACGAGTAGCAAACGCTCGGCATCCGGGGGAAGAGGTCCAAATCGATCGCGCAGCTCCTCGCGAACGGTTTGAATCTCACATCCTTGCTCCGCCCGCGCCAGCCGCCGATACAAATCGAGCTTCGCGTCGTCATCCGGCACGTAATCATCGGGGAGGTGCGCCGGAGCATCCAGCGTGACGTCCGGCGGCGCCCACTCTTCCCGCTTCGCCCCTCCCCCTTCGCCGCTTTTCAGCGAGCGCACCGCCTCTTCCAGCCAGCGGAGATACATGTCGAAGCCGACGGCCTGGACGTGCCCCGACTGCTCACCTCCCAGCAGATTTCCGGCGCCCCGCAGCTCGAGATCACGCAGCGCGATGCGATACCCCGATCCCAGATCAGTATGATGCTCGAGTACCTGCAAACGTTCCTCCGCCTGTGCATCAACCAGGTCGGGAACGAGGAGATAGCAGAACGCGCGGCGGTGGCTGCGCCCCACGCGCCCCCGCAGCTGGTAGAGCTGCGCCAGGCCAAAGCGGTCGGCCCGATCGACGATCATCGTGTTGGCGTTCGGGACGTCGAGCCCCGATTCGACGATCATCGTCGACACGAGGACGTCCACGTCACCCCGCACGAATCGCCCCATCACGGCCTCGAGGTCCTGTTCGCGCATCTGTCCGTGCGCAACAGCCAGGCGCGCGCGCGGCGCCAGCGCCTGAACGCGCGCGGCGATCGTCTCGATGGTCTCGATACGATTGTGGACGAAATAGACCTGCCCCCCACGGTCCAGCTCCCGCGCGATCGCCTCCTCCAGCAACGCGTCGTCCCAGGGCTCGACAAACGTGAGCACCGGCGACCGGTCCTTGGGCGCCGTCTCGAGGAGCGCGAGATCGCGGAGCCCCGCGAGCGAGAGATGCAGCGTGCGTGGGATGGGCGTCGCGGTCAACGTCAGCACGTCGACGCTGAGCTTGAGCGTCTTCAACCGCTCCTTGTGCCGCACCCCGAAGCGGTGCTCCTCATCGACGATCAGCAAGCCGAGATCCTTGAACGTGACGTCGGGAGACAGCAGCCGGTGCGTGCCGATCACGATGTCGACCTCACCCTGCGCGATCCGTTGCACCAGGGCGGCCGTGTCTTTGGGGCTGCGAAACCGTGACAGCACCTCGATCCGGACGGGATAGTCGGCGAGGCGCTCGCGAAACGTGCGGCCGTGCTGCTCCGCGAGAATCGTCGTGGGCACGAGCACGACGACTTGCTTGCCCGCCTGCACCGCCTTGAACGCGGCGCGTACCGCGACTTCCGTCTTGCCATATCCCACATCGCCGACGAGCAGACGGTCCATCGGGCGCGGGCGCTCCATGTCACGCTTCACCTCATCGGACGCGCGCCGCTGGTCCGGCGTGTCTTCATAGAGGAACGCAGATTCCAGCTCGCGCTGCCACGGTGTATCCGTTGGGAATGCAAACCCCACCGCCAGCTGTCTCCGCGCATACAGATCGAGCAGCTCCGCAGCCATGGCGCGGATCGCGGCGCGGGTCTTGTCGCGCTGGCGCTGCCACGTCTTCGCGCCCAGCCGGTGCAAGCGAGGCGGCGGCGCGTCACCATCGCCGTCTTTGGCGGCCGTGCGATACGGCTCCAGCTGATCGATGCGGTACAGCGGCACATTCAGGCGAGCGCCGCCTTCGTACTCGACCACCGCGACGTCGAGGGTCTCGCCTTCCGCACCGACCGCGATCGTCTGCAGTCCGCGGTAAATGCCGATCCCGTGCTCGAGATGCACCACATAACCGCCGGGCGTGAGCGGCCGCGACGCCGCGGTCGAGACCGCCGTGCGATAGCGGCGCGGCCGCCGCAGCCGCCTGGCTCGGCGGAAGATCTCGTGGTCGGTGAGGACTCGCTGCGCCGGCATGATGAATCCGCCATCGAGTGCCCCGACGGCGAGCGTGGCCTGATCGGTGCCCAGCAGCTCCTCGAGCCGCTCCAGCTGCCCCTCGTTGTCGCAGAGAATGACAGTGGGTGGTGGATTCGCGACGATTTGCCGCAACCGCTTCAGATCGCGGTCGATGTGCTCGGGCGGCGCCAGTGGAAAGCGCCGCTCGAGCTCGGCGTCCGATAATGCGAGCCGGCCGAGCCGGGCGAGCGCGGATCGCCACGTCTCCGGATCGATCAGCAACTCATCGCGCGGCGGTGGCTCCTCACCCATGCGGCGCGCGACCTCGAGATGGTGCGCCGCATCCTGCCAGGCACGCTCCACCTCGCGCTCCACCGCCGACTCCTGATCCACCACGACCAGCGTGTCGGAGGGCAGCAGCTCGAGCAAATTGCTGCGCTGCGAATCCCCATTGACCGTGACTTGCTCGGATTTCACGGGAAGCACCGTGACCCGGTCCAGCGCGTCACCTGAGCGCTGGGTGTCCAGATCGAAGCTGCGGACCGAGACGATTGCATCCCCCCACCACTCGATGCGCGCCGGCGATGCCATCCCGAACCCGTACACATCCAGAATGCCGCCACGGACGCTGTACTGGGCGACCTCGGTCACGGTGGGAACGCGGGCGTATCCCATCGCATCGAGCCGCTGCGTTGTCTCGGTAAGTCCCCGTTCCTCCTTGGACACCGCGAGTAGCAGCCGGGACTGGGCGAGCGCTGCCGGTACCGCAGTGCGCTCCGCGCTGGCACGCGCCGTGGTGACCACGACGCGTACGGCTCCCCGCCCCCCCGCGCGTAGCAGCGCCTCCAGCGTCTCGATTCGCTCACCGGCCAGCTCGTAGTGTGGCTCTTCTGCGCCGAGCGATTCGCGCTGGGGATACAGCGCGGGAGCGTCGGACCCGAGCAGCGTCTGCAAGTCGGCGAGCCAGCGCTCGCCATCCGCGGGCGTCGGAGCGACGACGGCGAACAGCCGCTGCGGCAGCCGTCGCACGAGCGTCGCGACGAGCACCGCCGCACTCGAACCGGGCAGCCCGCCGACGCCCGCGCGCTTGCCGGCAGCCGGGAGCTGTTCCAGCAGCGCCCGCGTGGCGGGAAGTTCGTCGAACCTGTCCAGCAGAAAATCGAGGGGCATTAGTGCGTGCGGGTGGCTACTCCCAGCTCGGTGGCGGCCAACAACAGCGCGAGGACGAGTAGAAATCCGCTGCCTTCGGCCCGTCGGGTGCCGGAGAAGAGTTCAGCGGCGAATCCGGCATCGCTGAGCACTTCGGTGCGATCCCGACCACCCAGTGCGGTAGCTGCGAGAGCAGCGGGCGCCGGAGTTAGATCGGATTCTCGTGGGTCGGGACCGAACACGGTCGCACCAATCGTGTCTCCTCCGCGCACGCTGAACTCCACGCGCGGTGCGCCTTCCGCGGCAGCGACGTCCGCCTCACCGCGGACAATCCGATTCACCAGCGCATCCACGAACGGCACGAATCCCGGCGCCGCCGGTAAAGCGGTCCAGGTCGTGTCGAGCCGGCTTCCCAGCAGCACGATGTTCCCCGTTCGCACGATCCATGGATCTCCATTGACGGTCGCGAGGACTTGATCTCCCCCCCCCTCGAGGCGGTATCGTCGCGTCACTTCTACGCCCTCGATAACGGGGATGTTCGGCGCCGCAATGGGCCCCGGCGTTCCCGTCTGACCCCACCGCAACGGAACACCGCGCGCCGCGAGCGCTCGATTCGCCTGCCCGACCAGCGCGGGATCTGCGGGAGGCTGTGTAATGGTCTGCACGCCCGACAGCGGTTCGCCGCCGGTAAAGACGACGTCAGGTCCACTCGTCACACGCTTGCCGTCGCGCAGCACCGCCAGAGCCGCCGCCAGAAACTCCCCCGCTCCCGGGGTCGCGGTCACTCGCGCCGGTGGTGCGACCCGCCATGCGAACGGCCGGCGGTCGTCGGCGCGCAGCTCGTCAGGCTCGAGCGCGGCTTCGCCCACCCACCAGCCCGCCGGAAGTGATTGCGCCGGCAACGCGACCGTCACCGCCGAGCCCGGCGTGGCCAACCCGCGCGCGGCGATTTCCGCGCGATCGCGACGGCCAACGCCGATTCTGATGGTCACCGGAACCGGTTGCAAGGCCGCATCCGCCGTGCCCGAGAGATCGACCACCGCCGCTCCCTCGGTCACGCGCACGTCTGCGATGCCGCGGTTGGGGACCGCTCGTCCCGGTTCGAGTGCCAGCACGCGGACGCCGCCCGGCACGTCCGCTCGACCATCCGCCAGCGCCGTGCGTTGCAGGTCGCTCAGCACCTGCACCTCGCGTCCCGCAAGCGGCTGCGCATTGACCAGACGCGCGGCGCGCTCGACGGCCTGTACGAGATCCAGCCGCAGCCAGCCGGTCGCGACGCTGTCCACGCTGGCGAGTAGCGCTTCACGAGTCCCGCCGCGGAGCACTCCATCCGCCAACATCAGCCAGACACGATCGGCAGATGTGGTACGACCGATCGAGCCGCGCGCGACGACCCGCAAGCGATCGAGCACCAGTCGCCCATCCACGACCGCACCGGAAGACGGGGAGTTATCGAGTATGACGACGATGGCCGTCGGCTCGTGCGCCCCCCCCCCACCGCCCGACTCCTTCATCCGTACGAGTGGTCGCGCGGCCGCCAGGACGATCACGACGATCAGCGTGGTCCGCAGAATAAGTAGGAGAAGATGGCGCAGCTTCAGGCGCCGCGCGCTCTCGCGCTCTGCCACCGTCAGATACCGCACCGCGGGAAACTCGAGCTCCGGCGGAACTCGACGCTGCAGCAGATGGAGCAGCGCCGGAATCGCCGCCGCGGCGAGTCCCAGCAATGCCAGCGGATTGACGAATGTCACGTCAGCAGGCGCAAGGCCATGCCGAACGGCAGGTCGGTCTGCACATGGTGGTACGCAATGCCGTGCCGGCGGCACGCCGTTCTCCATGCGGCGATCTCGCGGCGCACGGTATCCGCATACGCGCGCGCGAGCTCGCGTGGCCGCACGACGACGCTCACCGCTGACTCAGGATCGCGAAATCGCACTTCGGGAGGGCCGACGAGCTCGACCTCCGCCGGATCCATGAGATGGAAGACGATCACCTGATGACCGCGGTGCCGCAGATAGCGTAGCGCGGCCAGCGCGAGCTCGCGGTCGAACAACAGATCAGATAGCAGAACGACCATCCCCCGCCGCGTGAGCAACGCCGTCAATCGCTGCAGTGCGGCATGAGCCGCCGTACCCAAGCCATCGGGGGTGTCGAGCAACCCTCGCACGATGCGGGTCCATTGACCGGCCTTCACGCGCGGGGGAATGACTTGACGCACCTGCTCGTCGAACGTCACGAGGCCGGTCGCATCTCGCTGGCGCAGCAAGATGAGCGCGAGGGCCGCCGCCAGCCGGTCGGCGTAGGCGCGTTTGGTGAGACGCTCGGCGTTCCCGCGCCACGCCATCGACCGACTCGCGTCGACGAGAATCATAGCGCGCAGATTGGTTTCCTCCTCGAACTGCTTCACAAACAGGCGGTCGGATCGGGCGAGGATTCGCCAATCGAGATAGCGCAGCTCGTCGCCGGGCTGGTAGGCCCGATGCTCGGTGAATTCGACGGAGAAACCGCGGAATGGCGAACGGTGCACGCCCGCCAGGAATCCCTCCACCACACCCTCGGCGACGATCTCGATGCCACCCAGGCGAGCCACTTCTGCGGGGTCCAGCAGATCTAGCCGCGGCGCCATGAAGTGTCCTTACCTGGGGACAGAAGCAATTGGCTGTTTGACCGGCAAGTCATTATACCAATATAATTTAGGTCGATTTTAGCCTTGGCACAGTCTCTGCCTAACGGCGGGCCGGGAGGCACCTATGCTTACACATATCGCGCTACTCGGTCTTGCTCTGGTACCGGCTCCAACCCACCGGTACTCCACTGTTTACCGACCCCGTATCGAGCTGTCCACGGACCGCGGCGATAACGCCGTCTATACCCGCGGCGAGCGTGTCCGGGTGTACTTCCAACTCGATCAGGACGCCTACGTCACCATCTTCCGTGTGGATACCGATGGTCGTGTCCGCGTTCTGTTTCCTCGTGAACCGTGGGACGACAACTTCGCCCGCGGCGGCAGGCAATTCGAGGTCGACGGCCGCCAGCTGAGCAGCGAAGCCTTTTCGATCGATGATTATCCGGGCGTCGGCTATCTGTTTGCCGTCGCGTCCGCTGATCCCTTCAAGTACGATGACATAGCGACCAATGAGCACTGGGACTATCGCGTGATCGCGGACGGCCGCGTCCGCGGCGATCCCTACGTCGCGATGACCGATCTGGCGCAGCGCATTGAGCCAGAAGGTTACGTCGATTGGGATTATGACGTCGTGTCGTATAATGTCGAGCGGCATTATGACTATCCGCGGTTCTTGTGCTATGACTGCCACTCGTACGTCAGCTACTCGTACTGGGACCCCTACTACACGTCGTGCGTGCGCTTCCGGATGTACGTGTACGACGATCCCTGGTACTACCCATATCGCTACTATGGCGGCGATCGCGTCGTCTTCGTGCGGCCCTATCGCCCCCAGCCACGCTTCATCTTTAAGGACTGGGGCAACAGCCGGCCGAACCGCGAGGCGTTCGTCACTCGCGAGCGCGAGCGGCCGGTCAACGACAACACGCGCCGGGGCGTCACCGGACGCGACCTCGGCGGCGCCGGGATCATTCCTCCGCCTGTCGTACGCGGTGGCGACAACGGCAACCGCCGGGGCAGCGACTTCCGCGGCCGCGACGTGAAGAATGGCGGCAGCGGTAGTACTCGCGATAACGAGCCCGGCCGCGGCCAAGACCGCCCTGATCGTCGGGATAATCTGAACAACGGAGATCGGCCGGAGCGCCGCGACCGGACCGATGATGCGAACCGGCTGGAGCAGCCACGCATTCAGCCGACCGTCCGCAGTGATGATCAGCGGAGGATCGAACCCCGTGTGGTAGAGCCGCGACGGGACGACACTCGCCGCGACCAGCCGCAGCGCGTCGAGCCGCAAGCGGAGCCCCGGAAGGAGGAGCCTCGCCGCGAGGAGCCTCGCCGCGCAGAGCCACGCAACGAGCAGCCGCGGAATCAACCGCGAGCGGAGCCTCGGAGGGAGTCGCCGCCTCCGCCTCCGCCTCCACCACCTGCTCGCAACGAGCCTGAGGTACGGCGCCGCAAACCCTGAACTTCAGACTCAAGCCGGACGCGCCCGATCGTAGTCCCAGACGGTCGGGCGCGTTAGCTTTCGGTCCCTTTCCCTTGCCTGGGGTAACCGTGCGTCGTTCGCATCGCCTCCTCCTCTCCGTCGCGTTGTCCCTGCCTTTGCCGACTGTGATCGCGGCTCAAACGTCCCCGAACGCGGTCGTGCAGAAGGCGGTGCAGACCATTACGACCGCAGACATCCGGCGGCGCATCGGGATCATCGCGGACGACTCGATGCGCGGGCGTGACACGCCCAGCCCGGAGCTCGACGAGGTCGCAGCCTATATCGCTCATGAGTATCGAGGTTTCGGGCTGAAGCCGGCCGGCGACAGCGGGCGCTTCGAACAGCGCTATTCGCTGGATCGCGTGCAGATTGTGGCCGAGAGCTCGGTCGTGCTCGTGCATGGCGGCGGTGATGCCTCGCTGACGTACGGCACGGACTTCGTCTTCGGCGACAATCAGTTCGAGAACGGGGATTACGCCGGCGAGCTCGTGCTTGTCTCCGGAGCGGTGGGGGGCGCCTTGCCCGCAGACACGGCCGCGCTGGCGGGCAAGATGATCATTCTGGCGACCGGCCCCCGCAACCGCGGCGAGCGGCAACGCGTCATCGGCTGGAAGCCGGCGGGAATCGTGCTGGCGAGCCCGGCGTCCGATTCCATCTGGTCTCAGTTCGTCACCAGGACCACACGTGCCGGGCTACGTGATCCCAGCCGGCCGGTCAGTTCACCCCTGCTGATCGCGGTGCGCGTTGCGACGCTCCAGCAGCTGGTCACGCGGCTCGGCGCCGATTTCGCTGGGGCGCAATCGGGCAGCACGTTCACGGTGAAATCCTTAGGCGGCGCCCAGCTACACGTCCACGCGCGCATTCAGTCCGTGGAGCGCAACTCCGCGCCCAATGTCGTCGCAGTCCTCGAAGGCAGTGACCCGCAGCTCAAGAACGAGTACATCGTCTTCAGCGCCCACATGGACCACATCGGCGTCGCGGGCCCCCGGGGGAGCGGCGGCTGTCGCGCGCAGGGTGCGGACTCGATTTGCAACGGCGCCGATGACGACGGCTCGGGGACAGTCGCGGTGGTCGCGCTGGCGGAAGCGTTCGCGCGGCTCAATCCACGCCCGAAGCGCTCGCTCATTTTCCTTAACGTGAGCGGCGAGGAGAAAGGGCTGTGGGGAAGCGCGTACTTCGCGGAGCATCCGCCGGTGCCGGTGCAAAACATCGTCGCCGATCTCAACATCGATATGATCGGTCGCAACTGGAAAGACACCATCGTGGCAATCGGGAAGGAGCATTCGGACCTGGGCGCCACGCTGAATCGGGTTGCGGCGGCGCATCCCGAGCTCAACATGCATGCCATCGATGACATCTGGCCCCAGGAGAACTTCTACTTCCGGTCCGATCACTACAACTTCGCGCGCAAAGGTGTGCCGATTCTCTTCTTCTTCAGCGGCACGCACGACGATTACCACCGTCCCGGAGACTCGCCGGACAAGATCGACGCCGAGAAGGAGTCGCGCATTGCCCGACTAGTATTCTATCTTGGTCTTGACGTAGCCAATGCGGCGGCGCGCCCCAAATGGAATCCGGACAGCTACAAGCAGATCGTGACGAGCCAGTGAGGCTCTAAAAAGGTGCTCCCGTGCGGGTGCTGGTCGTAGAAGACGACCCGGAGCTCGCCGGTTTGCTGCGTGACGGGTTGCGCGAGCACCGCATCGATCCCACTCTAGCGGCGAGCTTCTCCGTCGGACGCGAGCAGGCGCTCGCGGGCGACTACGACGTCGTGATTCTCGATGTGCGGCTGCCCGGCGGGACAGGGTTCGAGCTCTGCGCGGATCTGCGGCGCAGCGGCGTCACCGTGCCGGTTCTCATGCTCACCGCGCTCGATGCGGTCGACGATCGCGTGCGCGGTCTTGCGGTCGGCGCTGACGATTATCTCACCAAACCATTTGCATTCCGCGAGCTGGTGGCCCGGCTCCAGGCGCTGGCGCGCCGCCGCGCGCTCGCCCTCGCGCCGGAGCGCGTCCGTCTGGAGGATCTCGAGGTCGATGTCGCCTCGCGTCAGGTCCGTCGCTCGGGTCGCGCCATCAATCTGACCGCCAAGGAATTCGCGCTGCTCGAGTTGTTGCTGCGCCATCCCGGGCAGGTGATCGACCGCAGCTCGATCACCGCACATGTCTGGGACAACAATCACGATCCATTCGCCAACGTGCTCGAAGTCCTGGTGCGGCGGCTCCGCAGCAAAATCGATGACGGCTTCGAGCCAAAGCTCATTCACACCATTCGAGGCGCCGGGTACCGAATCGGACCAGGGACATGACTCTCGCCCGCTTGCGCGTGCGCCTCACGTTGTGGTACGCCGCGACGTTCGTCCTCATCCTGCTCGTGCTCGGCGCCGGCATCTTCGGGGCGATCGGCGTACAGGTGTCGAGACGGCTCGACATCTCATTGGCGGCGGCGACGGCAGCAATCACGCGCGCCACGAGTGACTGGGAGGCCGAGCGAGCGGCCGGCCAGACTGCCGACGCTGTCGAGGAGCTGCGGATCCCCGACCGCGATCTGTACCTGTTCCATGCCGATGGCCGGCCGATTACACCTCCGCAAGCCGATGCCTGGATAACAGCCGCGGCGCTCGCGGCCAGCCGCACCGGCCGATTCAATGCGGCGCGCGCCGTGAGGGGCAATCGGGAGCAGCGACTCCACGGCGAGCGGTTCGTCGCGCCGTCCGGCACGCCGTATGTGGCGGTGGCGGCGGCGGAGCGGCCGAGCATCGCCGACCAATACGCCTGGCTGATCGGAACATTCGTCGCGGTGGCACTGGTGGGCCTGGTACTCGTCGCCGTGGGCGGATTCCTGCTGGCGCGCCAGTCGACGATCCCGGTGGAGCAGTCGATGGAGCAGATGCGCCGTTTCATGGCTGACGCCGCGCACGAGCTCCGCACGCCGGTCACGATTCTCCGCACCCGGACTGAAGTCGCGCTGGGGCAGCCACGCGATGCCGCGAGAGACGCGGCGGCTTTTCAGGCGATCGAGCGTGAAGCCGAGCGGTTGGGAGGAATCGTCGGCGACCTGCTGACCCTGGCGCGTGCGGACGCCGGCGAGCGGAAAGTCGTGCGCGGAGCGCTGTATCTGGACGATGTCGCGTCCCAGGCGGTTGCCGCCGCGCGGGCGCTGGCGGAGCGCAAGGGCGTGTCGCTAGTCGTCGGCTTGTTCGAGGAGTCGCGGATCCTCGGGGATGCGGATTTGGTGGAGCGACTTGTGCTCATCGTGCTTGATAACGCGATCAAGTACACGCCGCCCGGCGGGAACGTCCGGCTCGACGTTACAGCTCGCGACGGCCGGCGGTCCGTGGTCGTGTCCGACAGCGGCATCGGGATTCCGGCCGATCAGCTGCCGCGGATCTTCGAGCGGTTCTATCGGGGCGACAACGCGCGTAGCCAATCGGAGGGCGCCGGACTTGGCCTGCCGATCGCGCGCTGGATCGCGGATCTGCACGGCGCCAGAATCACCGTCTCATCCGACACGACCGGCACGCGCGTTCAGATCGATTTCCCTGCCGCAGTGTAAGGTTGCCGTAAGGTTCGACTTTTAGGTTTCTCACCATGCGAGATGCCGTGTCCCTTCTTTTCATCGTAGCCCCGGTTCTGCTGTGCGCACAGCAGCCAGTGAGCCGCGCCGACGCGGTCGCTGCCGCGCTCGCGCGCGGCGCACGAATCGCCGTGGGCCGGGCGGACACGACCGCCGCTCTGGGCGGCGTGCGAACCGCTCGCGCGTTTCCCAACCCGACGTTCTCCGGCAGTTACACGAAGGACCCGCCGAACTATCATGCGCTGGCCGATTTGCCGCTCGATATGCCGTGGCTGCGATCGCCGCGGATCGGCGCCGCGGAGGCCGCGCGCGATGCCGCTCGTTACCAGTTTGCGTTCGAGCGGGCCGCGATTCGGTTCGATGTCGACACCACCTACACGCGGAGCCTTGCCACTGCCCTTCATGCGCGCCTGTCACGCCGTACCGCGGAGGATGCAGACAGCCTGCTCAAGATCGCCGAGCTGCGGCGCGACGTGGGGGATGTCAGTGAGCTCGATGTGCGCCTTGCCGCAGTCAATGCCGGGCAGCTCGCGAACACTGCACTCGATGATTCGCTCGCGGCTTTGAGCGTGCTTCTGTCGCTGCAACTCCAGATGGGACTGACGGGCGATGCGCCGGTGATCACGTTGCAGGACTCGCTCGTTCCGCCCCCCGATTCCATCGCGCCGCCAAAGCCCGGTGACCTGCTGCCCGTTGCCGCGGCCGCGGCGTCGCTGCGGTCCGCCGAACGGACCGTGACGTTCACGCGCGCGAGCCGCTTTGCGCCCAGCATCGCGGTGGGCTTCGACAAGGTCGATCCGAGCAGCCCGACGCCCGATCAGCTGCTGCCGGTAATCGGATTCTCGTTGCCCGTGCCCCTGTTCAATTGGAGTCGCGGCGACATCACGCGCGCGACTGCCGAGCGCGATCGGGCCCGCGCGGAGCTCGATCTGACGCGCCGGGAAACCGCTGCCGCGCTCGCGCGGGCGCGCCGTGAACTGGCGGCCGCGCGCGATCGCCTGCGCCGCTCGGCAGCCCTCGTGGCCAGCGCCGATCGCGTCGCGGCCATGGCGCTCCAAGCCTACGGGGAAGGCGCGGTCGCGCTCGCGAATGTGCTCGAAGCACACCGCAACGCACGCGAGATCCTGGCGCGCTACATCGATGATCTCGCGGCAGCCGACGCCGCGGCGCGCACGCTGCGTTGGCTGACGACCGGTGCGAACGAGCCATGACTCGATATTCGCGAGCCGTGTTTGCTGTGGTGATCGCCGCGGCCTGCAAAGGCGGGGCCAAACAGGACGCCGCAGAGGCGACTGCGGTGGGGGTAGGGACAGCAGTCGCCGCTCGGGAGGCGTTCCCGCAAACGATCAATGCGATTGGGACGATCGGCGCGCGGCCGGGACGCTACGCCGCGCTCGCTCCCCCGGGCCCGACGCGTGTCGCACGCATCTTTGTGGTGGCCGGCCAGCGTGTGGCCAGGGGCGACTCGCTCATCGAGTTCGAGCGCGCACCATTCGATGCCGCGGCGCAAAGCGCGGAGGCGACGTTGGCGAATGCCGAGCACGCCACCGCCCGCGCCCAACGCCTCGTCCAGGCCGGCATTCTACCTCAGAAGGATGCCGACCAGGCCGCCGCCGACCTCGCCGCCGCGCAGGCGGCCGCCGTTACCGCACGGCGGGCGCAAGAGCTCGCCACGCTCCGCGCACCGCTCGCGGGGGTGGTCACGCGCATGAGCGCCGTGATGGGCGCGTCCGTCGATGCGACCCAAACTCTCGTCGAGGTAGCCGATCCCACCGCCCTCGACGTGCTCTTCAACGTTTCGCCGGCCGAGGCTGCGCGCATTCACGCCGGTGACACGCTCTCTCTGAAAAGCGGTGAAGGCGCCGGCGCCGAGGATCTCGGTTCCGCCGACATCACAAGCGTGGCAGGTGCCGTCGACTCCGCATCACGCGCCGTTGCCGTGCGCGCCCGCGTGGCCCGGACCTCTCCGGCGCGAGCGCTCCGCATCGGTGAATCGGTGTCCGGACATATCGTGACGGGCGTGCACGCGAACTCGGTCACCATTCCGATCGAGGCGCTGGTGCCCGAAGGTGAGGGATTCCGCGTCTATGTCGTCGACACGGCCGGCATCGCGCACGCGCGTCCGGTCACTGTGGGGGCGCGCAGCGAGAACCGGGCGGAGATCACGAGCGGCCTCGAGGCGGGCGAGACCGTCGTGACGACGGGCGCCTACGGCGTCACCGACAGCGTGAAGGTGCGCGCGTCCAAGCCGTGAGCCTCTTCGATATCCTCAGCCGCCAGCGACGCGTCGTCTACCTCGTCTTGGGCGTGTTGAGCGTGGCCGGCGTCTGGGCCGCGCTGCGATTGCCGTCGGCGATCTATCCGGAGCTCCAGTTCTCCCGCATCACGATCGTCGCGGAGGGCTCCACGCTCGGCGCTCGGCAGATCGTGTTCAGTGTAACGCGTCCGCTCGAGGAAGCCGTCAGTATCGTGCCCGGCGTGACGCGGGTGCGATCCCACACGATTCGCGGTGCCACCGAGATCTCGATCACGTTTGCACCGGGCTCCAACATGGATCGGGCGTTGCAGCTGGTGCGGGCGCGAGTGAATCAGGTGCAGGGCTCGCTGCCACCGGACCTCGACATCGAAGTCGAGCAGCTGACGCCATCGCTGTTTCCCGTCCTGTCGTACAACGTCGAAGGCGGTGAGCCCGCGCGGCTCTACGATCTCGCGCGCTACGACATCAAGCCGCTGATCTCCAGGGTTCCAGGCGTGGGCCGCGTGGACGTGCAGGGGTCCGACGTCCGGGAGCTGGAAGTGATCGCGGATCCCGCGCGGCTCGCCGCGCACGGGCTCACCTACAGCGACCTCGGCGACGCGATTCGCCGGGCCGTGACGGTCCAAGCCGTGGGCCGTGTGGCGCAAGACTACCGCCAGTACCTGATCGTGACCGACCAGGAGGCACACGCCGCCGAGGACATCGGCAGCGTGGTTGTGCGCGGCGGCCTGCACGTCCGCGACGTCGCGACGATCCAGCTGGGTACCGAAGATCACGTGCGGATCATCGCCGGCGACGGCAAGCCCGCGGCGCTCATCAACATCACTCGCCAGCTTGGTGGCAACACGCTCGCGGTTGCCGACAGCGTCGCCCGCATCATGCGGGCCATCGCGCCAACGCTTCCGCCGGGCGTGCATCTCAAGCCCATCTACGACCAGGCCCAGCTGGTGCGCGAAGCCGTCAGATCCGTGCGTGACGCGATGCTGATCGGCGCGGCGCTCGCCGTCATCGTGCTGTTGCTGTTTTTAAGGCACGGCCGGATCACCGCGATCAGCGCCACGTCGATCCCGCTGACACTCGCCCTCACCGTCTTCGTGATGCGCCTGCTCGGCCAGACCTTCAACCTGATGACGCTCGGGGCGATGGCGATCGCGATTGGCCTGGTGATCGACGACGCAGTCGTGATCACCGAAAACATCGCGCGGCATCTGCGGCTGACCGGTGACCGCACAACAGCCATCCGCGTGGCGGTGCAGGAATTGATCTGGCCGGTCACGACATCGACCCTCACCACGGTCGTGGTGTTCTTGCCGCTTGGCCTGCTGCAAGGCGTCGTGGGGCAGTTCTTCGCCGCGCTGGCGACCACGCTCACGGTCGCGGTGCTCATCTCGCTGCTGCTCGCACTCACGATCATCCCGCTGCTGGCCGAGCAGTTCGTTACGGCACATGAAGTCGAGCCCAGCCAGCGAGGACCGCTGGCGCGCGCCCAGGCGACGCTCGACGCGCTGAGCCCACGCTACGAGTCCGCGCTCAGCTCCGTGCTGAGCCACACGCGGCGCATCGTGTTCGCGGCCCTGGCGCTCGTGGCCCTGGGAATCGTGCTGTGGCGGCTTGTCGGCACCGGCTTCCTTCCCGAAATGGACGAGGGCGCGTTCGTGCTCGATTACTTCACGCCCGGCGGCACGGCGCTGGTGGAGACCGATCGCGAAGTTCACATCGCCGAACGCATTCTTGCCGCCACGCCGGAAATCGAAGGCACGTCGCGGCGCACCGGTGCGGAACTCGGGCTGTTCGCCACGTCGCAAAACACCGGGGACATCGTCGCGCGGCTCAAGCCGCCCGGCCGGCGAGCGCGGGACATCTTTGCAGTGATGGATGACGTCCGGGATCAGATCAACACGGCGGTTCCGCGGCTGCACATCGAGTTTGTCCAGATTCTTTCCGACGTCATCAACGACCTCGCGGGTGCCGCGAAGCCCGTGGAAATCAAGCTGTTCGGGGAACGGCTGGATTCGCTCGAGGCCTACGCGCGACGGCTGGAGCCCGCGCTCGACAGCGTCGCTGGGCTCGCGGATCTCTACAACGGCGTGAGCGAGCCCTCGCCCGAGCTGTTGATGCGAGTGAACCAGGCAGAAGCCAATCGCCTGGGACTGACGCCGGAAGACGTCGGCGATGCGCTGAGCGCGGCACTCCTGGGTAGTCGGGCCGGCGACATTCGCAGCGGGGATCGGCCCGTCGCCGTGCGAGTACGGGCGCCTGACTCAGTGCGCTTCGATCCCCTGCGGCTGCGCGAATTGCCGATCGGCCCAGGCGGCACACCGCTCGGGAGCCTCGCGTCATTCACACCCGCCGAGTCGCGGATGAATCTCGAGCGCGAGAACCAGCAGCAGATGATCGCGATCACCGCGGAGTTGAGCGGCCGCTCGCTCGGCGGCGTGATGCGCGATGTGCGGCGGGCGCTCGCCGAGCACGCGGCGCCCACCGGGATTCGAGTCGCGCTCGGCGGCCAGTATGAGAGCCAGCAGGAGGCCTTCCGCGCGCTGTTGCTGGTTCTGGTCCTCGCGGTCGTCAGCGTGTGCGCGGTGATGGTCGTGCAGTTCGAGTCGTTCGTCGAGCCGTTGGTCGTGCTGCTGGTCGCCCCGGTGTCATTCGTCGGCGCGCTCCTGCTGTTGCTCCTCACGGGAACTGCCCTCAACGTCGCCTCGTTCATGGGGCTGATTCTGCTGGTGGGACTCATCGTCAAGAACGGCATCATCCTGCTGGACTTCACACGCTTGCAGATGCGTAAAGAACGTGTAACGCTCGACGTGGCAATCCGGACTGCCGCGAGGGTGCGTCTCCGCCCGATCCTGATGACGACCCTCTGCACCCTGTTCGGGCTCCTGCCGCTCGCGCTGGGAATCGGGGCGGGAAGCGAACTCCAACGGCCTCTCGCGCTGGCCGTGATCGGAGGATTAATGCTTTCGACCCCGATCACCCTGTTCGCTGTGCCGACACTGTTGGTCGCGATCCGGGGGCGGGATTTCAAGCTGCAGTGACCATCCCGGGAGTGCCGTGGTCTCAAATGGCGACACGAATCACTACCTCATTCTCGGAGTTTGTACCATGCGTCTGCTCAGCACCATCACCCTCATTGCCGGACTGGCCTTGGTGGGCACCGCCAACCTCTCGGCTCAGGCCCCCATGCGCCAAGTTCCCGACAGCCTCGTCGGGAAGGCCAAGGTCAGTGAAGACTCGGCTCGCGCGATCGCTCTGAAGCGCGTCCCGGGGACCGTCGAAGGCGTCAAGTTGTACAGCAAGAATGGCAAGCTGGATTGGGTATTCGGCATCAAGCCCAACGGCAAGAGCACCACGGAGAGGGTCACGATCAGCGCTGCGACCGGCCATGTCGTGTCCGTTTCGTCAGGCTCGTCGTCGTCTACAAAGCATTCAACAACGCCGCATTCGTAGCAGCGCGTTTCATCTGCTGTAGTAGCGATTGCATCGCCTGCTCCGGCGGCAGCCCCACCAGGGCCCGCCGGAGCTTTTGTTTCGCCTCAACGGTCTTGGCATCGGCGAGCAGCTCTTCGCGTCGCGTGCCGCTCGCCGCGATGTCCACGGCCGGGTAGATGCGCCGGTCCGCCAGATCGCGCGTCAGTCGCAGCTCCGCGTTACCCGTCCCTTTGAACTCCTCGAAGATGATGTCGTCCATCCGGCTCTCGGTCTCGACGAGCGCCGTCGCGATCACGGTGAGCGATCCGCCGCTGGGGGGGGGCACCGCGCGCGCCGCGCCGAACAGCGCCTTCGGCTTCGCCAGCGCATTGGCGTCGAGCCCGCCCGACATCGTGCGACCACTCCCTCGACCCGTCGTGTTGTGCGAGCGGGCGAGGCGCGTCAGGGAGTCGAGCACGATCACGACGTCACGCTGCAGCTCGACCTGGCGGCGGGCATGATCGAACACCATCTCCGCCGCGGCGACGTGGCGCTCGTGGGGCAGGTCGAAGCTCGATGCGATCACCTCTCCCCTGCCCCAATCCACCATCTCGGTGACTTCTTCGGGACGCTCATCGACCAGCAGAATCAGCAGCGACGCCTGCGGGTGGTTTTCCGCGACCGCTTCAGCGATCGCCTGCAGCATCATCGTCTTTCCGGCTTTGGGCGGTGAGACGATCAGTGCGCGCTGGCCAAACCCAAAGGGACAAATGAGATCGACGACGCGTTGCGTCTCGGCGGTGCGCGGGCTCGACGCGCGCGCCGTCTCGAGCGTGAGCGGCCGGCTCGGATGGACCGCGCCGAGTGACGCGAAGTCGGGACGGCCGTCGAGCTGGGCGGCGGGCAGTCCGTTGACGGTGGTGACCCGGCCGTTCTCGAGCGTGAGGAGATCGCCGCGACGCAAGCCGGGCATCCGGACCGGCGGATCGCCCTTTGCCGGGAGATAGCTGTTCGCCGCGAGGCGGAGCGCGCCGCCTTTCGGTGAGGGGTCAAACCATCCGGTTATTGCTGGCATGTCAGGAGAGGTAGAAGAAAGATAACGAAAAACTCGTGACTATATTTAGCCCCGCATGCGACAGGATCACATCCGCAACTTCTGCATCGTGGCCCACATCGACCACGGCAAATCTACTCTTGCCGACCGGCTGATCGAGCTCACGGGCACGCTCGACAAGCGGCTGATGCGCGACCAGGTCCTGGACACCATGGATCTGGAGCGCGAGCGCGGTATCACGATCAAGCTGAACGCGGTGCGGATGAGTTATCACGCCAAAGACGGCCAATTATACGAGCTGAACCTCATCGATACGCCCGGGCACGTCGACTTTACCTACGAGGTGTCGCGGTCCCTGGTTGCCTGCGAAGGCGCCATTCTGGTCGTGGACGCGTCCCAGGGCATTCAGGCGCAAACCCTGTCCAATCTACTGCTCGCCATGGATGCGGGACTGGAAATCATACCCGTCCTGAACAAGATCGATCTGCCGGGGGCCGAGCCGGACAAGCGCGCCCACGAAATCCACGACCTGATCGGCACCAAACCCGAAGAAATCCTCAGGATCTCGGCCAAAGAGGGCCGTGGTGTGCCGGAGCTGCTCCAAGCCGTGGTGCAGCGTGTACCGCCGCCGCGCGGCGATCACGACGCCCCCCTGCGCGCCCTCATCTTCGACTCCTACTACGACCGTTATCGGGGCGCGATCCCCTCGATTCGGGTGGTCGATGGCGTGATCAAGCCCGGGATGAAGATCGCCTTCGGCGCCCATCGGGACGACGTGTACGAAGTCGATGAAGTTGGCTATCTGCAGCTCGGGCACAAGCCTGCCGAACAGCTCGAGGCCGGTGAGGTGGGGTACTTCGTGGCCAACGTCCGCGGCGTGCGCGAAACCCGGCCCGGCGACTCGGTGCTCGATGCCGAGCATCGCGAGGTGCCACTGCTGCCCGGCTACCGCGACATCCAGTCGATGGTGTTTGCGGGTCTCTACCCTACCAATGCTGAGCAGTACGAGGAGCTGCGAGACGCACTCGCAAAGCTGCAGCTGAACGACGCTTCCCTGCATTACGAGCCTGAGACATCGGTCGCGTTGGGATTCGGTTTCCGCTGCGGCTTCCTTGGCCTCCTGCACATGGAGATCGTGCGGGAGCGGCTGGAGCGGGAGTTCGATCTCGATCTGATCAGCACTGTCCCGAACGTCGAATACCACGTCTACAAGACCGACGGCAAGATGGAGCTGGTCGAGAATCCGAGCCTGTTGCCGCACGGCTCCGAGGTCGACCGCGTCGAGGAGCCGTACGTCAAGGCGAGAGTCTTCGCGCCATCCGATTACATCGGCGGTATCATGAAGCTGGGCCAGGAGAGGCGCGGGGTGTACCGCGGCATGCAATACCTCGACCCCACGCGCGTGGAATTCGACTGGGAGTTTCCGCTCGCCGAGATCATTCTCGATTTCTACGACAAGCTGAAGACGATCTCGCGCGGCTACGCCTCGCTCGACTACGAGTTTCTGGCGTACCGTCCCGGCGAGCTCGTCAAGCTCGATATGGTGTTGAACGGGGAGGCGGTGGACGCATTCAGCGTTATTATCCATCGGGACAAGGCGTACGAGTGGGGCCGCAAGATCGCAGAGAAACTCAAGGACCTGATTCCGCGCCAACTGTTCGAGGTCGTGATTCAGGCGGCGATCGGGACCAAGGTCATCGCGCGCGAATCCATTCGGCCGCTGCGCAAGAACGTAACGGCCAAGTGCTACGGCGGCGACGTCACCCGGAAGCGCAAGCTGCTCGAGAAGCAGCGCGAAGGAAAGAAGCGGATGAAACAGGTGGGAACCGTAGAGATCCCTCAGGAAGCGTTTCTCGCAGTGCTGCAGGTCGAATAGGAGGCCGTATGCGCATCGCCATCCTCGCCACCCTGACCGTGTCGGCACTATCCCGCCCAGCGCTCGCGCAATTCACGCTGGAGCAGGCTCGTTCTTACCCGTACCCCACCGAGCTGACCGCGGCGCCGAGCGGCAGCCGGATCGCATGGGCTTTCAACGAGCAGGGGCGGCGCAACCTCTACGTCGCCGAAGGGCCGACATTCGCCGCGCGGCAGCTGACTCAATACGACCGTGATGACGGGCAAGAGCTGACCAGCGTCGCGGTGTCCGCCAACGGCCGCTGGGTGGTGTACGTGCGCGGCGGCGATCACGGCTCGAATTGGGACGACGCGCTGCCGGTCAACGTCGGCTCGAATCCCGAGCCTCCGAAAGTACAGATCTTCAGCGCGCCGTTCGAGGGCGGAGACCCGAAACCGATCGGCGACGGCGATGAACCCGTCGTGTCCCCACGGAGCGATGTCGTCGCGTTCATCAAAGGCGGCCAAATCTGGACCGCACCGATCGACGGGTCAGCCCCGGCCAAGCAGCTGTTCACCGTGCGCGGCGAGGCCAGCGATCCGCGCTGGTCCCCCGATGGTTCCCGGCTCGCGTTCGTGGCGGATCGAACCGACCACGCGTTCATCGGCGTCTTCACGAACGACAGCACGGCAGTCACGTGGCTCGCCCCGGCGTTCGCGCGCGACCGCTCTCCTCGCTGGTCGCCCGACGGACGGCGCATCGCATTTGTGCGGCTGCCCGGTGCCGGTGGAGCACCGGACTCCCTGTTGCCGCCGCGGGTCAACCCGTGGGAAATCTGGACCGCCGACGCGACGACCGGAGCCGCGCAGAGATTGTGGAAGTCACGCGAGACGCTCGTCGGTTCTGTGCCCACGACGGATGGAGGAACGAACCTCGCCTGGGCGGCGTCCGATCGCGTGGTGTTCCTTTCGTATCAGGATGGCTGGCCGCATCTCTACTCCGTTCCGGCAGCCGGCGGGGCAGCACTCCTGCTGACCCCCGGCCGGTACATGGCCGAGCACATTGCTCTCAGTGCCGATCGCCGCTGGCTGCTGTTCGCGGGCAATACCGGAGCGGACTCGCTCGACATCGATCGGCGTCACATCGTCCGCGTCCCGGTGGATCGCGCCGCGCCGGAGGTCATGACCCCAGGCAGCGGCCTGGAGTGGAATCCCGCGATTACCGGCGACGGCGGGACACTCGTATTCATCAGTGCAACGCCGCAGCGTCCGCCACTGCCGGCCGCGATGCCGTTCACCCCTCGTGCCGCCGTCCGCACACTCGGCGCGGACCGTATTCCCAGCGACTTTCCGACCGGCCTGGTCACGCCGCGCCAGGTTGTGTTCCGCTCGGCCGACGGACTGACGATTCATGGTCAACTGTTCGAGCCCAAAGGCGGGAAGAGCCGCAAGCCGGCCGTCGTCTACGTGCACGGCGGGCCGCCGCGGCAGATGTTGCTGGGCTGGCACTACTCGGACTATTACTCGAACGCGTACGCGCTCAATCAGTACCTCGCGAGTCGCGGCTTCGTCGTCTTGTCGGTGAACTATCGGCTCGGCATCGGTTACGGATACGACTTTCACCAACCGCCGAATGCCGGCGCGCGGGGAGCCGCGGAGTATCGCGACATTCAGGCCGCGGCCGCCTACCTGCGCTCGCTGCCACAGGTGGACGCCGGTCGGATCGGTATCTACGGTGGTTCGTACGGGGGCTATTTGACCGCATTGGCGCTGGCCCGCAATTCGGATGTGTTCGCAGCAGGCGTCGACATTCACGGCGTACACGATTGGAGCACCTACTCGCGAGCGTTCGAGCGCCAACGCTACGAGCAGTCTCCTGATGCGGATACGGCGCTCGCTACTGCGTGGCGCTCATCACCGGTCTCCTCCGTCGGCAGCTGGAAGTCTCCGGTGCTCTTGATCCATGGCGATGACGATCGCAACGTCCGGTTCTCACAGAGCACCGACCTCGTCCGGCGGCTCGCCGCGGCCGGCGTCCGATTCGAGACACTGGTGATCCCGGACGACACACATCATTTCCTGCGTCATGCAAACATCGTTACGGTCGACAACGCCACCGCGGGCTTTTTGGAGCGGCAGCTGCAGCCGGGGACCACGACCGATACCCGGGCGACCGGCCATCAATAGGAGCCATTGTGTCGGGAAGCGTGAATAGACAGACCGCCATGCTGATGATCGCGGCAGCCGCCTGCACGGGCTGCCGTCCCGTACTCAACTACCCGAGCGCGCTGGGCCCGCGGTACGTCGGCGTGGCGCCCGCGCGGCCGGCCTCAGCACCCGGGCCGCACGCGTTGCGCGTCGTGACCTACAACGTGCAGTTCGGCAGGCACATCGATCGCGCGATCAACGTGCTGTCGACTCGCGCGCCATTGCCGGGGGCGGACATCATCGTCCTCCAGGAGATGGACGCTGAGGGTACGCGCCGCATCGCCGAGGCGCTGGGCATGTCGTGGATCTACTATCCTGCCGTCGTTCATCCCAAGGCGGCGCGGCAGGACTTCGGAAACGCCGTCCTGTCCCGTTGGCCGATTGTCGCGGACGAAAAACTGATGCTGCCGCACATCGCGGGGCAGCGGCATGCCCAGCGCATCGCCACCGCTGCCACCGTGCTCGTCGACACGATCAAGGTTCGTGTCTACAGCGCGCACCTCGGCACCCCCAGCGACATCCGGCCCTCCAAGCGGCGCGATCAGGCGGACATGATCATCGCCGATGCCGCCGCATATCCGTTCGTCATCGTCGCCGGTGACATGAACAATCACGGTATCGGGAAAGAGTTCGTCGCGGGTGGCTATCAATGGCCCACCGAGCACAACAGATTCACGACGACCGTGTTCAATTGGGACCACATTTTCCTGAAGGGTTTCAGCGTCGCGACGCCCGGTCGTGCGAAGGTGACAGGAGTAGTGAGGGATACGCTTGGCACAAGCGATCACGACCCCGTGTGGGCCGTGGCGCAGCTTGCCATCGACCCGCTGCACCACTAATCCTCGGCGAGAGACACCGGATTCGTCGCTAGACGCCGCTCCGTCGCACTCCTATCCACGACGACCCGGCGTAGTGCAAATTCCTTGCACGCATGGTTCCCCTCGCTGTCCGCGCTCAGGACGCTCGCGTGCTTGTGATCCAGACCGCCTTCCTGGGCGACGTCGTGTTGACCACTCCGCTCCTCGCCGCGCTCGCAACGCAACATGGTCCTGTGGATGTCGTCACCACACCGGTCGCGGCACCCCTGCTCGAAACGCATGACGCGGTCAGGCAGGTGATCCCCTACGACAAGCGTGGCGCCGATCGCGGTTGGTCAGGCGTACGGAGGCTGGCCGGGCGACTCAGAACCCAGCGGTACGAGCGCGCCTATCTCCCGCACCGCTCGCTCCGTACGGCCGCGCTGGCATGGCGAGCCCGCATCCCCGCGCGGATCGGGTTTTCCGGTGGATGGTCGTTCCTCTATACGGACGCACGGCCGAAGCCCCGAACGGGGCACGAAAGCGATCGCCTCCTGGCCCTCGCGGAGGGGCCGCCCGGAGCCTATCCTCCCCACCTGCGGCCAACGGCCGAGGATGAGCAGGCGGCCGCGGCGCTCCTCGACGGCACCTTTGTGGCGCTCGCGCCGGGGTCCATCTGGGGCAGCAAGCGGTGGCCGTATTACACGGCGCTGGCGGCCACGCTCGCGAAGCACGTCGCGATTGCGGTTGTCGGTGGACGTGATGACGTCGAGCTGGGCAACGAGATTGTCGCCGCGGTCGGGCGCTCGGGAGGGCGGGCAGTCAACGCGTGCGGGCGGTTGACGCTCAGACAATCGGCGGCGTTCATTGGGCGCGCTGTCCTCCTGGTGACGAACGACAGCGCGCCATTACATCTGGCGACCGCGATGCGCACGCCGATCGTCGCGCTGTTTGGACCGACGGTAACGGAATTCGGATTCGGCCCGGTGCGGCCTGGCGACGTCGCGTTAGGGACTGAAGGATTGCTGTGCCGGCCGTGTTCGCCCCATGGACCATTGCAGTGCCCGTTGGGACATCATCGTTGCATGCGTGACCTCAGCGTCGAGGCCGTGATCGCAGCAATCGAGGAGATCGGTGCGCTACGTCGTCGGAGTTGATGTCGGTGGAACGAACCTGGTCGCCGGAGTCGTGGCCGAAGACGGCTCCGAGATCCACGGTGTCGTCTCCGAACCGACCTTGGCCGGGCAGGGCGCGGATCAGGTGATCGCGCGCATCGTCAAGCTTACCAAGGCATCGATCAGGGAATCCGGAAAGAAGGTCGAGGGTGTCGGGATCGGCTCACCCGGTCCGCTGAACACCAAGACCGGCGTCGTCCTGCTCACCCCCAATCTCGGCTGGACCAACATGCCGCTGCGGGACCGGGTGGGCGAGGGACTCGGCCTCCCGGCGACGCTCGACAACGACGCCAACTGCGCCATCTACGGCGAATGGTGGCGCGGCGCCGCGCAGGGCGCGAAGTACGTCATCGGGCTCACGCTGGGGACCGGTATCGGCGGCGGCATCGTCATCGACGGTGAGATCTACCATGGCGTCACCGACGTCGCGGGGGAGTTCGGGCACGTCTCGATCGACGCGAACGGCCGGCACTGCAAATGCGGGAACTACGGCTGCATCGAAGCCTACGCGTCCGGCCCGGCGATCGCGACGCGCGCGATCGAAGGCATCGAGTCCGGCACCGAGACGTCGCTCGGGCAATACGTCAACGGCGATCTCACCAAGATCACCGCACAGATCGTCTATGAGGCCGCGAACGATGGTGACGAATGGGCGCTCGAGGTCGTGCGCGAAACCGCGTCCCTGCTCGGCGCCGCCGTAGCGAGCTTCCTGAACATCTTCAATCCCGAAGTCGTCGTCATCTGCGGCGGTGTCACCCAGGCCGGAGACCGGCTGTTCAATCCCCTCCGCTGGGAAGTGAAGCGACGCGCGTTCAAGCCGGCGTGGGAAGCCTGTCGCATCGTGCCGGGCACCCTGCCCGGCACCGCCGGTGTGTTTGGCGCCGCCGCCGTCTTCATCCAAAAGCACTGGGGGCTCGGTGGCCGAGGGGGGCAGGGGGGGGAGGGAAAGCGCTGAAGCGCGTCGGCGTCATCGGGTCGATGGTGTGGGACACGATCTATGGTCGCGATCCCGCGCAGCCGGCGGTCCAGGAGTGGGGCGGCATCTCTTACGCGCTCTCCGCGCTGGATGCCTCGCTATCGGATGACTGGGAGCTCGTGCCGCTCATCAAAGTGGGCCGCGATCTCGCCACGAAAGCGAATGAATTCATTCGCACGCTCCACCACGTGCCACCCGCCGCCCGGTTTGTGGAAGTCCCCGAGCCCAACAACCGCGTGACGCTCCGCTATGAATCGGCGGAGCGGCGGTGCGAGCAGATGAGCGGCGGCGTCTCCCCCTGGACCTGGCCGGAGCTGGGTCCGCTGATTCGCGACGTCGACGCGCTCTACATCAACTTCATCTCGGGTTTCGAGATGACGCTCGAGACGGCCCAGCTGCTGCGACGTGGCTTTCCGGGCTTCATCTACGCGGACCTGCATAGCCTGTTCCTCGGCCGGCAGCCCGACGGCCTGCGTGTTCCGCGGCCGCTGCCTCAGGCTTCCGACTGGTTCAGCTGCTTCAATGTCGTGCAGCTGAACGAAGACGAAATGGGACAGCTTGGCAGCGATCCGCTGGCCACCGCGGCGGAGGCACTGCGTCAGGGCTGCACGTCACTGTGCGTGACGCTGGCGTCTCGTGGCGCGGCCTACTTCACCGGCGATCCGATCCGTACCGAACGCATTCCCGCCCCGCCAATAGATCCACCGGCGTTCACCCAGGTGAATGATCCCACGGGATGTGGGGACGTGTTTGGCGGCGCCGTCGTGGCGGCGCTGCTCTCCGGCGCCCGACTCGCAGACGCGGTGCGCACGGGCACCCGACTCGGCACAAGAAACCTGACCCATCGCGGCGCCACCGGGCTCCGTGATCATCTCATGGGAAAGCTCTCGGTGGCATGACGCGACTCGTCGAGGTGCCGACGCAGTTTGACGATCGCTCCTTTGACCAATTCGCTGCCGCCTACGCTCAAGCAACCGACGGCGAGCGACTGCTCTTCGACGCGCACGCCGCCGAGTGGGCGTCACCGTACGGGCTGGTGGGATTGCTGGCGGCGGGCGAGGCCGCGGCGCGCCGCGGCGAGCGGCCCTTGCTGACGGCGCCCGCCAATCCGGACGTCGTGAGCTACTGGGCACGCGCCGGATTCTTTCGTGAGGCGGGCGACCTGTTCGAAGTCCACGGCAAGGTGCCCAGGACCAAGCCGGCGGTCGAGAGTGACGTGTTGCTGCCCGTGACACCGGTGCGGGCTGCTGAGGACGTGCACGCCGTCGTCAGCACCATCCAGCAGCGCGCGTCCGCGATCCTGAGCTCCGAGCTGGGACTCGATCCGAAGGCGACGATGGGATTCGCTATGGCGCTTTCGGAGTCATGTCAGAATATTGTGGAGCACGCCGGCACCGGCGGCTGGGTTGCCGTGCAGGCGTACAACTGGCGGCGCAAGCTGGCGCGCCGGGTGGTCGTGATTGCAGTCGCAGACGCCGGGGTGGGGTTCCGGCATTCTTTGGAGCCCACGCAGGCCAAGCGATTCGGCGAGCGGTGGGGCGACGCGGCGGCGCTGGAAGCGGCGTTGATTCAGGGTACGAGCCGATTCCGTGACCCGGGCCGCGGGCAAGGTCTCGCGGGCATCCGCCGCTATCTCGCCCGCTGGGAAGGCAAGGTCGCGATCCGCAGCGGGACTGCGCGCATCGCGATCGTCCCCCGCTGGGACGACGACCTGCCGTTGAAAGATGGGTTGCCGGCGTTTCCGGGTTCGCAGGTCCTGCTGATCATTCCGGAGCAAGAGTCGGGAGGAGGGTCGTCGAAGCAGTGATTCCTCATATCATGGTTCAGGCCGTTCTCCAGCAATCGGTCTCCGGGTTCTATACCGACCTCGTCACACGGCCCACCGGACGCGCAGTTCGTGAGAACATCGAGCGAGAGCTCGCTCCCGGCACCGTCGCGGTGATGGACTTCACCGGCGTTGGCTGCCTCGATTACTCGTGCGCCGATGAGATCGTCGCGAAGCTGGTGCGCGACAAGGTGAAAGTGCTGCTCCTGCGCGGGCTCACGGAGGCTCACCGCGAGGCCATCCAGCCCGTCCTGGCGGGTGCCGGCCTCGCGGTGCTCTGCGAGCGGGACGGGGTGCTCGAAGGCCTGGGGGCGAGTGAACCGGCGCCGGCCCTGCTGGACGAGCTGGTCGAGCGGCGACTGGCCGCGCGCAACCCCGGAGGCTCCATCCGCTTCACCGCGGCGTGAAACGCCGTCGGCTGGGCCTCTCCACCCGCGCCATTCACGGGGACCCGAAGGCCCTCGCCGACTGGACCGCCGTCGCACCGCCGCTGTATCAAAGCTCCACATTCACCAACCCAGTCGGCTCGACCGCCGAAGTGCTCTACAGCCGCTACGGCAACAACCCCAACCAGGTCGCTATAGGCAAGAAGCTCGCGCTGCTGGAGGGTGCCGATGCGGCGCTGTTCCTGGCGAGCGGCATGGGCGCGGTGGCGCTCGCGCATCTCGCCGTGCTCCGGCCGGGCGACCACCTGCTCGCGAGCGAATGGATCTACGGCGGCGTGTACCGCCTGTTCCGCGAGGAGTTCGGCAAACTCGGCATCGACGTGTCGTTCGTGAATCCCACGCAGCAGCGCACATGGAAGCGCGCGATGCGCAAGACCACGCGCGCGGTGTTCCTCGAGACGCCCACCAACCCGTTGATGCGCGTCATCGACCTCGAGCCGATCGCGGCGCTGTGCAAGGAAGAAGGACTGGCGCTCATCGTCGATTCGACGTTCGCCTCGCCGGTGAACCTGCGCCCGCTCGAGCATGGAGCCGACCTCGTCATCCATTCCGCGACGAAATACCTGAACGGCCATACCGACGTCATTGCGGGCGCCGTCGCCGGCACCGACCAGGTCGTGGAGGAGGTGCGGCGGCTGATGCAGGTGTGGGGGCAGGCCCTCGACCCGTTCGCGGCCTGGCTGATCGACCGCGGCTTGCGGACGCTCACCGTTCGCGTGCACCGGCAGAACGAAATCGGTGTCGCCGTCGCGGAGTGGTGTGCCAAACAGGACTCGATCACGAAGGTGCATTATCCCGGGTTGCCCAAGCACCCCGATCACGAACTGGCGAAGCGCATCCTGGGTGGATTCGGCGGCATGCTCGGCATCGAATTGAAGGGCGGCGTGCGCGCGGCGGAGCGGTTCCTCAAGGCGCTGACGATCGCGGCGCACGCGCCGAGCCTGGGTGGCGTGGAAACGCTCGTATCGGAGCCGCGCCTCACGTCGCACGCGAGTCTCACCGCCGACCAGCGCGCGCAGGCTGGCATTCCCGACGGATTCCTGAGATTTTCCCTGGGACTGGAGGATCCCGATGATCTCATCGCGGACTTCGCCCAGGCTCTGGCGCGACAGTAAGTGATCAAGTTCACGAACGTCTTCAAGGCCTTCCCGAAGGGGGGCCTGGCGCTCAAGGACGTCTCCTTCCACGTCGCCAAAGGCGAATTCGCCTTTCTCACCGGTCACTCCGGCGCCGGGAAGTCGACGGTCATGAAGCTCATTTACGCCGACGAGCGCCCCACGTCGGGCGAGGTCCGCGTGTCCGGGTACAACGTGAACGAGATGCGCCCGCGCGACGTCCCCCTGCTCCGCCGCAAGCTCGGCATCGTCTTTCAGGATTTCCGGCTGCTCGAGGATCGCACCGCCGAAGAGAACGTCGCGTTTGCGCTCGAGGTCACCAGCGCGCGCAGCTCCACGATCGCGGCGCGCGTGATGCGCGTGCTCACGCAGGTCGGCCTGGCCGCCAAGGCGCAGGCTTACCCACGCGAGCTCTCTGGCGGGGAGCAGCAGCGCGTCGCCATCGCCCGCGCCCTCGTGAATGAGCCGACCGTGCTGCTCGCGGACGAGCCGACCGGCAACCTCGACGAGCGCGCCACCCGTGGCGTCTTCCAGCTGCTGCGCGACATCAACGCGAGCGGCACGGCCGTCGTCATGGCGACGCACGATCTCGACCTCGTGCGCCAGGCACCCTACCGCGTGATCGAGCTCCAGGAAGGAGCGCTGGTCTACGACTCCGCGGTAGATGAACCGCGCGACCAGGCTGCGGCGCCATGAACCTCACCCTGCGGGAAGCGATGCTCACATTCAAGCGGGCTCCGCTCCTCTCCGCGCTCTCGGTCACGACGATCGCGTTCTCGCTCTTCGTCCTCGGCTTGTTCGGGCTCGTCGTCGTGAACCTCCAGGACGCCCTGCGGGCCATCGAGGAGCGCGTCGAGATCGTCGCCTATATCCTCCCGGGAACGCCGGCCGAAGCCACGGCGCAGGCGCTCAAGGACATCCAGGCCTTTCCCGAAGTGCAGGGGGCCAACTACGTGTCGGAGGATGACGCGCTCGTCCGCGCGCGTGCGGAGCTCGTGGAGCTCCGGGATGTGATGGAGGAGTTGGAGCGCAATCCCCTGCCCGCGTCGATCGAAGTGAAGCTCAAGCCGGGATTTCGCGACGCCGATCACGTCAGCATCGTGGCGGAGCGGATGCGTGGCTTTGGATTCGTGGACGATGTCCGTTTTGGCCGCGACTGGGTGGAAAACGTCGACCGCTTGCGTGGCCTTGCCGCCGCGGTGGGGATCGTCGTCGGCGCGGCATTCGCGGTGGTGGCGATTATCATCATCGGCACGACGATCCGCATGGCGGTGCTGCAGCGCAGCCGTGAGATCGCGATCATGCGGCTCGTGGGCGCGACCGACGGGTTCATCCGCCGCCCGTTCCTGCTGCAGGGCGCCATCAAGGGCCTGCTCGGTGGGCTGGTCGCGGTCGGCCTCTCCTTTGGCGCGTACCTCCTGATCAATCGGTATCTGCTGCAATCGGCCTTCTTCACAAATGGGCAGGCTCTCGCAATCGTCGGTTTCGGCGCGGTGATCGGATTGCTCGGAAGCGCCACGAGCGTGGGTCGACACCTCAAGCGCGTATGAGAATGCGCGTGGTGCGTGGTGCGTGGTGCGTGGCCGCGATGCTCGTCGTACGCCCAGTCGCCGCGCAACGGCCGACCTATCAGCAGCAGATGCAGGACAACCAGCGCCGTCTCGAGGACATCAAACGCGAGCGGTCGGAAGTCGAGCAAGAGCTGGCGCGGTTGCGCACGCAAGCCCACTCGCTCACCGATGAGATCTCCAACATCGAGCAGCAGAAGCAGAGCACCAATCGCATCGTCAACGAATTGGACCGCCAGATCACCGGCCTCGGCGGACAAATCGATCAGATCACTGTCGATCTCTTGATCGCGCAGGATGCGTTGCTCGAGAAGCGCGCGGTCCTGGAACGCCGCTTCGTCGATATCTACAAGCGCGGGCCGCTCTACAGCTGGCAGGTGTTGTTCGCAGCGGCGAGCTTCGGCGATCTGTTGTCGCGCTACAAGTACCTCTTCCTGGTGAGCCGGCAGGACCGGCTGCTCAACAACGACATGCACAAGCTGCAGGACCGGGTGGCGCGGCAGCGTCAGCTGCTCGTCGAGGCGCGCGAGGCGCTGGCCAGGCGGCGGCGCGAGCGGACGGACGAGCTTGGCCGCTACCTCACGCTCGAGCAGGAGCGGGAAGCGAACCTGCGCGAAACGCGCCGCAGCGCCCGTCAGGCCGAGCAGCGGCTCTCGCGGCTCGAGAAGGACGAGCGCGCGCTGAATGACCGGATCGAAGCGCTCGAGCGGGCGCGCCGGGAAGCCGAGTCCCGCGGCGCGGCGACCGCCACGGGGTCGATTACGACCGCCGACCTGGGAGGACTCGATTGGCCCGTCGAGGGGATGATCATCTATCCGTTCGGCACGACGACCGGCCCCAACAACACGCGCATTCCGCGCCACGGTATCGGCATCAGGGCGCCAGTGGGCACCGCGGTTCGGGCCGTCGCGCCGGGTACGGTGAGTCTCTCTGGATCACTCGGTCTCTATCTCACGTCCGTGCTGATCGACCATGGCGGCGGGTACTACACGGTCTACGCGTATCTCAACGACGCGACAGTCAAGCAGGGTGATCGCGTGATCCGCGGGCAGGTCATCGGTCATGTCGGTGGCGAATCGAGCGATGAAGGTCCGCATTTACACTTCGAGATCCGGGGCCAAGGCGGCATAGCGCTGGATCCGGGCAACTGGCTACGGCGCCCCTCTCGCTCCGCTCGGCCCTCTACTCCACGCTAGCGGTCGCGGCCGCCGCCCTGCTGGCCGCATGCGGTGACGCGAGCAGTGTCCTCACGGTGGCCGGCACGGTCGAAATCCGCGAAGTCCGGCTCAGTCCTCTCGCGTCAGGCCGCCTGGAGCGCCTGCTCAAGGATGAAGGCGACTCGGTCCGCGCCGGCGATACCGTCGCGGTGCTCGACCAGCCGGGGCTCGAGGCCATGATCGCACAGCGCCGCGCGCTCGCCGGCGCGGCGTCTGCGCGAACTGCGGAGATCCGTGCCGCCGTGGCGGACAGTGAACGCGCGGCGAACGATCTCGCGCGCGCCCGCGTGCTGCGGGCTCAGGGCATTACCTCCCCTCAGGATTTGGACCGCGCGCAGAGCGCCGCCTCGGCAACCGCCGCCCGGCTTCAATCGGTCCGGGCCGCGGTACGCGAATCGCAAGCTGCGCGCGCGGCCGTCCAGGTCACGGAGTCAATCCGCGATCAACTGGTCTTGATCGCGCCGTCTGACGGGATCGTCCTGACGCGTTTCGCCGAGCGCGGGGAGATGATCGCCGCCGGGGTCCCCGTCGTTTCGATCGGCCTGGTCAGGAGCCCGTGGATCCGCGCCTACGTGGGCGAGCGGTTCGTCGCTCGGCTCAAGACCGGCATGGCCGTACAGGTGCATGTCGACGGCTATCCCAAGACACCGTTCGGCGGACACGTGACGGAAATCGCGCCGCGCGCCGAATTCACGCCGCGCGCCGCCCTGACCGAGCGGGAGCGCGCGGATCTCGTGTTCGGAATCAAAGTCGCGATCGATGACACGGGTGGACGCCTGAAGGCCGGTATGCCGGTACGCGTCGAAATACCGCTCCTGCCGTGAACGACGTCGCAGTCGAGACTCGCCACCTCACCCGCCGTTTCGGTCCCGTCGTCGCCGTCCGCGATCTGAATCTCAGCATTGCAAAGGGCGAGGTCTTCGGCCTGCTCGGCCCCAACGGCTCGGGCAAGACGACGACCATTCGGATGCTGTGCGGCCTGATCGCCCCCACCGAGGGAACGGCCATCGTCGCCGGCGTAGACGTCCGCGAAGCCCCCGACAGGATCAAAGAGCTGATCGGCTACATGTCGCAGCGGTTCGGGCTGTACGAGGACCTGACGGTCGCCGAGAACATGGATTTCTACGGCGGGATCTACGGGCTGGAAGGCCCCAGCCGCCGCGGCCGCATCGCCGAGGTGGTCGCGTTTCTCGGATTGGACCGCCGTCTCGATCAGCTCGGCGGGACGCTGTCAGGCGGTTGGAAGCAGCGGCTGGGATTGGCGTGTGCCCTCATGCACCAACCCAGCGTGCTGTTCCTCGACGAGCCGACCGCGGGCGTCGACCCCGCGGCCCGCCGCGGCTTCTGGCAGACCATCCATCGGCTGGCTACGGAACAAGGCACAACCGTGATCGTCACGACCCATTACATGGACGAGGCGGGTCGGTGCGGGCGCGTGGCCTTGCTCAGCCAGGGGCATCTGATCGCGCTGGGGACGCCAGAGGAAGTCGCGAAGCAGGTCGGCGGCCAGAGCCTCGAGGATGCGTTCATCATTCTGCAGCAGCGGGACGAGCAGGAGCAGCAAGCGTGAGACTCTTCATCCCGATGTTCCGCAAGGAATTCATCCAGATGCGTCGCGACCGGCTCACGCTGGGCATCATGGTCGGCATCCCCGTCATCCAGCTGATGATGTTTGGATTCGCTATCCAGACCGACGTGCGTCACATCCCGACCGTCGTCTTGGACGAATCGCGTACGCCGACCAGCCGCGACCTGATCGCCGCATTCGAAAACACGGGCAACTTCCGCATCGTGGCGCACGTGGACGGACGCGACGCGCTCGACGAGTGGATCGCCCGGGGCGACGCGCAGGCGGGCATCGCGATTCCGTACGACTTTCCGCGCGAT
>Ga0209377_1000152_pt1 | contig 41873 bp, 42 predicted proteins | sample GraSoiAngelo_141_FD_185898 | JGI IMG/M metagenome (GOLD analysis project Ga0209377, IMG submission 185898) | Grasslands soil microbial communities from the Angelo Coastal Reserve, California, USA - 14_0929_12_40cm (SPAdes) (version 2) | ecosystem: Environmental > Terrestrial > Soil > Grasslands ...
TACGTGAAGCTCATGTGGGTCCTCGGCCACACGCGCGAGCATCCGGAGGTCGCGCGGGCGATGGAGACGAACGTGGCCGGCGAAATCAATCCGAGGATCGGCCTCGACGAGTTCGCCGAATGAATCGCGGGCCGCCAACGCTCGTTAACCTTATCCCGCGCACAGGGTTCGGCACGTCAGATGAAGATCGACCAGGTTGGAGAGGTCGGCGTCGTCCTCACTGACGCGAACGAACCCGTCCTCCATGGCGGCGACCAAATCATCGGGTATCGCTCGCTCAAGTACCTCATCTTCAAGCCCATCGCCCTTTCGAAGAAAACGCTCGTCGAGCAGCGGGAAGGCTGGGTCTGGCAGACTCGACGGCGACTCCTCCTGCTGGACATGGAATGGCTCGACCTGCCCGGCGGAAAGAAGGGGAAACGCTACCACGAGATTCCGCTCGAAGAGACGATCGACGTGGTTCCGAAGCGCAAGCGCGTCCTCCTCGTGACGCAGGACAAGGAGCACGGCCGGGTCGTCTTCGAGTTCCGGCCGTTCGGCGCGGCGTCTCGATTGCTCGCGTGGCTCAAGAAAGAGAAGGAGCACCGCCGGAAGCGAGAGGAAGGCACGTTGCGCTCTCCGTACCGGGAAGAGGATCGCTAGCGACCGGGCATCTGCTTCATCGGCTGGCTCGGAGGGGGCGATGGCGTCCGTTGAGGGGGTTGGATGGCCTGCACCTGCATCCGGAGGGCCGCCTGGGTCTCGCGGCGGGTCCGTTGCTTCCTCTTCAACCGTCGAGTATAGAGGAGGGAGCCGATGAACGCGATAGCGAGGATGAACAACGCCCCCGCTTGGGCCGGAGGATCATTGCCGTAGAAGAGACCGAGGAATAGCAGGACCAGAATCCAGAAGACGATGTAGCCCGCGATCCGTCGCTTCGCGAAATCGAAGACCCGACCCATTCCGTCGTCCGCTCATCCGCCGAGGACAAGAAGCCATCGGTCCGGGTCGCGAGGATGAGACCATTCCAAAAGTACATCGCCCGCGAAGGCGTTTGTGAGGCGATTTCCCATGTCCGCATTGGACGAGTACGAAGGCATCTGGGACATGTTCGCGCAAATGCACCGCGAGACCCACGGCGAGAAGCACGTCCCGACCCGCGATTTCAATTGTTGCGGCGAGTACGCGGTCGCGATGGCGTTGCGCGCGGCGTCGACCTTGAGACCGGAATATCCGCACCATCTGCTGCTTCGGGTCGCGGCGATGCCCGAGCTCGACCGCGATTTCTACGTGAAGAATCTCCTGTCCACCGATGGCGAACCGGAGCCGTCGGACCCCGAGCCGCTTCGCGAATATCGGGCGAGCCGGCGATATCACATCCTGTGGACCGAACTGAAGGAAGCTGCCGCGCGGATCGCGTCCCTCGAACAGGAGCTCGAACAGTCGGGAGCCCGAATTGCGCAACTGGAGGAGACGCTCCGGAAAGCGGGGGTCCCGGCCGAGGCGGCAGAGAAGGCTTAATCCCGAGCCTGGGCTTGCTGAGCCGATGGACTACCGTGCGCTCGGCCTGAAGGTCGGCCTGGAGATCCACCAGCAGCTCGCGACCCACAAGCTGTTCTGCGAGGACGTCTCCGCCCTGGTCGACACGGCGGACGGCCAACGATTCCGCCGCCGGTTGCGCCCGACGCAGTCCGAGCTCGGAGAAGTCGACGCGGCGGCGCTCGAGGAAGCGAAGCGACGTCTCACGTTCGTGTACGAGGCCACCCCGAATTCCTGCCTGGTCGAAGCGGACGAAGAGCCGCCCCATCCGCCCAACCCAGCGGCCCTCGACATTGCGCTCGAGATCGCGCTCCTGCTGAATGCAAGACCCGTGAGCGAAGTCGACTTCATGCGGAAGATCGTGATCGACGGCTCGAACACCTCCGGCTTCCAGCGTTCCGCGCTCGTGGCCTTGGACGGGTGGCTCGAGACGAACGGGAAGCGGATCGGTGTCCCGACAATCCTCCTGGAAGAAGACGCCGCGCGGAAGCTCGGAGAGGCCGGGGACGAGGTCGTCTATCGGCTGGACCGCCTTGGGATTCCACTCGTCGAGCTGGCCACGACGCCGAACATCGAAACCCCGGACGAGGCGCGCGACGTTGCGCTGACGTTCGGGTCCCTTCTGCGCGCGACCCGCAAAGTGAAACGCGGGATCGGGACGATCCGGGAGGACCTCAACGTCTCCATCGAGGGGGGCGCGCGGATCGAGATCAAGGGAGTCCAAGAACTAAGAATGATTGCCACGTTCGTCGAGAGAGAGGTCGAGCGGCAAGTAATGCTCCTGGCCGCCGCGGCCGAGCTGAAGAAACGTAACATCCGTTCGGTGCCGACTGACGTCCGCGATGTGACCGCCGTCTTTCACAAAACGGAGTCGAAGGTCGTCCGGACGGCCCTGAAAAAGGGCGGTGTGGTCCTCGGTTGGGCCCTTCCCGGCTTCGCGGGGTTGCTGAAAGGAAAGCTCGGCCCGGAGTTGGCGGCTCACGCTCGGATCGCGGGGGTCGCCGGAATCTTCCATTCCGATGAATTGCCCGGGTACGGAATCACGCAGTCGGAGTTAGACTCGGTTCGGAACGAGTTGGCGCTCGGTGCCTCGGATGCCTGCGTGGTCGTTGCGGAAGAGGAGACGAAAGCTCGGCGCGCGATTGACGAGATGGGACCTCGCACAACGGCGGCCCTCCACGGCGTCCCTCCCGAGACCCGGGAACCGCGCCCCGACGGGACGACGGCGTATGCCCGTCCGCTTCCCGGAAAAGCCAGAATGTATCCGGAGACGGACGTGCCGCCGATCCGCGTGACGGCGGAACGGCTCCGTCGGATCCGGGAGCACCTCCCGGAGAAGCCCGACGACAGGATTGCGCGGCTCGCCCGGGAATACAGGATTCACGAGCAGCAGGCTCGGCAACTCGTCCAAGAAGGGAGCGACGCCGCCTTCGAGGCCATTGCGCGCGAATTCGGGGAGGCCAAGTTGGTGGCAACCGTCCTCCTCTACACGTTTGGCGAGCTTCGAAGAGAAGGATTCGACGTGGATGGAATTCCCGTCGATCACTTGCGAGAACTCTTCTCCTTGTTGAAAGCCGGACGGTTCGCGAAGGAAGCCGTGCCGGAAATCGTGCGCGAGATGGCGCGGACCCGCTCTCGTGCGTCGGAGGCGACGGGAACTCTGGGCGTCACGCGAATGAGTCGCCAAGACCTCGAGTCAATCGTGGACGAGGCGTTGCGAGTATCCGAGGACCTGATCTCCTCCCGCGGAAACGCCGCGGAGAAAGCCCTAATGGGTCAGGTGATGGAGCGGGTGCGTGGCCGTGCCGACGGCAAGCTCGTGAGCGAGGTCCTGCACGAGCGCCTCGAGGCGTTCGGCAAACAAACGGCGAAAGGGAAGAAGAAAAAAAGATAAAGGCTCCACAACGAGGTCAGGCGCTGTCAATCATCAGCGCTTGCCTTTCTTGGATTTCTTCGCGGTCTTTTTCGCTGCCATGGTGGGGTCTAACTCCTCCTCGGGGCCAGGCCCCGGTTGATGCGATCAACGTGCATGTCTCGACTCTTAAACGTGCGCCCGGTATTCCGCAGTGCGCGGTGTCCACGCCGCTTCCGAAACGTTAAGGCGATTCGGAGCATGCCGTCGCCGAAGGATCGATGAAGGCGTTCATCTCAATCGACATGGAGGGAATCTGCGGCGTCGTCCGCGAGATCGAGACGGATCCGATCAAAGGCGGCGAAGCGTACCAACAGAGCCGACACCTGATGACCCAAGAGGCAAACGCCGCGATCGAGGGATGCGTGAAGGCGGGCGCCACGGACATCTTGATCGCAGATTCCCATTGGAACTTCGACAACCTGATTCCGGAAGAGCTGCACGAGGCGGCGACGCTCCTCCGGGGAACGCCGCGCGGCTTCTCGATGGTGGAGGCGCTCGACGCGTCCACGGACGCTGCGCTTTTCATCGGATATCACGCGCGGGCCGGCACGCCGCGTGCAGTCCTCGATCACACATACAGTGGGACCGTCGCGGCGGTGCGAGTGAACGGCACGGAAGTCGGTGAGACCGGGATCAACGCGTACTTGGCAGGCCACCATGGAGTCCCCGTCGTCCTCGTCACCGGTGACCGGGCCTTGACCGCCGAGGCAAAGGCGCTCCTCCCGAACGTCCACACGGTCGCGGTGAAGGACGCGACCGGGGCGACGTCGGCGAAGAATCTGCATCCGAAGAAGGCGCGGGAACTGATTCAGAGCGAAGCCGCAAAGGCGGTGCGAGACGCAAAGACGATCGCACCGCTGCGAGCGAAGACGCCGATTCAGATGGTTGTCGAGTTCCGTGGCACGTATGCGGCCGACCTTGCCGCGATGATTCCCTCTGTCCGACGCATCGGCGGATTGCGGTTTGAGTTCGAGGCGGATGCTACCCTCGAGGCATTCCGCACTTTCTATGCGATGGTCACCATCGCCGGTGGCGAGTGAGTCGCGCCTCCAGATGACGCTGACAAATACCTATATAGTGAGAGATTTCATTCGGCGATGGTGAGAAGGGACTTGGCCATGGCGGCGAAGAAGGCCAAGGGGGATGACTGGTTCTCCTCCCTGGACGCGGAACTCGAGAAAAAAACCAAAGAAATCATCGAGGATGTCGGGGAGCAGAACGTCGCCCGGCTCGAGCTCAACAAGACACTGATCGAGGACTTCTGGAAGGTCTGGAAACGGTTCAACAAGATCAACGTCCACTTCGCCCTCGAGCCATCGTATACGAACTGGGCCGTGTTCCCCGACACCTTCCCGGATGGAGACTGGCACTGGCGACCCGGTTTCAATCCTGCGGCGGTCCAGACGATTCAGTTGCTCGACCGATCGATGGACCAAGGCCGGGTCGGGGACGCCCTCAAGGTGAACTACGTCGAGGCGGACGGCAAGGTCCACCTCCGGGTGACGTTCGAATACTGTGAAGGGGAGCATTATTACAAGTACAGCGGGTGGAAACGCATCTGGACGATCCACACGCTCTACGAGCAACCGCTCGATCGCGCGAGCGTGGACGACCTCCACCGGCTCTTCGCGGACCTCGTCCGCACGTGGTACGAGAGCCACTTGCGGCGAAACCGCGACGTCCTCATCAAATACCTGAAGCAGACGTTCGAGAAAATCGAGACGTTCAATCAGTGAACGCGACCGCGCAGTAGTGACGCCGGTGATAACCGGCGGAGAGTCTATATTACCGCGGCGCGGGAATTTTCTTCACCGTGGAAGACCTGCTGTCCGGCGCGCTTCTGGTGCTCCTTGTCGGCGGTGCGGTCTTCGCCTGGGCCGACTGGCGGATCCGGGCCCGGAAGCTGCCGCAGATGGTCGGGCCGAGCTGGGATTGCCCCCACTGTGGGGTCAAGAACGAGGCGGACCTCGGCGTCTGCTGGTCGTGCGGCGCTGGAATCGGGCGGTATGCCTTCTCCCGGGTCCGAACGTCGGCGTCGGAGACGTGGCAGTGCCGCCAGTGCCGAGCCTGGAACAGCACCGCCCGGCGTTCCTGCTGGTCGTGCGCGAACACGCCCGCGAAACAGCCGAAGCGCGACGCGTGAACTCAGAAGATCCCACGGTACAGGCCGCCGTCGATCTGTGCAATGACACCGGTGATGTAGGCCGCGCGGTCCGAGGCCAGGAACGCAATCAGGTCCGCGACCTCCTCCGCCGTGCCCATGCGGCCCATCGGGATTTCTTGCAGCGTCTCCGCTTGCACCTCCTCGACGCGACGCCGCTCCTTCTCCGCCCGCGCGCGGTGTAACTGAATCGTCCGGTCCGTCGCAATCCACCCCGGAGCGACGCCGTTCACGCGAATCCGGTCTTTTGCGACCTCGCGCGCGAGTGTCTTCAAGGCTCCAACGACTCCGAGGCGGAGGGAGTTCGACAAGACGAGATTGTCAATCGGCTGGCGCACCGACATCGAGAGGATCGCGACCACGGCACCGCCACCCCGCTCCCGCATTGAGGGCAGGCACGCCCGGACCAGCCGGACGGTGCTTTGGAACGTCAACTCCCAGCCTTTCGCCCACTGGTCGTCGGCGATGGTCTCGAATCCTCCGGGAGGAGGGCCGCCCGCGTTCGGAATAGCGACATCCACGCCCCCGAACGATGTGATCGCACCGTCGACGTAGGCTTTGACGCCGTCCGCGCGGGAGATGTCCGCCGGAATCGCCATGACCTCCGCGTTGGTTTCCTTCCGGATTGCCTTCGCGGCATCCTCGAGTGTGCGGGCGTTTCGCGCGCAGATGGCGACCTTGCACCCTTCTCGGGCGAAGGCGAACGCAGCAGCCCGACCGAGTCCCTGGCTCGCCGCGGCGACGAGGGCCACTTTGCCCCGGAGTCCGAGGTCCATGGGGCGCAATCGGTGCGGCTCGTAAGAAGGATTCGCCCCGGCGGACTCACTCGCGGACGAAACCCCGGACCTCGCCGACCGGTTCGAAGCCCAGGGTCTTGTACATCTCCTTGGGAGTGTCGAACATTTCCGTGGTCAACACCACCCATTCGCACCGGGCGCTGGCTGCGCGACGGCAGGCCTCGAAGATCATCGTCCGGGCAACGCCTCGGAGGCGGAAATCGGGGTGGGTCGCGACATCGTCGATCCACGCGAACGGACCTCGAGTCCACACGCTAATCGTCCCAGCCGGCGTCCCGTTCATGTATGCCACAAACGGCCGCATCCCGACCCGTTGCGACCGGTCATGCCAGACGCCCCAAAGCTGATCGACCACCTGCGGGGTGTAGCTGAAAGCTGCGTCGGTGGCGATCTTCAGGAGCCGGAAGTCATCCGCGGCAGCGCCTTCCGCTGCGGGACGAATCTCGACCTCCGGATTCACGATGCACGCCGGGAGTCCCACCTTCGCCATGGCCAGATCGGCAACAGGTCGGAACCCCTGGCGGGACATGTCCTCCTGCACCGCGTAGGCTTTCTCTACATCCTCGAAGAGGAGAGACCGATGCCGGACGACGGAGCCGCGGAACGCGTCGTCGAGGTCAGCCAGGATCTTTGCGGAGCCCCCGTCGGGTACCGAGGCGACCCAGCCGAGGTTCGCCTGGTGGATGGCCGAGAATCGTTCGTCCCGATAGATCGCACCCCAGGAGGTCGAGACCCGGGAGGGAGCCTGCTCGCGCCACACTCGCAGGAACTCGACGACCGCGCGAAGCAGCTCGTCCGTGTCCACAGGGGCTCGAAGGGACCCGGCGGAATGAACCTTGCGGCCCATCGCCACCGGTACTTTCGGCCACCTCGCCGAACCCCTTTATACTACGGGCCCATGCTCATTATCGAGGCGAGAAACAGACACGCCTCGGGAACGTGAATTCTGTGCGGGAAGAACTGGCGCCCCATGTCCATGACATCAACCGGGCGCTCGGAAACAAAGTGAGCGAGCAAGAGATCGAGCGGGAACTGTCGAGCTACCTGAACGTCTACCGGGTGTCCCTGGACACCGCGAAACGGTCGATCGTCAAGAAACACGGCGGGAACCCCGCGACGCTGGCGATCGGCGTCAGCAAGACGATCCGCGAGCTGGGTCCCGGGGAGCCGAGCGTGAACCTCCTCGCCCGCATCGTGGCGGTGTACGAGAAGGAAGTGACCCCGCAGGGCCAGGAGACGAAGACGATCCTCTCCGGGATCCTGGGCGATGCGACCGCGACCGTGCCCTTCACCGCGTGGGAGCCGCTCCCGACGCCCCTCGCGAAGGGCGACGTGATCCGGGTCCAGAATGCGTACACCAAGGAGTACCGCGGTCAGGTCCAAGTCAACTTCGGCGTGCGCACGGCGGTCGGGAAAGAAGCCCCCGATTCGCTCCCCGAATTCAAGCCCGGGCCGGGCCAGCCGTACGTCGGCAAGCCCACCCCTGTGCGGGTGGTGGATTTGCGGGAGGGGGCCTCGAACGTTGCCGTCACGGCCCGCGTCCTCTCCGTCGAGCGGCGCGAGGTCGAGGTCGATGGAAACCCGAAGGCCGTCTTCTCCGGCGTCCTCGCGGACGAGACCGGCAAGACCCAGTTCAGTGCGTGGAAAGACTTCGACCTGAAGGCCGAAGAAGTCCTCCGGATCGAGGGAGCCTACGTGAAGTCGTGGCGGGGCATCCCGCAGATCAGCTTCGACGAGCGCGCGACGATCACGCGGCTCAAATCGGACCTCCTTCCGCCGGCGAACGTGCTGAACGCGAGCCCGCGGATGTGGATCGAGGACCTCGCGGAGCGCGGCGGTGGCGCAGACGTCACCGTGCGGGGGATCCTGATCGACCTCCGGGAAGGTTCCGGCCTCGTCTACCGTTGCCCCGAATGCCGACGGGTCCTCCGGAAAGGCGCCTGCCGGCTGCACGGCGAGGTCAAAGGGGAGCCCGACTTGCGGGTGAAGGCCGTCTTGGACGACGGTTCCGGTGCCGTGACGGCGGTCTTCGACCGCGAACTCACCGAGGCCCTCTTGGACAAGACACTCGACGCGTGCATCGCGGCCGCGAAGGAAGCGATGTCGACCGACATTGTCCGGGATGAACTCGCGGACGTGCTCGTGGCCCAGCCGATCGAGGTCCGTGGAAACGTCACATCGGACGACTACGGCCTCATGATGATCGTGGAATCGGCGAAGATGTTGAAGGTGGACGTCCAGGCCGAGGCGCGCGAAATGCTCGAAGGGCTGGAGGGATCCGCGTGATGCGCGAGGTCGCATGGCGGCTCTTCGCCTCGGAGTACAACGACGCGAACCTCGAGATGGACGGCGGCGGCGATCGGGCGCCGTCGTACATCGTCACACCGCTAGGGGCGAAGGTCAACCGCGTCTTCGTCGTCGGCGTGATCACGGACGTCGAAAACGTCGGGAGCGACATCCAGCCGATGTGGCGCGCCCGCGTCTCCGATCCGACGGGCACGTTCCACATCTACGCGGGCCAGTACCAGCCCGAGGCCGCGGCGACCCTCTCGAAGCTCAAGCCGCCCGTCTTCGGCGCGATCGTCGGGAAGAGCCGCATCTACTCGCCCGAGGCGGGCACGGTGTTCACGTCGATTCGGCCCGAGCGAATCAAACCGGTCGACGAGGCGGTCCGAGACTACTGGATCCTCGAAGCGTGCCGCTCCCTCCGGAAGCGGCTCGACACGATGACCGAGGCCCAGAAGATGGACCCGCTCACGAAAGAAGGCCTCGCCAAGATGGGCGTCAAGGAGGCGGTCGCGGACGGAATCGTGCAGGCCGTGAACCACTACGGGGCCGTGGACCTGTCGCGCTACACCGCGATGCTCGCGGAAGGACTGCGATATCTCTTGCCGGAGTACCGGGAGCCCGCGGACCCAAGAGAGGCGACGCCGGAACCCGTATCCCCTGCGAAAGAGGAAGCACCGAGAGAGCCCGACGAGGCGGAATCGAAGGTCCTCGAGATCATCGCGAGCCTGGACAAAGACGGCAAGGGTGCGCCGTGGGAAGGCATCCTGGAGGCCGCCCTGTCGAAGAGCGTGGCAAAGGACGCCCTAGAAGAGTCGATCAACTCCCTCCTCGACAAGGGCCTCATCTACGAGCCGATTCTCGGTCGGATGAAGAAAATCTGAAGCGCCCGTCTACGTCGGCGGGAGAAACGACCGGCAGGACCAGCACTTGCGGGCCGACATGCCGACCTTCGCGCCGCACTTGAGACATCGGCGCATCTTCGGGGCGCGGTCCGTGAGCCGCTCGATCCGCTTGAGGCCGAGCTTCCCCGACGCCGCGCCGCCGAGGCCGCACGCCGCGCCAAACAGGAGGACCGTGATGAACGAGACTCCCGTGAGCCACACCGGGACGCCGGCGGTCAACGGCCAGCCCGCGGGGAGGAAGAGTGCCTGGAAGGCGTAGACGCCGACAATGCCTCCGATCAGCGCACCCATGAAGCCCAGGGAGCCGATGAACGTCGTCCGGCCGGAGAACACGCCGACGGCGAAGAGGGCGAAGGGGAAGTAGAAGTACGCGAGGTCGTGCGGCAGGAACAAGATGGGGATGCCGACGAGGAACGACAGGGCGACCGTGCCGAGGATCGTGATGCCGAACCCGGCGAGTGGGTTGCGAACGGAGACCATGGTTCCCCCGGGCCCCCTCACGACGTCCGGCGGACCATTTCAACGTGCCGGCATCGCTGGTCAGAACTGATAATCAGGGCCCTCAGGGACGCTCGCGCTGAAGGTCACTCATGCGTTGACAAAGGCGCACGCGATGGGGACATGCTTCGAGCCGTCGCGTCGTTTGAGGCGTCACGAGACGTCCACTTCAGGATTCGGAAGGGCCCGGCCCCGCCTGGAGGAGGAGAACGATAAATATCCCGTGTCCAAGATAATATGGATGCGCGGTCCGTCGCCCCATCCCCAGGATCGCCGCGCACGACGCGACCGTTTACAAAAGTGCTTTATCGGGTGGCATCGGATTCGCACGGGGATTGGGATGGCTCTACCGCGGGATAGCATCTACCTCAGCGTGGATGCGTTGCCGGAACCGCTCGAACGCGTGCGGGTCCGCAAGGTCCCGACCGGGATTGCCGACCTGGACAGCATTGTTGACGGCGGTTTCCCGAGCGGATCGACGATCCTCCTCTGGGGCGACGTCGGGGCCGGGATGCAAGAATACGTCTACACGGCGGGGTCCAAGACCGCGCTCGTGAACGAACGTCCCGAGGCGCGACACTACTACCTCGGAGATCGGTGCGACGATTCCGACCTCCCGACCCAGGTCTGTTACGTGACGTTCTCCCGGTCGAAGGACATCATCCTGCAGGAGCTCGCGACGTCGTTCAACGGCGACTACTACCGCGCGTTCCGGGATCACACGGTGTTCAAGGACTTCTCGAGCGTCTACTTCCGCCACAGCGTGGTACCCGCCACGTGGACGAACGAAGACGACGTCTTCGACCGCCCATCCACGAATATCCTGGAGGAACTCGTGGCCTTCTTGGACGAGAACGCACACGACTCGATGGTCGTCATCGACTCCATCACGGACCTTGCGGTCTCGGACATCGTCGAGATCAAGGACCTAGTGACGACCATCAAGGGTCTCCAGCGAGTCGCGAAGCGATGGAATGGCCTCGTATACCTGATGCTCACGCGGGGAATCCTCGAACGGCGGCATGAATCGCTCTTGATGGACAGCACCGACGGGTGCCTCGTTTTCGAATGGCGGACATCGACTCGATCGAGCACCCGCCAGCGATACATGTACCTGGAGAAGTTCACCGGGGTGCTACCCCACCTACCGCGGGACAAGATCGCCCGCTTCCCCACGATGGTGTCGTCCAATCACGGTCTCGTTGTCGTGTACATGGAACGGATCTCCTGAGGTGAGAAAATCGCCGAGACGGAAGCAGAGTCGGCCGTGCGGGACGCGGGGGACGTTGGACGCTCGGGCAACTTCGTGCTCACGGGCATCGACGGCCTCGATGAGATGCTTGGGCGCGGCGTGCCGACCGGACACATCATCACGGTCCTCGGTTCGTTCGGGACCGGGAAGACGACGTTCGCGCTCCAGTTCTTGATGCAAGGTCTAATCAACGGCGAGAAGGCCATCTTCATCTCCCTCGAAGAGGACGCCGACTCCGTCATCGCGAACGCCGCGTCGTTCGGGTGGGACCTGGCCAAGTACATCAAGGAGAAGAAACTCCACATCGTGAAGTTGGAGCCGGCGGATGCGAAGACGACCGTCACACGAATCCGGTCCGAGCTTCCGGACTTCATCAAACGAAGCGGGGCGTCCCGGGTCGCAATCGACTCGGTCAGCTTGTTGAACATGCTCTTCGCGGACGACAAGGAACGTCGCGAGAAGCTGTTCGCCCTTTGCAAGCAACTCAAGTCGACCGAGGCCACGTGCATCTTCACCGCCGAGGTGAAGGACGACAATCCGCGGTCCTCGCGAGACGGCCTCGTCGAGTACGTGTCCGACGGGGTCATCGGGCTGCGCTTCAACGAGCGGGAGAACGGGGAGGTGCAACTGGTCATGCAGGTGATCAAGATGCGACGGTTGAAGCATCCGCGGTCCGTGAAACCGTACAGCATCACGGAGCAGGGACTCGAGGTCCACGGCGACATGGAAGTGTTCTGAGACGATGACCCCGGGCCGACCGAGGCGCCATTCGGAGCGGAACGATTAAGCCAGACGACGCTCACGCCGCTACCGTGCGGGTCGGCATTCTGGTCTTCGACGGCGTCGAGGAGCTCGACGCGGTCGGCGTGTACGAGGTCCTCGCCAAGGCGAAGCAGATCCACCCGACGCTCGACCTGACGGTGCGCTTTCGGGCCCTGAAGGAACAGATTACGGGCGCCCTCGGGATGAAGTTCCTCGCCCACGAGGTCCACCGAGAGCTCTCCGACCTCGATCTCGTCATCGTGCCGGGCGGGGCGGGACGCACGGAAGTCGTGCAAGATGCGGAGTTCCTCAAGCGGCTCCTGGACTTCGGGACGGAGAAGCCGATCGCCAGCGTGTGCACGGGAGCCTTGATCCTGGGGGCGGCGGGCCTCCTCGCCGGGCGAAAGGCGACCACACACCAAAGCGCCCTGGACGAACTCGGGGCCATCGCGGACGTTGTCGAGGCGCGCGTCGTCGAGGACGGCCTGGTCACCACCGCGGGGGGTGTCACGGCATCGATCGATCTCGGACTCCACCTACTCCAGAAATACTTCGGCCCGGAGCTCGCGGGTGAGGTCGAGGAGCGAATCGAATACCAGCGCCCGCTGTGAGCGTTGGGACAAGTGGCCCTCGTTCGTGGGCGCCCGTTGGCGGATCACCCAAACTCCTAAGTGGTCTCGCTCGTCTCCGGGCGACGGGGAGGCGTCGTGCGGTTCCTCCGAAAGGGCAAAGTGAAGGAGGTCTACGAGGTCTCGGAAGAGGAACTCGAGTTCGTCTTCACGGACCAGATCAGCGTGTTCGACAAGGTCATCCCCACGCTCATTCCGCACAAGGGAGAAACCCTGTGTCGCACGTCGGCGCACTGGTTCAAGGTCGTCCAGGACCTCGGCTTCCGGACGCATTTCCTGAAGGTCATCGACGGAAACCGGATGCGCGTGCGCCGGGTCCAGGTCATCCCCGAGTACGATCGAATCACGCCATCCACCCGCAATTTCCTGATTCCGCTCGAGGTGATCGCCCGGTACTACGTCGCGGGATCGTTCCACGATCGGATCAAGGCCGGCACGATCCGGCCCGAGGATGTCGGGTTCCCGAAAGGACGTGTGCCGCGTTACGGCGAGCCCTTTCCGGAGCCGTTCGTCGAAGTGACGACCAAGCTGGAAAAAGTCGACCGCGAGCTGACGACGAAGGAAGCGCTCGAAATCTCGAAGCTGAGCCCCCGCGAATACGACAAACTCGTCGGCGCCGTGTTGAAGATTGACGCGCGCCTCAACGCCGACGTGAAACGACGCGGACTCATCCACGTGGACGGGAAGAAAGAGTTCGCGATGGATGGCGAGCGCCGACTCATGCTCGTCGACACGTTCGGGACTGCCGACGAGGATCGCTTCTGGGATGCGGCGGCGTACGAGAAAGGGGAAACGGTGGAATTGAGCAAAGAGTACGTGCGTCAGTATTACCGACGGATCGGGTATCACCAGGCGCTCATCGATGCGAGGACCGCGAGGAAGCCGGAGCCCGATATCCCGCCGCTCCCGTCCGACATCGTCCGAGAGGTAAGCGACCTCTACGTCGCGCTCTTCGAGCGGATCACGGGCGAGAAATTTCGTTGACGCGCCACGTTTGACGATTCCCGATTCTGTCAGAAGAAAGTCTTTTACCGAGGGCAGGAATACGTCTCGTGGTCGGGGTCAGGGATGGAACTGCTCATCTATGTGAACGGCAAGTTTCTACCGCAATCCGAGGCGAAGGTCAGCGTCTTCGACCATGGCCTGCTGTACGGTGACGGGGTCTTCGAAGGCATCCGCGCGTACAACGGCCGCATCTTCAAGCTCGAGCGCCACCTGGACCGACTCTTCCAAAGTGCGAAAGCGATCGACCTGAAGCTCCCGCATTCGAAAGAGGAGTTCACACGGATTATCCTGGAGACGTGCAGACGCAACGACATCAGGGAAGGATACATCCGCCCGATCATCACACGCGGGCCGGGCGATCTCGGCCTCGATCCGCGGAAGTGCAAGTCCGGTCCGAGCGTCATCGTGATCGCGCAGCCGAGCATCAATCTCCTCGGCAAGGTCTACGAGCGCGGCCTCAAGGTCGTCACGTCGTCGTACCGACGCGTCCCGCCCCAGAGCCTCAGCCCGTCGATCAAGTCCTTGAATTATCTGAACAACATCATGGCCAAGGTCGAGGCGAACCAGTACGGCGCGGATGAAGCGCTCATGCTCGACATCCACGGCTATGTTTCCGAGGCGAGCGCCGAGAACGTCTTCATTGTCCGCAACCACACCCTCGTGACGCCGTTCACATCGACGAACCTTCCCGGAGTCACGCGGGAGGCCGTCCTTGAGATCGCCCCGAAGCTCAGCCTCGAGGCGAAGGAGCAATTCTTCACGCTCTACGACGTCTGGGCCGCGGACGAGGCGTTCATCACCGGCTCCGCCGCAGAGATCGCCCCGGTCGTCGAGGTCGATGGCCGGACGATCGGAGACGGGAAGCCCGGGGCGACGACGAAAGCGCTCATGAAGGCGTTCCGAGACCTCGTGATGTCGACGGGCACGCCGATCTGACCCGTCGCGGGCGAAGGCAAATCTAAAGGAGACCCTCGGCATCGTCCGGTCGAGCCGCGAAATGAAATTCCTCGAGCACAAGGCGAAGGAGGTCTTCGCTCGCTACGGCATTCCGGTCCCCCGCGGCGTGGTCGCCTCGCGGCCCGAAGACATCGTCGACCCGCCCCTGCCGTGCATGGTGAAGGCCCAGGTGCTCGTCGGCGGCCGCGGCAAGGCGGGAGGCATCCGGCCCGCGAACACGCTCGACGAAGCCCGGACGGTCGCGGGCGAGATCCTCGGAATGAACATCGGCGGGTACACGGTCAAGCAGGTGTACCTGGAGCAGCGGCTCGACATCGGGAGGGAGCTGTACCTTTCCTATACGATCGATCGGTCGGCGAGGGAGGCCCTCCTCATCGCGAGCGCTCTCGGCGGCGTCGAGATCGAGGCCGTTCCGCACGACCAGATCTTCATGGAACAAGTGCCCGTCCTCGTGGGGCCCCAGCCGTACATCTGGCGGGCCCTCCTGCGCAAGCTCGCCCTCCCGAAGGAAATCGGAGACCAGATCGTCGACATTGCGTGGAAAGCGTACAACCTCTTCCGCAAGGAAGACGCGGAGCTCGTCGAGATCAATCCGCTCGCGGTGACGCGCGACGGGCGGGTCGTCGCCGGCGATGCGAAGCTCGTGGTCGACGACAACGCGGAATACCGCCATCCGGAATACGCGACGCTGGACCAAGACCGGACGCCGCTCGAGGAAGAGGCCCATGCGAAGGGCATCGCGTTCATCCAGCTCGACGGGGACATCGGCGTGATCGCGAACGGAGCGGGCCTGACGATGGCCACCCTGGACGTCCTGAACCTGAAAGGGGGGAAAGGCGGCACGTTCCTCGACCTCGGCGGAACAGACGATCCCGCGAAAGTCGCAGAGGCGTTCGAGCTGCTCCTGAAGGCGAAGCCTTCGGCGATCCTGCTCAACATCTTCGGCGGGATCACGAAAGCCGACACGGTGGCCCTCGGCGTGAAGCAAGCGATCGACGTCATGCACGCGAAGGTCCCGGTCGTCGCTCGGATCAAAGGAGTGAACGAGGACAAGGCGAAGGAAATCCTCCGTGGCGTCGGGATGTTCCCGGCCGAGACGATCGAAGAGGCCGCGGAACTCGCGGTCAAGGCGAGACGAGGAGCATCCTGAGATGGCCGTGCTCCTGACGAAGAAGAGCCGTGTGGTCGTCCAAGGGATCACCGGCCACCAGGGTCAGTTCCACACGCGAGCGATGCTCGACTTCGGGACCAAGGTCGTCGCCGGCGTCACGCCGGGCAAGGGCGGCCAGAAGGTCGAAGGCGTGCCGGTCTACGACGGCGCCGACGAGGCCGTCCGCCGGAAGAAGGCGAACGCGTCGATCATCTTCGTCCCGGCGGCGTACGCGAAAGACGCGGTCATCGAGGCGGTCGAGGCCGGCATCCAGCTCATCGCGGTGATCACGGAACACATCCCGTTCCACGACGCGCTCGAGTTCCAGCCGTACGCGCGCTCGAAAGGCGTCACGGTCATCGGCCCGAACTGTCCGGGGATTGCGTCGCCCGGCCAGGCGAAGATGGGCATCATGCCGAATCGCATCTTCCGACCTGGAGATGTCGGCGTCATCTCGCGGAGCGGAACCCTCACGTACGAGATCGTGAACGCCATTACCGAGGCGGGCCTCGGCCAGACGACGTGCATCGGGATCGGGGGCGACCCGATCATCGGGACGAACATGGTCGAAGCGCTCGCGAAGTTCCAGAAAGATCGGGCGACGAAGAAGATCGTCCTCGTGGGCGAAATCGGCGGGACGGCCGAAGAGGAAGCCGCGGCGTTCATCGCGAAACGGGTCACGAAACCCGTCGTGGCGTACGTGGCCGGGCGGACCGCACCGCCGGGGAAACGGATGGGTCACGCGGGCGCGATCATCCAAGGGGGCCGAGGCACCGCGGAGTCCAAAGTGAAAGCCTTCGCCGACGCGGGCGTCCCGGTCGCCCAATACCCGGACGAAGTCGCGAAGCTCGTCGCAACCGCGTAGGCGCGGACAAACGTTCTTCTAGCCGCCTCGGTTGGTGGTGACGGGGAGCCCAGAAGGGCTGAGAGTCTCCCGCGTGAGGGAGAGACCCTTGGAACCTGATCCCGGTAATGCGGGCGTAGGGAACGCGAGGACTTTTCAGCCCCGGGATCCTGAGGAGATCTCGGACACGGAGACCGGAGGCCAGCCCGACAGCGTCTTGCCCGAGTACGGCGGCACGACTCTAAAAGTCGAACCCTTCGGCATCGAGCACATCACCGATCGCGAGCGGCACGGTCGGCCGTCCCGGTTGTTCCCCTTTTGGTTCGGGGCGAATGCGACGCTGTACAGTTTCCTCGTGGGGTTCCTCGGGATCGCGGTACTCCGCCTCCCCGTGGACATCGCCCTCGAAGGCGTAATCCTCGGGACCGTCCTCGGGTCGATTCCGTTCGCCCTCCTGAGCATCGTCGGTCCGGCGACCGGCTATCCGCAAATTGCCCAATCGCGGAGTTCCTTTGGACGCCGGGGTGCGTACCTCCCTGCGGCCCTGAACTGGTTCTCGACGACGGGCTGGAGTGCGGTCACCTTCATCCTGGGAGGCCTTGCATTCAGCCTGTTCCTCCGAACCCCTTTCGCCCTAGGCGTCGCGACTTTCGCGGTCATCCAAATCGGCGTGGCCTTCTACGGCCACAACGTCCTCCATCGGTTCGAGCAGGTCATGGCGCTGATCCTCGTCGGCGTCTTCGCCGCGATGAGCGTCGTCGCCATCCAGGAAGCGACCGCGGCAGCCTATGCGCCCTCCGGGGGCGGAATCGCGGGATTCGCGTTCATGACGATCCTTGCCGCCTCAATTCCACTGAGCTGGGCTCCCTACGCAGCGGACTTCTCCCGGTATCTCGCTCGGGACACAGCGCGCCGACGCATCTTCGTTCCCGCCTTCCTCGGGATGGCGGTGGCGTGCATCTGGGTTGAGGCAATCGGGATCCTGTTGACGATGTCCCTCGTTTTCTGGGGCGATCCCGTGCTCGTGTTCGCCCATGCCTTTGGTGGCGGGCTCGTCGTCCCGCTGCTTCTCCTGCTCGTCGTGAACCTCTTGGCCGCCAACGCCCCGAACCTCTATTCAAGCGGGCTCTCGCTTCTTGCCCTCGACGTCCCGGTGAGGCGTGGGACCTCCGTCCTTGTCGGAGGCGCAATCGCCACCGTGCTCGCGGTCTGGGGCGGCACAGATCGGGTCTCGTTCTACGAGAGCTGGCTCTTCTTTGTCGAATACTGGATCGCACCCTGGGCTGCAATCGTCCTGATCTCATTCTTCGTTTTCAGGCATCGCGGTGCGGAGCCAAGCCCTGACACGGCTCCACGGTGGCGCCTTCCGGCTTTGGCGGCCTACACCGCCGCGGTGATTGTCGCAGTTCCCTTCATGAACCGTGCCCCGCGCTTCGTTGGGCCGGTTTCGTCCGCGCTCGGCGGCGTGGACTTGAGCAACCTCGTCTCCTTTGGTGCCGCATCCCTGCTTTTCTACGTCCTCGCATCCCGGGGAGAGCGCCGCTCGCGAGCCACGGTGGACCATCCTGTCGTTTCGGAGTCGGAATCATGACGGAAGCAATCCGGCCCAAATACCCGATGGGTAAGGTGAGTCGTGCGTTCTTTGAGAATGTAATCGCGCACCATTTGGGTGCGAGACGAAAAGACATTGCCGTCGGTCCCGCCAACGGCGTGGACATCGGCGTCGTCCGGCTTCCGGATCGGCGCGCCCTCCTGTCGACGACGGACCCGATCTACATCGTGCCTCAGTACGGTTGGGAGCGGGCCGCATGGTTCGCATTTCACATCCTCGCATCCGATCTGACGACGTCGGGCGTCGCGCCGCAGTACATCACGATGGATTGGAATCTGCCGATGGACATCGAGGACGACGAAATCGAGACGATGCTCCGAGTTGTCGATCGCGAATCGAAGAAATACGGCGCCGCAATCGTGACGGGCCATACGGGCCGCTACGAGGGCTGCGCGTACCCGATGGTCGGGGGGGCGACGTTCCTTGCCATTGCGTCGAAGGACGGCTGGGTCACCGCCAACATGGCGAAGCCGGGGAATCATCTTCTGGTGACGAAGACGGCGGCTCTCGAGGCGACCGCCATCCTAGCGAACACCTTCCCGGACCTCGTGGAGCGGAGGCTCGGCACGGATACGACGAAGCGCGCCCGCGCACTCTTCGAATCCATGAGCACGGTCGATGATGCGTTGGCCGCCGCGTCCGTAGGAGTACGAAAGTACGGCGTCTGGGCGATGCACGACGCGACGGAGGGCGGGGTCCGGAACGCGGTCTGGGAGATGGCGCAAGCCTCCGGCCTTGGAGTCGACGTGGATCTGACGACGGTGCATCTGGATCCGGCCGTCGCGGAAGTCTCCAAGCTCTTCGGCATGGACCCGTTGGACGCGATCAGCGAAGGGACCCTCCTCATCGCGGTCGACTCGGACGCCGCACAGGAGGTCATCGCACGCCTGGAGAAGGAAGACATCCTTGCGAAGGACATTGGCCGATTCACGAAAAAGGGCCAAGCCTGCCGGGATCGTGGAAAACCCTTCCACCCCGCGGACCGCGATCCGTTTTGGGTCGCCTTCAGCCGCGCCCTCATCGGGGAGATCTCCTGACCCCAAACCCTCCGCGAGGACAGCGCCTCGGCGGCGTATACCTCGTCGCGTCGGCGCAGAAACCGGTCACTCGCTTGCTTGCGACCGTCACAGCGGCCCTCGAAGGCGGCATCTCGGCGGTTCAACTACGCGAAAAAGGGGCCTACTCTCCGGAGGAGCAGATCGCCGCGGGCCGGGGTCTGCGGGAACTTTCGCACGGCTTTGACGTCCCGTTTCTCGTGAACGACGATCCGGAACTCGCTCGCCGCCTCGACGCGGACGGAGTCCACGTCGGACGCGACGATCCCTCCCCTCGAATCGCACGTGCGATCCTCGGGCTGAAGGCGATCATCGGCGTCACCGTGTACGGAAATCCCGGCGAGGAGTCGTCGGCCGCGGAGAGCGGCGCGGATTACCTCGCCTGCGGACCATTCTTTCCAAGCCCGACAAAGCCGGACGAGCCCGTGCTGCCGTTGCACACCCTCGACGCGGTCGTGCACCGTTCGACGCTCCCCGTGTTCGCCATCGGCGGGGTGAATGCGGAGAACGCCGGCCTGCTGGCGCGCCACCGAGTCGCCGGCGTGGCTGTGGTATCGGCCATCATGGACGCGCCGGATCCACGGCACGCGACGGAGGCGATCCGACGTGCGTTTTCGGGGGCTTCGCGTACGTGACGCGTGCGACGCACGCGCGCTCGAAGAAACGCGCGCGCGAGGAATCATCGGCGGGAACATCCAGCGACAAACGGTTAAATAGAGCCCCTTGCGTGCGAGCCTTTCCGTGCGTCGACTCATTGTGACGGAGAAGTTCAACGCCTCGATCCGGATCGCGACGATCCTCAGCGGCGGAAAATCGAAGCGGTCGTATGTGGAAGGGACGCCTGTCTTCGAATTCACTCAGGGCGAAGACCGCGTCCAGGTGGTCGGCCTCCGCGGACACATCATCAACCTCGACTATCCGGACGCCCTCAACGACTGGGCGCGGGTCGACCTCAAGGAACTCGTCTGGGCGGAGCCCCAGAAGGTTGTGACCGCAGGGAAGATCGGCGCGGCCCTCAAGGTCCTGGCGGCTCAAGCGGACGAAGTCGTCATCGCGACCGATTTCGACCGGGAGGGCGAGCTCATCGGCGTCGAGGCCCTCGGGCTCGTCCGCGAGGCCCGACCGGAGATCCGCGTGCGCCGGGCCCGGTTTTCCGCGCTCACGAAATGGGACATCGAAGACGCGTTCGCGAACCTCGTCGACGTCGACTACCCGCTCGCGTGGTCCGCCGAGTCCCGACAATCGGTCGACCTGGCGTGGGGTGCCGTCCTGACGCGCTTCGTCTCAATCGCATCGAAACAGCTCGGACGGGACTTCCTCTCCGTGGGCCGGGTTCAGAGCCCGACGCTCGCACTGATCGTGGACCGGGAGCGAGAGATCGAGAACTTCGTCCCGCAGGATTTCTGGACCGTGCACGCGAAATTCCGGAAAGACATCAACGGAGCTCCCGTCGAGTTCGAGACGAATCACGAGCACGGCCCGTTCTGGGCGCGGAGCGAAACCGAGGCCGTCATGGCTCAGGCGGAGGCCGCGGCGCAAGGGATCGTCCGCGAGTATCTTCAGAACGAACGCGAGGAACGGCCCCCGCCGCCCTTCAACACGACGATGTTCGTCGCGGAAGCGAACCGGATGGGATTCGGGGCGGCACAGGCCATGCGGATCGCGGAAGATCTCTATCAGTCCGGGTTCATCTCGTACCCGCGCACCGACAACACGGTCTACCCGTCGACGGTGAACCTTCGGTCCGTCTTGGAGAAGTTGGTCGATTCGCCGTTCGGCGCCGAGGCCCGCGAGCTCGCGGGCCAAGAGCGCATCGTCCCGAGCCGCGGTCGGACGGAAGCGACCGACCATCCGCCCATCTACCCGGTACAGGGCGCGGGACGTGACAAGGTCAAGCGCGACGACCACTGGCGGATTTACGAGCTCGTCGTTCGGCGCTTCTTCGCGACCGTGGCGCCCAACGCCGTCGCAGAGGTCGCCGACGCGAAGATCGAGCTCGGAGGCCAGCTGTTCCTGGCGGAAGGCTACCGGATGAGGGAACTCGGATGGCGCAAGTACTATCCGTACTGGACCGTCCGCGAGGCGATCTTGCCGCCCTTGGCCGTCGACGAGGCCCTCGACCGCGTGGGCCCGGTCGCGCTCCAGGAAGACCGGACGAAACCACCGGGCCGGTACAGCGAAGGGTCCCTGATCCAAGAAATGGAACGCCTCGGCCTCGGGACGAAGTCCACGCGGCACGAGATCCTCAAGAAGCTCTACGACCGCAAGTTCATCGAGGGGAAGTATCCGAGACCGACGACCAGCGGGCGGGCGCTCATCGAGGCGTTGGAGGATCACGCGGAGCGGATTACCCAACCCGAGATGACCGCGCACCTCGAGGCGGACATGGAGGGAATCGCGACCGGCGTACGGGCTCGGGAAGACGTCGTCCGGGAGTCCCAGCAGATGCTCAGCGAGGTCCTCGAGACGCTCGAGGCGAACCGCGAGGCGATCGGACAGGAGATCGAGGCCGCCTTGCGGGAACAGAACTACATCGGCAAGTGCAACGTCTGCAAGGAGGGGAACCTCACGGTCGTCCGGTCCCGGCGGGGGAACCGATTCCTCGGGTGCGACCGGTATCCCGCATGCCGAAACACGCATCCCTTGCCGCAGATCGGGATCATCCAAGGCGCGGAGGAGAACTGTCCCGAATGCGGCGCGCCGATGATTAAGCACACGGACCGCGGCCGCACGACGACGTACTGCGTCGCATCCGATTGTCCATCGGTCCGGGAGAAGAACTTCATCGGCCGCTGCGAAAAATGCGGGGATGGAGAACTCATGATCCGCCACGGGACGTACGGAAAGCGGTTCGTTGGCTGCTCGAAGTATCCCGGTTGTGATAACTCGTACCCGCTCCCCCAGCGGGGCCTCATCGTCCCGACGGAGGAGCGTTGCAACGCGTGCGGTCACCCGGTCATCAAGGTGATCATGCGAGGTCGACCGCCCTGGGTCCTCTGCCTGAACATGAAGTGCCCGACGAAAGAGGGCAAAGGTCGTAGGAAAGGCAAAGGCGGGCCGAAGAAAGCGACCCGCAAGCGGAAGGCCAAACCCGTCGAGGTCGTCGCGGACATCGCAACCGGCTAGGGCGACGCCATAAACCGCGTGAACTCGGCGAGGCTCCGCGGGCGCAAGGTGAAGTTCGTCTGCTTTTCCTCGCCAATCGTCGACACTGCGGTCTTGCCATAGTGGTGGCCCGGGCACACGACCAGGTCATCGTCCATCTTCTGGACCTTGTTGAACAACGAGTCGTACATGTCCCCGACGCTCGATCCGGGTAGATCCACCCGACCGCAGTCCCCGACGAAGAGGCAGTCGCCCGTGAAGACCCGCCCCGCAACGATGAAGCAACACGAGTCCGGCGAGTGGCCCGGGGTGTGCACGACCTTTACCTTGAGTTCCCCAACGGAAACGATCGTACCGTCCTCCAGGACCAGGTCTTTCCGGACGTTGCTGAGCCGATGGGCCGCGATCTTCCCTCCCGTCTCGTCCGCGAGCCGCTCGTTGTCGAAGATGTGGTCGACGTGGTGATGCGTGTTGAAGATCAGTGCGATTGAGTAGCCGTGCTCCGCAGCGGCTTTCTGAAGGACGCGCGCGTCAAAGCTCGGATCGAATACGGCCGCGACCTTCGTGGCGGGGTCCCCGATGACATATCCGAAGTTCGCCATCGAGCCAATCAGGTGCTGTTCGAACCACATCCGGGCGCGAGACGCGGCCGCGGGCCAAGAGCCTTTCCTTCATCGACGCCGGTTCTGCGCGGCGTATGCTCGCGCCCAGTATTCTTGCCAGGCGCGCGCGTTGTCTTCCCACGCCTTCCGAATCCGGTCCCGGACCTTCATGCGGTGCGTGACCGCGAGGGACACGAGGAACGCGAAACCGAGAATCCCGGCCCCCCACGCGGTGGTCAACGTCGGCTCACCAGAAAGATGGCCGGTCGCGACCGCCCAGGCGGTCAGAATCGCGCTCACGATGACAAACGTGACGGAACCCGCAATCCGCCGGGTGATCCAGCCCATCGCGGGACCGTGGTTCCCTCGTGCGATAAAGAGTGCGGGACGAAAATCATTCGTGCGAAATTTCGGCCAGCGGGCAGGGATACATGAGCCGCCTGGGCGTAAGCCCGGGGCTCAGCGACGCGCATCTCACAGCGCTGGATTCTGGCGCGACAGAGTTATCGACGAGATGCCGTTCCTGGCGGCATGTCACAGCCTCTAGAGGGCCGCGTCGCCCTGGTCACCGGCAGTACGGGCGAGGGCATGGGGAGGAGCATCGCACTCACCTTGGCACGGGAGGGCGCGAACGTCGTCCTGAACCACGGCACGAACCGGCGGACCTCGCCCGCGAACAATCGTCGCCTCGTGGAGGCAATCGAGCGACTCGGTGCCCGAGCGATCGTGGTGCGAGCCGACACCGCGAAAGGGGACGATATCCGGAGGATGTTTCGCCGGGCCGAACTGGAATTCGGGCCCGTCGACATCCTGGTCAACAACGCAGGCGGATCCTGGGATCCGCGTCAGGACCTCGCCAAGGTTCAGGACCGGGCGTGGCAGGGCGTGCTCCGAGCGGAGATTGACGGCATGTTCCATACGATCCGCGCGGCGCTCCCGCGGATGCGGCGGAGCCGATGGGGCAGGGTCGTCAACATCGGAATGGAGCGGTCCGAGGAGTTCACGGAGCCGCCTTTCGACTACACCGTCGGAAAAATCGCCCGCCACGGCCTAACCCGAATCCTCTCCGAGGTCGAGATCGGGCGGGGAGTCACGATCAATGCGGTGGCCCCGGGGTACATCCCTTATTTCACCTTCAGACAAGCTCTCGAAGCCGTGCATCATCGAGGCCCATGGGTCTCCCGAAAGCACGGGACGCCCCAGGATGTGGCCGAGGTCGTCACCTTCCTTTGTTCGGATGAAGCGCGAAACGTGACGGGCGCCGTGATTCCGGTCCACGGGGCGCCCGATTGATGGGGACGGTCGACAGAGGATCAGCGGGAGCGCCGGCCGCGCTTCCGGCCTTTCACTGCGGACTTCTTGGCCGACTTCGTCGCCCGCCGCCGGGACTGCGCTCGGGCGGCCCGCGGTCGGGGCCCGACCTCGTACAAGGCCAATGTAATTCCGGTCGGGTCTTGGAACACCGCGAACCAGCCCATTCCCGGAATCTCGGCCTTCGGCATTACGACCGCACCACCGGAGGACTGGATCTTCTTGAGCGTACCCTCGATGTCTTCGCATAGGATGTAGTCGAGGACGCCCGCGGGGAGGTTCTCAGCCTTCTGAAGACCGCCACCGGGTGCGCTCGGGGCCTCGAACATCGAATAGTTCATCTCCGGCATGTCCTGCCACTTCCAATCGAATACGTCTTTCAGAAACGATTTCGTTTTTTCTGGCGCGTTCGAATGAATTTCCACGTGCACAAAGCTGTTCGGCTTTTGAGCCATGTTCTCCGTCCCCCTTGAGGGATTCACGGGATGCACGCGGGAGCTATTAAGACATGGGCCCCGGAGATGAGCGAAAGTGAGACCCGGTCGCTCAAACCCGGATCCGACGGAATGCGAAGACGGCAATGACGAACATCGCCACGGCCTCGATGGCCAGAACGCCGAGTTCCAGCGACACCGTGGGCGTCACCGCATTGAACAAGCCGGCACGGAAGATGTCGGTGGTGTACGTCAACGGGTTGGCGAGGCTCGCCGCTTGTATTGCCGAAGGCGCCGCGCTCGCGGGGAAGAACACGGACGATGTGAAGAGGAAGATGAAGAACGCGAAGGTCGACACGATCTGGAACGTCTCGGACGACTTCAGGACGACGGAGAGGGCGATGGCGAACGCGCCGAAGAACATCGTCCCGAGGAACAGCGCCCCCGCGATGAGTAGCGCGCCTTCCCAGGTCGGGGCGAAGCTTGCGCCCAAGACGGGGAACGCGAAGCCAAACACGAGCAGGGACCCGGCGACCCCGATGATCAGGGTCGCGAAGATGATGCTCAGGATGTACTGAGCGCGGGTGAAGGGCCCCATCAGGAGCTGCTCGAACATGCCGTTCTTCCGATCGAACCAGAGCTGCGTCCCTGCGTTCGTGCCCCCGTTGATGACGGTCAGGGTCACAGCGCCCGCCGCTAGGAACAGGGAGTAGCTGATTACCCGCCCGTTTCCGACATCGAACGGCGGGACGATCCCATTCAGCCCGAATCCCTGGACGAAGATGAAGAACAACGGGAAGATCAGCTCGAAGAACAGGGAAGCGCGGTCGAGGTTCGCTCGGATGTTCCGGTAGACCAAACGCAAGTAGATGTTCAGGCGGATCGACCTCCGTTCGCGACCGCCTTCTCGTCCTCGGTCACCAGGTTAATGAACGCGTCCTCCAGCGTGGTCTCCGAGATGTAGATCGACGACACCGTCAGGCTGAGTCGGTCTGCGAGGCGGTAGATCTCCGGGATCACGGACTCCGGTCGCGTCGTCGTCACCCGGTATGCACCGGATCCCTCATCCCGTCCGAATCGGCTGACGGACGGCGAGGACGACAGAGCCGAGGCCATCTCGGACGAGGTCCCTTGAAGCAGTTTGAATTCGACGGCCTTCGCGCTCCCGAATCGCCGCTTCAGATTTTCCGGGGTGTCGATCTGCACGATCCGACCCTGGTTGATCACCGCGATCCGGTTGCAGAGGTACTCCGCCTCCTCCAGGATGTGGGTCGTGAAGAAGATCGTGAGGCCCTGTCGCACGCGTTCCTTCAGGTAGTCCAGGACGCTTCGACGTACAATCGGATCCAATCCGACGGTCGGCTCGTCGAGAAACAGGAGATCCATGTCGTGGATGAACTCGCGGGCGACCTGGAGCCTGCGACGCTGGCCCGCGGACAGGTCAACCGTCGGCATCTTTCGGAACTCCTCCATCTCGAAATGGCCGATGAGCTCGTCGATCCGTCGACGGCGCTCGGCCTTCGGGACGTTCCAGATGAGACCGTAAATATCCATGCTGGTCTCGACGTTCAGGCCCTGATCGAAGCTGTCCTGTTGCTGGACTACACCGATTTGCGCCCGAATCTTGCGACCTTCGGTCTTCAGGTCATGTCCGAGCACGGTCGCGCGGCCCGACGTCGGGGGAAGGAGGGTCGTGAGCATCTTGATCGTCGTGGTCTTCCCGGCGCCGTTTGGACCGAGGAATCCGAACACCTCGGAGCGGGCGATGTCGAACGAGACGCGATCGACCGCGACCTTGTCGCCGAAGTGCCGCGACAATTCATCGACGCGGACCACCTGCTCACGTGCCATGGCCGTTGAACCTCTCATCGATCGAAACCCGGATTCGAAGACCCCTCATGTCCGGGATTCGAGTCCGAGCTGGCGTCTACTCCTTCCGTGCTTCTTTAGCCTTCGGGCGCAGCTCACGGCTACCGCACTTTCGACAACGGGTCGCGCGCATCGCGTTCCGGGCGTAGCACTGCATGCAGATCATCTTGTGCAGTCTGCGTCGTTCGGCCTCCGGGAAGCGGGCCATCACGGCGGCGAACCGCCGGCGGCTTATGAAGGCTTCGCCGGGACAATCGGTTTGCTGGGCCTTCGCGCCTTCGCAATCTGAGTCGCCAAGCGGAGGAACGCGTCCTCGACATTCTGGCCACTTTTCGCGGACGCGAGGAGATAAGTACAATCGAAGGTGTTGGCCATGTCGGCCAGCTCGTTCTCACCGAACTGCGCTTCCGCCACGAGATCGGCTTTGTTGGCGACGAGCACAACCGGGATCTTCCCCGCGACGCTCTCGACGGATTCGACCCATCCCGTCAGGACCGGAAGCGTGTTGCGCCGCGTCAAGTCCGCGACCGCCAAGATTCCCTGCGCACCGTTGAAGAAGGAGTCGCCCAACAGGTGCCGGAATCCCACATGGCCGATGATGTCCCAGATTGCCATATTGACGTCAATCAGACCGTCTGGCCCCGGCAGCGCGACTCGCAGCGACTTCTTTTCGACCTTTGCCCCGAGAGTCCGAACGTACCTGTCGTCGAACTGGTCGAGGACGTACCGCCGAATCAAGGAGGTCTTCCCGACTCCCTGCTCCCCGACGAGACAGATCTTGGACTTAAGGAGATACGACTCGGCCATCGTAGACTTCCGAAATTGACGGAGGGCCTTCCATCCTTCGGGTCTTAATGCTTCCTCACTCGTTCTCCGGAATGAGTCCGACAGAGTATTCGTTCCCGCTTGCCCATCGCCTCCCGGACTTCGGCGACGTAATTCAGACCGCGGTCAGCGACTCCATATCTGAGGCTGCGGAGCGCGGGCGACAACGCGGGATCCGGCCCGAGCCACCCGGCATCCGAAGCATCCCGGGTGAAATCCACGCTCGAGCAATCCGGACGCATACTGCGCATAGGAATCCGGCCGAAACGGCGGCTTTCCGAGCCGCACGTTGACGGCATCGTGGAGGCCTTGCATCCAGACCACCATCTGGGGTCGGCATCGGGCGCACGGCCAGCCGTCGGCTAGGCCGTGGAGCGACTTCCAGAGAGTTCGCCCGAACCGGATCTTGAAGGTGAGCGCGAGCGACCGTCTGGTGCGATCGGCGCCTCGCGCGACGGAATGACCGGATCCATTTGCATTCGGTTGGCTCGTCCTCTCCTGCAACGCGAACGGATATTCCGTCATTCTTGATAAGGAAGCCGGCGCGGCCTGCCATCCTGCGCAAAACCCGATCGCTCGCTCGAGATTATCGGACATGCTCTGAATGAAACAGGCCACAAGTGCTTTTGCGAAGACTGCAATCCCGTCGGTGTGAAGAAACGGAAGGAACGACCGCCGAAAGATTCCCGGCCCAAAGAAAAGCGGTTCCGCCACGGAGGGCGTAAGGGCCGCCGATCCCCGCGCGAGCACAAACGCAAAGATTGAATGATTCCAAAACGGTCATCGTGCGGTGGGGAAATCGCGCCGAGCGATTCTCGAATTCACGCCGAAAATGCCAAATGAATCTTCGGAGTACCGGTTTCAGAGCTATGGAGAAGACCGAGGTTCCGAAGGGAGGGACGCATGTCGAGCCTGGGGAACACCTCTCAGCATCGACCCTCTTGACCGGGCAATCCTTCTGGGACGAGACGGTGTTCCATGAAGAACTCGAGCGGTTCTATTTCCGAAGTTGGCTGAATGTCGGTCGCTCGGACCAAATCCCAAACCCCGGGGATTTTTTCGTTCGGGAAGTCGGGAACGAGTCCCTGCTCTTCATTCGAGGAGACGATCGAAACGTCCGCGGATTTTACAACGTTTGCCGGCACCGAGGGACGCGCATCGTCGGCGTGGCCGACGGAGAAAAGCTCGGGTCCCTCGTTTGCCCGTACCACGCGTGGACATATAGCGTGGAGGGAAAACTGGTCGGCGCACCCCACACGGAACCTCTGGTGGATTTCCGGAAAGAGGACTATGGCCTACGTTCGTTTCGGACCGGCACGTGGGGTGGATTCGTCTGGGCGAATCTTGACGATCGGGCGCCCGACCTCCCCGCAGAGATGGGGGAGTTCTTCTCCCGGTTTCGGAGATTCGCATTCGAGGACCTGCGCTTCGGAGCCCGAAAGACCTACGAGGTCGAGGCGAATTGGAAGATCCTCGGGGAGAACTATTCCGAGTGCTACCATTGCGCTCCGATCCATCCGGAATTCAACCGGATCACGCACTACACTTCCGGGGCGTACACGGCGTACCTCACGCGGGAACCGCGGGCTCCCAACTTCAACGGGGGCTTCATGGAATTTTCCCAGGACTACACGTCGATGGTTTGGTCTGGATACACGAAACGGCCCCCGCTCCGAGGCATGACCGAGGAGGACCGTCGTCGTGTCGACTACTATTTCGTGTTCCCCCACATGTTCTTCAGTCTACACCCGGACTATCTCATGGTCCACCGACTCTGGCCCCGGAGTCCGACGCACACGACGATCGAGTGCGATTGGTACTTCGACGCCGACCGCCAGGATTGGTCCGTCTGTGAACGAACCCAGAAAGGCACCCACTCGCGGGCCTGGAAAGGGGGCCGATTCAGCGCCCAAGAATCCCAGGTCCACGACTTCGAGAAGTACGTCTCGAAACGAATGAAAGAGCCCCTTGATCCGAAGGACAGGCATCGGCCGTGTCGAAGCCCACGACGTCGAGGCAGGGGCCCTCGAGCCGCGTGACTCCCAAGTCCGAGCTGTGACCGTCCTCGCCGTGAGTTTATGCCTGTCGCGAGATTCAGCCTCGCGAAGCAATCCGGGCGGCCGCGATGACGTTCGACTACGATTTCAAGATGCAGATCGGTGCCCCGAGGTCGGTCGTGTTCGAACGACTCCTCCGGATTGAACACCTTTCGCGCTGGTTCTGCGGTTGGTGTCGAATCGATCCGAAGGTCGGAGGTGCGTTCAAGTTTGGCGGAGAGACCTGCATCATCCTGCCCGAGCAGCGTTCATGGGAGACGACAATCGATGAAGGTGATGTGCTCCGGCGGTTTGCGTTCACGTGGCCGATCCGAGCGTCGAAGACGCGCGTCTCGTATGAGCTCGAGGATCGTGACACGGGGAAAGCCCTGCTTCGAGTTCGTCACCTTGGCGTCCCGTTCGAAGACACGACCTGCGGCACGGTGCAAGACGCGTGGCGGATGTGCCTTGGGAATCTGAAGTCCATCTCGGAGGGTCGAACCGACAGCGTGCGGCCGGACCACTCCCCACTGACCGGTCGCGAGTTGCGCCTTACCGCCCTCATTGAGGCTTCGCCCGCAAAGGTGTTCGGCGCGTTCGCCGAACCCGCTGAGCTCGACCATTGGTCTACCGGCGGTCAGCCCCGCGGGAACGCCACGGTCGAACCGCGCCCGGGCGGCATCTTTTCGTTCGGGTGGGACGAGGGGCCCGTTCGCGTCACCGAGTGGAAGCCCGATCAGCGCATCGCACTCCAGTGGTCCCGTCGCACGTCCGATCTCGCAATCGCATTCGAGTTTGAGCAGAAGGCAAGCGGGACGGCAATCTACTTCTCGATCGGCGAATTCACCGACCATGATCCCCAGGACATCGTTCGTCAGCGGGGACGATGGTCGGAACTCTTCGTGTCGCTGAAGAACTTCCTCGAAAGCGGCGAGTCCGGATTCTCGAATTCGTATGACCAGCAGGTGCGCGAGGCCTAACTCACGCGGATCGGAAGCGGGGCCAGTCCTCGAGGACCGCCATCGCCGCATTGTGGCCCGCGGCTCCAATCACTCCGCCGCCCGGATGCGCGCCGGCCCCACACAGGTACAAACCACGGACGGGTGTGCGGTACGAGGACCATCCCGGAATCGGACGGAACGAGAACATCTGGTACGGCAAGATCGCTCCATGGAACACGTCGCCCCGCGTCAGGCCATACTCCGTCTCCATGGTGAGAGGGGACCTCCAGTGGGTCGCCACGATTGCCCGGGAAATATTTGGTGCGTACTGAGCAAGCGTCTCGATAATTCGGTCGGCAAACCGGTTCGATTCGGTCTCCCACGATCCGTTCGCGAGATCGAAGGGCGCGAACTTTGCCGAGACCGTGAGGGTGTGCATGCCCGGCGGCGCGGCCGCAGGGTCATTCGCCGACTCGATCACGAACTCGAGAAACGGGTCTCGCGACGGCCGGCCTCGTTTCGCGTCGTCGTATGCGCGCTCGAGGTAGTCCATCGAGGGTGCGAGATCGATGATCGTCTTGTGATGCGCCTGGACGGTTGTCCCAGGAATGGCGCGGAAGTCGGGGAGCTCGCGAAGCGCGAGATGGAGCTTGAACGACGATGATTCGAATCGGATCCGCGCGATTGCACGAATGAACTCCATAGGCAGCTCCTCGGCGCGCACGAGCCGGAGGAAGGTCCGTTTCGGATCCGCGTTGCTCAGGACCACGCGGGCATCGACTTGAGTTCCGTCCGCCAAGGTGACTCCGACCGCTCGTCCGTCGACCGTGACGATCCGGGAAACCTCCGCGTTCGTCCGAATCTGCGCTCCATAGTGACGGGCTGCCGCGGCAATCGCCTCGGAAATCCCTCCCATCCCGCCACTAGACCAACCCCAGGCTCCTTTCACGCCTCCGATGTTCCCGAGCGTGTGGTGTCCCAGGACGAAGGCGGTTCCAGGGGTCCGCGGCCCGGCCATCGTTCCCGCGACCGCGCTCGTCGCGAGGGACGCCTTCACCTCCTCGGACTCGAAGAACTCGTCGAGCATGTCGGCGATCGAGCTGAAGATGATTCGCCGAAGGAAGTCCTCCGCCTCCGGGGTTCGGACCAAAGATGCGAGGTCCGCGAGGGAGACCGGCGGGGCGAGCAACGTCGGCTCGACGAGTTCCGCGAACTCATCCCAGAAGTGCGTGTACCGAGCCCAGGCCGCCGCGTCCTTCTCCGAAAACTTCGCGATCTGCTTCCGGTTCGACTCCTCGTCGTTCCGGTAGAGTAGGAATCGGCCGTCCGGGAACGGCTGGAAGACGGACGGATCGTGCACGTGCTCGTCCAGTCCGAACGCCGGGAGGTCCAGATCGGCCTTGATTTCAGGGCGAAGGAGGCCACAGGTGTAGGCGAGCGTCGATGCACGGAATCCCGGATGAATTTCCTCCGTGACGCAGGCTCCGCCAACCATGGATCGGCGTTCGAGGACCAGCACCTTGAGGCCGGCCTTCGCGAGGTACGCGGCCGCGACGAGACCGTTGTGACCTCCGCCGACGATGATTGCATCCGTGGACGCCATGGCAAACGCCGGTAACCGCCGACCCCGATAAAGGGGTTGCCGCGCGGCTCAGGCTTTCTTTCGCTCCGGCTCGAAGAACGGTCGCTCGACCACCGTCGCGGGTGCCCGGTGTCGCTCCCACTCGACGGCTACTTCGATCTCGATGCGGGTTCCGGGCCGCGAATACGGGGAAGCGACGGTCGCGATTGCGATATACCGCTTCAACAGCGGTGACCAGCAACCGCTCGTTGCCCAGCCAATCTGACGATAGCCGGAGTAGAGCGGCACTTTCTCCCGCCACGGTTCGGTAGGGGGCTGCGGTGGAAGACCCATGTCCCAATAGAAACGCTCCACGGTCTGCCAATCGATCTGGAGTCCGACCGTGCGGCGCGCGGGACCGCGCTTCTGTTCCTCGAGGAGGGCCTTCCGTCCTATGAACGGACCTTTGTTCGCCGCGAGCGTCCAGTCGAGGCTGAGTTCCAACGGCGAGTACATCTGCGCGTCGATGACCGCCTTCCGCGAGGGCATGTACTCGACCTCCGCGAGGATGAGCCCGGCCTCGATCCGTGCGATGTCGAGGGCGAGCATCCCCGCGGGCGTGATGTCGTGTCCCTGACCCAGCTTCATGACCGTGTCCCACAACGCCTCGGCCCGTTCACGTTCGACCCAGATCTCGTATCCCAGGTCGCCGGTGTATCCGGTCCGCGAGATTTGCACGGGAATGCCATCGAACTTCGTCTGGACGAACCGGAAGTACTTCAGTTTCTGAACGGCGCCGTCCGCAGCCTCGAGCAAGATCGCCCGGGACGAGGGCCCTTGGAGCGCGAGCGCCCCGATGTCTTCGGAGACGTCGGTCACCTCGGCGTCCAGTCCCATCCCCGCGTCTTGGAGCCATTTCAGATTCGGCTCCGCGGAGGTCATCCGGAAGGAGCCGTCCCCGAAATTCCAGAGCGTGCCGTCGTCGACCGTCTTGCCGCGTTCATCGCACCATGGCGTGTAGTAGATCTGTCCCTTCGCGAGTTTCGACGCATCGCGGGTGACGACCTTGTTCACGAGGTGAAGGGCATCCTTCCCGTTGATCAGGTACTTGTAGAGCGGCGAGACGTCGAGCAGTCCCGCGGAGTGGCGGATCGCGTAATACTCCATCTCCGGGACGAGGGAGTACGAGGAGGCCGCAAGATATCCGGACCATCCCCGCCATTCCCAGCTGTCGCACAATGCCGACGTCCGCGAATGAAACGGTGAACCGCGCCGCACGATTCCTCCTCCGGGCGGACGCGCACCGCGAATAAACGATATAACCCCTCCCCCGTTACCTCGCGCGGCCCGCCGCGCCCGCGGAGTGTTGCCGACGCGACGCGCCTTGAATGAGGTCGGCATCGTGGCGCGAGCGTATGACGCCATTGTGATCGGAGGAGGCCACAACGGCCTCACGACGGCCGCGTATCTGGCCCAGGCGGGCAAGAAAGTCGTCGTCCTCGAGCGCCGGCACGTCCTCGGAGGCGCCGCGGTCACCGAGGAAGTGTACCCGGGATTCAAGTTCACCGTCTGCTCGTACGTGTGCAGCCTCCTCCGGCCGCAGATCATCCGAGATCTCGACCTGCCCTCGCACGGCTTCGAGGTCATCCCGCAGGAATCGAGCTTCCTGCCCCTGCCCGATGGACGATACCTCTTCTACCGCGGGGACGAGGAAGACACGTTCCAGGCGGTCGCCAAGTTCTCGCGGCGCGACGCGGAGGCCATGCCGAAATTCGGTCGCTTGATGGCCCGCATGGCGAAGTTCATCGCACCGACCCTCACGATGACGCCGCCCGATGTGGGCTCGCTGAATCCCTCGGAGATCCGGAAGCTCCTCGCGCTGAACAAGCAGGTCCAGACGCTGACGGAGGACGAACTGTACACCTTCGCGCGGCTCATGACGATGAGCGCCGCCGACTACCTCGATGAGTGGTTCGAAACGGATGTGGTCAAGGCGAGCCTCTGCTCGAGCGGGATCATCGGCACGATGCTCGGGCCGCGTTCGCCCGGAACCGCGTACGTGCTGATGCACCACTACATGGGCGAGATCGACGGCGCGTACCGTTCGTGGGGCTACGTCCGCGGCGGGATGGGGATGGTCAGCGAGTCAATCGCCCGGGCGGCCCGCCTCTTCGGCGCGGAGATCCGGGTGAATGCCGAGGTGCGACACATCCTAGTGCAGGACGGCCGCGCGACTGGCGTGGAACTGGCGAGCGGGGAGAAGCTCTACGCAAAGGTGATCGCATCCGGCGCCGACCCGAAGCGGACCTTCCTGAAGATGATCGAGAAGTCCGACCTCCCCGCCGACTTCGTGCGGGGCATCGAGAACTTCAAGATCGAAGGATCCTCCGGCAAGGTCAATCTCGCCCTCAAGGAGGCACCGAGCTTTTCGTGCCTCCCCGGCAATGGAGTCCATCTCCAGGGCGCCATCTCGATCGGACCGAGCGTGGACTACATCGAGAAAGCCTACGACGACGCGAAGTACGGCGACTACTCGCACCGACCGTACGTCGACATGTGCGTCCCGTCGACCCTCGATCCGACCTTGGCGCCGCCGGGAAAGCACCTCATGTCGTGTTTCATCCAATATGCCCCGTACACCTTGCGGAAGGGCACGTGGGAGGAACGGCGCGAGGCGTTCGGGGACACGGTCCTCGACACCCTCGAGGAGTACATCCCGAACCTCCGGAAGATCATCCTCCACCGGCAGGTGCTGAGCCCCTGGGACCTCGAGCAGATGATCGGCCTGACGGGCGGGAATATCTTCCACGGAGAGCTCACCCCGGACCAGCTGCTCTTCCTCCGTCCAACGGCTGGATGGGCCCAGTACCGCATGCCGCTCAAAGGACTCTACCTCTGCGGCTCCGGCGCCCACCCCGGCGGCGGCGTGATGGGCGCGCCCGGCCTCAACGCGGCGCGGGAAATCCTGAAAGACTGGTCCCTCCTGCGGGTGTGACCCTTGGCCGAGGCGTATGACGTCGTAATCGTGGGCGGCGGCCACAACGGCCTCGTGGCGGCCACGTACCTCGCGCGCGCCCGACGCCGAGTGCTTGTCCTCGAGAAACGCACCACGGTCGGCGGCCCCGCCGCGACGGAGGAGATTGCTCCCGGTTTCCGCGGACCCACCGGAGCGTCCTTGTGCGGCCTGTTACGGCCGGAGGTCGTCGAGGATCTGAACCTGGCCGCGCGCGGGGTGCAATTCATCCGGCCGGACCTCGACGTCGTCGCTCTGGGCGACGGCCGGGCGCTTCCCATCTGGAGGGATGTCCAGAAGACCGCGAAGGGCCTCGCTTCGGTCTCGGCGAAGGATGCGGAGGCGTATCCTCGATTCATCGAATTCCTGACCCAATTCGCCGAGGCCTTGGATCCGATTCTCGCCATGACGCCGCCGAGTCTCCCCTCGCCGAGTTGGGGGGAAGGCGTCTCGCTGTTCCGTCGCGCGCTCCGGTTGCGGCGTCTCGGCAAGCACGTGATGCAACAGATGCTCCGTGTCCCTCCGATGTCGATCCGCGATTTCCTGAACGAGTGGTTCGAGACGGAGCTGTTGAAGGCGAACTTCGCGGTCGACGGATTGGTGGGGACCTACGAAGGGCCGTTCTCCCCGGGCACCGCCTTCGGACTGGTCCCGCGGTTCCGGCCCGATGTCCACGGGACCGGCTCGGCGTTCGTGCGGGGCGGCCTGGGTGCGCTCGCGAACGCGCTCGGCCAAGCGGCCCGCGACACCGGCGTAACGATTCGGACCGGCGCGGAGGTGACGCGCATCGTGAGCGCCGACGGACGCGTGACCGGGGTCGAGGTGGACGGTGGCGGGACGGTCGCCGCGCGTGTCGTCGCGTCGACCGCCGACCCGAAACGGACGTTCCTCCACCTGGTCGAGCCCGGGGAGCTCGGACCGGAATTCCTGAACCACGTGAGGAACTTCGAGATGAACGGGGTCGTGGCGAAAGTCAACTTCGCCCTCGATGGCGCGCCGCGATGGTCCCTCAATGGCGACGGGATGCCGCCTCACTTCCGTGTGTGCCCCTCGCTCGAATACATCGAGCGCGCGTACGATGATGCGAAGTACGGAAAGCCTTCGACCGCGCCGTTCCTCGATGTGACGGTCCCGACCGTCGTCGATCCGGATCTCGCCCCTCCGGGGAAGCACGTGATGTCAGTCCTCGTGCAATACGCTCCGTTTGCGCTGCGGCGCGGCGAGTGGGCCGCGGAGGGCGAGAAACTCGCCGACCGCGCGACGGCCATCCTCGAAGAGTACGTACCCGGCCTGAAGCGCTTGATCCTCCACCGGCAGGTCCTCACGCCGGTCGACTTGCAGGAGCGGTTCGGGCTGACCGAGGGCCACATCTACCATGGCGAGATGACGCTGGACCAATCCTTGGTCCTCCGTCCGGTCCCCGGTTGGTCTCGCTACCGGACGCCCGTCGAGGGATTGTACCTGTGCGGGTCGGGCGCACACCCCGGCGGAGGAATCACAGGGGCCCCGGGTTACAACGCGGCGCGGGAGATCCTGAAAGACTGGGCCAAGCTTTCCGCCTGATTCGGCCACCGGGGTTGCCTCGGACGGAGCCGGGCAATCCTTGAAATGGCACGGACGGTTCGGAGCCGCCGATGGCCGACCTGCTCCAACCTGGCACCCTCGCTCCCGACTTCGAGGGGACGAACCAGGACGGCGTCCCGATCCGCCTTCGGGATTTCCGCGGCAAGCCGGTCGTGCTGTTCTTCTATCCGGAGGATGACACGGCCGGATGCACGCGCGAGGCCTGCGCCTTCCGGGACGACATGGCCGCGTTCCGAGCGATCGGGGCCGTGGTATTGGGCGTGAGCGTTCAGGGTGAGGCGTCCCACCGCGCGTTCCGAGAGAAATATCATCTGACGTTCGATCTGGTGGCCGACCCGGACAAACGAATCACCCAGGCGTACAACGCGTTGGGGTTCCTGGGCGTGGCCAAGCGCGTGACGTACGTCATCGGGCCGGACGGAACAATCGTCGCGGCATACCGGACCGTCGATCCGAAGTCGCACAGTCAGGAAGCGTTGGCCATCATCGCGAAAGCGGGCGCGAAGAAATGAGCCCAAAAGCCCTGAACCTCCCGGACGTCCAGATCCCCCGGATCGTTCGCCTCAAGTACCGCCCGTTCCTCGATTACTTCAAAGGGTTCGAGGACGTCGAGGCTGTCCGGGGGATCTTCGGACCGCAGACGAAAGCCGCGCTCCGAAGGCTCAAGGTCGAGTTCTTCTCTTCGAAGTGGGGCTATATGGGGGTCAGCGACGAGGACGGCCACCTCGTGGTCTCGACGCACTACCTACGGACAGGGAACCGGCGGGACATCTACCTCGACGTGGTCCACGAGCTCGTCCATGTCCGACAGTTCAAGGAAGGGAAGGAACTGTTCCCGGAGGGTTTCAACTACCCGGACGCCCCCACGGAGATCGAAGCCTACCGGGTGTGCATTACCGAAGGCCGCCGTTTGGGCATGACCGATCGGGAGTTGTTCCAGTACCTCAAGGTCGAGTGGATGGACGAAAAGGACCTTCGGAAGCTGGCCGGAAACGTCGGGGTGAAGGCCCCGCCGAAACCTCGAGACCGGCGAAGGCAGTAGGCGAATGCGATTCCAGACGAAGGGTCAGGCCGTCTTCCGTGCTATAGTTAAACGACCATAACCCGAGTCAAGACTCGAACGAGCTCAACTGGGGCTGCTGCGTTTTCGGCCGCTGCAGCTTAGTGACGCGGACGCCGACGAGTCGAACCCGATGATTGCCTTCGGCAAACTCATTGGCGAGCTCCACGCAGACCTCCGTGAGGACCTTCTCATCGAGCACGTGGGACCCCAGGGTCCTCTCTCGCAGGTGGGTCTGGAATCCCTCGAAACGTATCTTGATCCCGACCGTGCGGAAGGTCGCGCCTTGAGCCCTTGCCCGGAGGAAAACGTTCCGGGCCACATCGCGGATCGTCGATTCCACCTTCGCCCAATCCGTCACGTCCTTGTCGAACGTCCGTTCGACGCTGATCGACTTCGGGTCGGGGCGCTCCTCGACCGGCAGCTCCTCGATGCCCCGGGCGATCGCCCACAGCCAGATCGAGTTCTTGCCCATGAGTTTCTTCAGCTCCGCCCCAGGGAATCGAGCCAGCTCGCCGATTGTCCGGATGCCGACCCCCTCGAGGACCTGGGCCGTCTTGGGCCCCACGCCGCTGATCTTCGTGACGGGCAGCGGCTCCAGGAAGGCGGTCACCTCCTCCGGTCGTACGACCTTCAGCCCGTCGGGCTTCGCCATGTCGGAGGCCATCTTCGCGATCGACTTGTTCGGCCCGACGCCGATCGTACAGGCGAGACCCTCCTTCTCCCGGACCGCGGCCTTGACCTTTGCCGCGTATGCCGCCACGTCGTCGAACCCGTGGACCTTCGATGTGATGTCGAGGAACGCCTCGTCGATGCTCACATGCTCGAGGACGTCCGCGAAGGACCGGAGGACCTCGATGACACTCTCGGAGGCGGCCATGTAGAGATCGTAGTTCGGCCGCAGGTAGGTGGCCTGCGGCAGCTTGTGCCAGGCCATGCTGATCGGCATGCCGCTCTTTACGCCGAGCTGGCGGGCCTCATAGCTCGCCGCCATGACGACCCCTCGGCCCTTCCCCCCTTTCGGATTCGCGCCGACGACCACCGGCTTACCGATCAGAGCCGGATTCCCCCGCCGCTCCACGCTGACGTAGAACGCATCCATGTCCACGTGGAAGATCACGCGGGGCACGGCCGCTCATCTCCCGCGGCGGGTAAAGACCTTCGCGAAGGATCCGGCTTACTGGACGCAGAACTCGTTGCCGTCGGGATCGAGCATGATGACGCAGTACTCTCCCATCTCTTCGAGTTCGTGGTGCATCGTTGCCCCGATGCTCACGAGACGCTTGACCTCGGAGTTCACCTGTCGCTTCCGCTCGTCGAGAGGAACTCGTGATCCACCGCTCGCGTTGACGTCGATATGAAGCCGGTTCTTCCCCAGCTTCGGCGTGTCCATCTGTTGGAAGTAGATCCGAGGTCCCTTCCCGTCCGGATCCACGATCGCGCTCGCCGAGTTCCACTCGGACTCGGGGATGCCTTGGGCCTTGAGCCATGCTGGCCATGAGGCGAATCCTGTTGGCGGGTCTTGCAGTTTGTAGTGGAGCGCCTCCGCCCAGAATCGTGCGAGGCGATCAGGGTCCACCGTGTCGAACACAATCTGCGTACTCGTTCCCATGGAATCCTCGGCCGTACGAGAGCGCCGAATCCCTATTTACACAATGAGCCGGCGACCGATCGAGCCTGGGCATCAGCCGAAATCCGAGAGACCTCTCTGGGCTCCAGCGGCCCGTTTCGTCGGAAATTCGTACTCCATCAGTCCCGCGAGCCGACGGAATTCGTTGACGCTCCCGGGCCCGAAGCCGGCGTAGTGGTTGTTGAAGAAGACAAGGGCGCCTTTGACGGAGTCAGAGGATTTCTCGAGGTCCTTGTACCAGCTGCGCATCTCCGCGGACTTGTCTTTCTTGACCTCCTTGAATTCCGTGATCTCGCGGTCCCCGACCATGCGGAGATACACTTGGTCCGCGGTCACATCCGTCGGCGTTCGCAGGTACTGGTTCTCGGACCAGACCATCGCGACGTTCCGATCACGGAGGAGTTTGTACACATCCTCGCGGAACCACGACTTGTGTCGGAATTCGATTGCGTGCGGATACTTGTCGACATCGAGCGCCTGAATGAATTCTTGCATCACGCTCCAATGGGAGTCAAACTTGATCGACGGCGGGAGTTGAGCGACCAGCGGGCCGCACTTCTCCCTCAGCTCCTTCGCCGACGCGTAGAACCAACCCAAGTTCTCCGCCACGCCCTTGAGCTTCTTCTCGTGGGTGATCCGCTTCGGCATCTTCATCGCGAAGAGAAACCCCGGCGGCGTGGACTTGTTCCAGCCCTTCGTCATCGCGGGCCCCGGGTTGCGATAGAAGGAAGAATCGACCTCGACACAGTCGAAGACGCTCGAGTAGAGTTTCAGATACTCTGACTTCGGCGTCTCCGGCGGATAGAAGCCGCCGAGCCAATCGTCGTATCCCCAGCCGCTGCAGCCCACGCGCAGCTTGTCCTTCAGCGCCATCCGAAGCTCGCGGTGAGGATAACTGCTTCAGAATGAATACCTTTCATTTGTAGGCCGACGAACGGCGGGCACCTTCCCCCTTTCATCTCTCGAGGGACGTAGGCCCATTGTGTTCGGCGGGCGGGAAGCCTAACCGGCCTTCTTTCGCAGCACTAACTCAATCCAAATTCCGTCCGGGTCTTTGACGAAGGCCTCACGCCAGCCCCCGATAGTTCCCGGCCGCACGACGACTTCGACACCCTTCTCCTCCAATCTCTTGACCGCATCTTGGAGGTCCTCGACTTCGAAGCCAAGATGGTCCAGTTCTTCGCCATTCACGTATGCGGTCCCGAACCGGCTGCCCTCTTCGTACCAGTTCAGTTCCAAGAGTTGGGACGAACCCGGACTTCGCACAGTTACAGCTTTCCCGCGCGTCGGCTCGTAGCTCTCAAGCGGGTCGACGACTTCCATGCCGAGAATCTCGGTGTAGAACTGCAAGGAGCGCTCGATATCTCGAACTCGTAGCCCCGTATACACGAAGCGGAACTCCATGCGACGGAAAGTCGTGAATACCACTAAGTAACCTGCGTATGACGGGTCCTTTTGGGGGCGGCGAGGTGGACACGCTTCGTTTCACCAGGAATGTCTGTACTCTCCGCCTCTCGGCGCCGTGATTTCCCATCGTTACCAAGCCTGAGGGTTAGCGAGTAATGAATAAATAGCGCCTGGCTTCGTGGACGGGGTTCCCAGGTAGTGGGGCCCCGTGGACCTGATTCTCGGCCTGCTGATCATCTTCGTCACCGCGCGAGCCGCCGGGGAAGTGATGGAGAAACTGCACCAGTCGCCGATGATCGGCGAAGTGCTCGCCGGCATCCTCGTTGGGCCGATGGTCCTGGGCCTCATCAATCCGGATCCGACGACCTCGTTCGGAGAGTCGTTGAACGTCGTGGCCAATCTCGGCGTCTTCATCCTCGTGCTCCTCGCGGGAATCGAACTCGGCCGCGAAGGCCTGCGAAAGGCGTTCAAGGAACGGAGCATGGTCGTCGCCTTCGTCGAGTTCTTTCTCCCGTTCTCCTTGGGGTACAGCTTGGCCGCCGCCCTGGGCATGACCTTTGCGCAGTCCCTGTTCCTCGGCACTGCCTTGGCGGTCACCGCCCTTCCGGTCAGCGTCCGGATCCTCCTCGACCTGAACCTCTTGAATTCGAGACTAGGACGGGCGATCGTTTCGGTGGCGCTGGTGAACGATCTCGTCGCCTTCGCGATGCTGGGTCTCGTGGTTCAGTTCACATCCCTGGGAGCCTCGACCCCCGAAGGGCTCACGATTGGCCTCGTGGCCGTGAACAACGTCCTCTTCGTCGGGCTGGTCTTTTGCGTGGCGACCATCCTGAAGCTGACGACTCGCCTGCGTCGCAACTCTGAATCGTACATGCAGACCTTCGTATCGAAGCTCCGCGGACAAGAAGCGTCGTTCGCCCTGTGCGTCTCGACGGCGCTCGGGCTCGGCGCGGCGGCGGAACTATTGGGTATCCATTTCGCGGTGGGGGCCTTCTACGGCGGCCTTCTGATGACGCCGCAGCTGCTGGGCCAAGTTCAGTTCAATCGGGTCCGCAATGCGGTGTCCTCGGTCACGTTCGGACTGTTTGCGCCCGTGTTCTTCGCGTTTGTCGGATTGAAATTCTCGGTCAGCTTCGGCGCCTGGCCGCT
>Ga0209377_1000155_pt1 | contig 41645 bp, 37 predicted proteins | sample GraSoiAngelo_141_FD_185898 | JGI IMG/M metagenome (GOLD analysis project Ga0209377, IMG submission 185898) | Grasslands soil microbial communities from the Angelo Coastal Reserve, California, USA - 14_0929_12_40cm (SPAdes) (version 2) | ecosystem: Environmental > Terrestrial > Soil > Grasslands ...
GTTTGGCGAGGTATTTGAAGATCGCCGGGACGGGCCAAGAGGCCAAATCAATTTCCGCCTTGACGCCGCTGGGCAGCACGCGCGGAAGGTTTCCGGGGATGCCGCCGCCAGTGATGTGCGCGAGAGCAGAAACCCAGCCGCGGGCAACAATATTTTTGAGAGCGGGCGCGTAGCAAAGATGAGGCTTCAGAAGTTCGGCGCCGATTTTGTTTCCCACTTCGGCGACGTAAGTGTCGGGCTTTAACTTGGCGACCTCGAAGATCAATTTGCGGGCCAGCGAGTAGCCGTTGGTGTGCAGGCCCGCGGAGGGCAAGGCAATCAGGGTGTCGCCGGGCCGGACGTTTTTCCCGGTGAGGAGCTTTTTGCGCTCGACCACACCGACGATGAAGCCTGCGAGATCGTACTCGCCGGGCGGATAGAAGCCGGGCATCTCGGCCGTCTCCCCGCCGATGAGGGCGCAGCCAGCTTTACGGCACGAGCGGCTCATGCCTTCCACGAGCTGCTCGACGACCAGCGGTTCCAGCTTGCCCATGGCGAGATAATCGAGGAAAAAAAGCGGCTCGGCGCCCTGCACGAGAATGTCGTTAATGCAATGATTGACGAGATCGCCGCCGACGGTGGCGTGCACGCCCATGGCCATGGCAACTTTCAGTTTCGTGCCAACGCCGTCGGCGCTGGAAACCAGCACGGGCTCTTTCCATTTTTTGCGGTCGAGAGCAAAGAGCGCACCAAAGCCGCCAATGCCGCCGAGCACGCCGGGAGTAAAAGTATGGCTGGCATGATGGCGGATGAGCTGCTTGGCTTCCTCAGCGACGGCGATATTCACACCGGCATCGGCGTATTTCATCGTTAGCGTGACCCGTGCTTTGTGTTTCGTGTTCCGTGAAATGCGCAACGCAACAAAAGGCCGGCGAGTCGCGTGCGGCGCAACGGAAACGAGATTCCGGCGTTCGCGGCTGAAAACGCCGGGGAACAAAGGAAGCGCACAGCCGACGCCACAACGGGAATCTGGAATTTTACTTAACGAAACCAGGAATTCCGCGGGGGGTCGCGTGGCTTCCTAGTGACCAAGCAAGTTTATCAGGATTGCTCAGAAGGTGCGGAAGATTCGCTTCCAGCGCACGATGCCGGGATGAAAAATGGCATTCGCGTAGGCAAAGAAGCGTTTGCGAATCTCGCCCGGCTCCCAGGCCTGCGGCGAAACGTCGAGAGACATGTAAATCATTACCGGCGTTCCGATGATGTCGTTGCGCGGGACGCAGCCCCAGAAACGGCTGTCGTAAGAATTGGCGCGATTGTCGCCCATGACGAAGTAACAGTCCGCGGGAACTTTGTAGGGCATGCGCAGCTCATAGGGCTCGCTAGGTCCGGTGGTGTATTTTTCGATGAGGCGCTGGCCGTTGACCCACACGGAACCGTCGTGAATGTCAACGGTATCGCCGGGAAGACCGATGACGCGCTTGACGTAATCAGGCGTGTCCGGGGCGAAGGGCGGCTTGAAGATGATGACTTGCTGGCGCTTGGGATTTCGCCAGAGCGGGACGTGCCAGTTGGTGAATGGTACGCCGGCGTCGTAGCCGATGCGGCTCATGATCAGGTGGTCGCCGATGAGCAGGGTCCTTTCCATGGAGCCGGAGGGAATGACGCGCGCCTGGCCGATGGCGCCGTTGATGAGCAGAAAGACGAGGCCCACCCAGAACCAGGCGATAATCTCGCGCTGGATTTTCGTCTTCACCGGCACGTTTGCTTCTGGTTTTTTCTTCTTTTCAGCTTTCACGCTGCACCACCACCGGCCGCTCTGCGGGCCCGAGTTCACTTTCCATTGTAGTCGAAGATCCGGTTGCCTTCCCGTTGGACGCGGGCTCGCGGACTTCCAGTTGCACGAGATCCGTTGGATAGACGCCCGTATAACAAGACGTACAAAACCTGCCTTCGGTATCGGCCACAGCCTGCCGGAGTGCGGGAAGGGAAAGGTAGCCGAGGGAATCCGCGCCGATAAATTTACAGGTATTTTCGGGAGAGTTCGAAGAAGCAATCAGCTCTTCGCGCGTGGGGGTGTCCACGCCGTAGTAGCAGGGCGAAATCGTGGGCGGACAACTGATGCGCACGTGGACTTCTTTGGCGCCGGCCTCGCGGACCATGCGAACGATTTTGCGGCTGGTGGTGCCACGGACAATAGAGTCGTCGACAAGGACGATGCGCTGGCCTTCGATGAGGCTGCGAACCGGATTGAGTTTTAACTTGACGCCGAAATTGCGGATCGCCTGCGAGGGCTCGATGAACGTGCGGCCGATGTAATGATTGCGGATCAGGCCCATGCGGAAGGGAATCTTGGATTCGAGGGCGTAGCCGATGGCGGCGGGAACGCCGGAATCGGGCACGGGCACGACGATATCGGCTTCGACGGGATGCTCGCGCGCGAGGAGGCGGCCGAGCATCTCGCGGCTCTGGTTCACGGAACGGCCGAAGATGATGCTGTCCGGGCGGGAGAAGTAAACGTGCTCGAAAATGCATTGCTGGTGCTGCTTTTCGGGCGCGAAGTGGATGGACTCAATGCCGCATTTGGAGATGCGCACCATTTCACCGGGCGCGATCTCGCGGATGTATTGGGCGTTGAGAAGGTCGAACGCGCAGGTTTCGGAGGCGACCAGCCAGGCCACGAAGCCACCCGGCGTAGTGAGTTTGCCGAGAACGAGCGGGCGGAAGCCACGAGGATCACGAACGGCGTAGAGTTCGTCGGTGGTAAGAACGAGAAGCGAATACGCCCCCTCGACTTGATTCAGGGCATCGCCAATGGCGCCGGAAAGATTGCGGGCCTGCGAGCGCGCGAGGAGATGGACGATGACTTCGGTGTCGCTATTGGTCTGAAAGATGGAGCCGCGGTGCTCGAGCTTGCGGCGCCACTCGGCGGCGTTGGTGAGATTGCCGTTGTGGCCCAGCGCGACCTTGCCCTTGTTGCAATCGATCATGATGGGCTGGGCGTTGAGCAACGCCTTGTCGCCAGCAGTGGAGTACCGCGTGTGGCCAATGGCCAGGCTGCCGGGAAGTTGCGCGATGACGCTCGGCTGGAAAATTTCTTCGACCTTTCCCATGGCGCGATGGACGTACAATTCTTTGCCGTCGCTCGAAACGATGCCCGCAGATTCCTGCCCACGATGCTGGAGCGCGTAGAGACCGAGGTAGGCGAGGTTCGCGGCTTCGGGATGGCCGAAGACACCGAAGACACCACAGTGGTCGTGGAAATGATCGTCGTGCGTGTACATCAACATGGTCATGCGGCTTTTGCCTTGTGGACCGCTAGAGAGAACTGAGAACGCAGAGCTGGAGAAACTAACCATACAAGCGCCACTGTGCCCAAGAAGAAGAGTATTCCAGGAAACCAGTGACGAGGACCGTTGAACGGAAGCGCAAAGAAATCATAGGCGGAATTAACCATCAAATAGACGCTGATGGCGAGCGAGAGGTAATAGCCCCATATGCGCCTTCGGAAGACGCTCCACGAAGCGATTCCGCACACGAATGCCATACTTAGGATAACAATGCTGCCGTGCCACTCAGTTCGACCAAATGCCGCCCCAAATCGTTCGAGTACCAAATTCCTTTGGGCTGCGAGAGCCAACGCCACCATACCCAGCCACAGCCCAGCCAGGTAATTGCATCCCAGCCTTCCTGCATCAAGCTTCTTCAAGCGTCACTTCCCGGAAATTGAGCGTTCGAGTGAATGGGCCCAGGCATCGTGCAGAATCTCGACAGGGCTGTCGATCACCGCGCGCCCCTTATGTTCGATGCGGAAGGCATCGCCGCGGGTGATCCGGCCGATTTCGCGCGCCGCCACGTTATATTGTCTCGCAATTGCGAGAACCGCGGCAAGGTTTGTGCGCGAAACAGAGACAATGGCGCGGGCGCCGCGTTCGCCGAAGAGGGCATGTTCGGCAGGCGACGAGTCGTCGAGATTTACGGTTGCGCCGAGGAAGGAAAAAGTAGATCCCTCACCCCGCGAAGAACGCGGGGATTCGGGATGACACGCGTCGGGTTGGTTGGCGAAACAGGATTCGGCGAGCGTGACGGCGAGGCCGCCGTCGGAAATGTCGTGGGCGGATTCGACGGCGCCGTCGGCGGCGAGAGCAACGAGGCAATTGATGAGGCGCTTTTCGGTGGCGAGATCGATGGCGGGCGGCTCGCCGGCAACGATGCCGCCGACCGTTTTAGAGTATTCGGAGGAGGAGAATTGGCGGGATGCGATGACGGGCGGTACAAGCCCCGATTCCTCGCTGCGCTCGGAATGACAGGCGGGTGATTGGTTGCCAAGATCGGTGCGGGGAATAAGCCCCAATGTAGGGGCGGGGCTTGCCCCGCCCGCGGGCGACCCAAGGGTCGCCCCTACACCAAAACCATCTAGCAAAACGATGGTGTCGCCGTCGTTGCGGAAGGCGATTTTGAGGACGCGGGAAACATCGTCGAGGACGCCCAGCATACCGATGACGGGCGTCGGAAAGATCGATTTGCCGAGCGTTTCGTTGTAGAAGCTAACGTTGCCGCCGGTGATGGGTGTGCCGAGGGCATTGCATGCTACGGCGATTCCGTCGATGGTTTCGCTGAATTGCCACATCACTTCCGGTTTTTCGGGGCTGCCGAAGTTGAGGCAGTTGGTGGCGGCGATGGGGCGCGCGCCGCTCGCCGCAATGTTGCGGGCCGCTTCTGCGACGGCGTGCATCGCGCCAACCCGCGGATTCAATTGGCACCAGCGGCCGTTGCCGTCGGTCGAGAGCGCAAGGGCGCGCTTAACGACGTTGGTCTTGGGATCCTTGATGCGCACGACCGCGGCATCACTAGCGCCGGGGCCGGCGAGCGTGTTGGTGCGCACGGAAGTATCGTACTGCTCGGTGATCCACCGCTTGGAAGCAATCGCGGGCGAAGCCAGCAATTTCAGAAAATTCTGCGTGAGGTTCGTGCCTTCGGGCGCGAACGCGAACCAATCCTTTTCCGATTCGACGCGCGGCGCGGGGGCGGCGATGGGGCGATTGTAAACCGGCCCTTCTTCAGCCAGCGGATGCGCGGGAATTTCCGCGGCGACGCTGCCGCTATTCTTGATGCGAGCCAGGCCACCTTCGGTGACGCGCCCGACCACGACGGCATCCAGCCCCCACTTCTTGAAAACGGCAAGAACTTCGTGCTCGCGGCCTTTCTCCGCGACCAGCAGCATGCGCTCCTGCGATTCGCTGAGCATGATTTCGTACGGCGTCATGCCGGTTTCGCGCTGCGGAACTTTGGCGAGATCGATCTCGATGCCGGTGCCGCCGCGCGAAGCCATTTCCACGGTGGAGCAGGTGAGCCCGGCAGCACCCATGTCTTGAATGGCCACTACCGCGCCGGTTTGCATGGCTTCGAGGCAGGCTTCGAGAAGCAGTTTTTCCATGAAGGGATCGCCGACCTGGACATTGGGGCGCTTCTGCCGAGATTCTTCGGTGAATTCGGCGGAGGCGAGCAGCGATGCGCCGTGAATGCCATCGCGACCGGTCTTTGCGCCAACGTAAATCACCGGATTGCCGGCACCTTTGGCTTTGGCGAAGAACAGATCTTCTTTACGGGCGATGCCCAGAGCCAGCGCGTTGACGAGTGGGTTTTGCGAATAGCAGGGCTCGAAGGCGACTTCACCGCCAACAGTAGGGACGCCGAAGCAATTTCCATAGCTGCCGATGCCGCGGACGACGCCGTCGAGGATGCGGCGATTCTTTGCGGCCTCTTCTTTAGTGGTGCGCTTGCCCGCGATGATCTCGCCAAAACGCAACGAATCGAGCACGGCGATGGGGCGCGCGCCCATGGTGAAAATGTCGCGCAAGATTCCGCCGACGCCGGTGGTGGCGCCCTGGAACGGCTCGACGTAACTGGGATGATTGTGCGATTCAATCTTGAAGGCCGCGACGAGGCCGTCGCCGATGTCCACGACACCGGCGTTTTCTCCGGGGCCTTGCACGACCAGCTTGCCGCGCGTCGGCAGGCGCTTCAGGTGCACCTTGCTCGATTTGTAGGAACAATGCTCGCTCCACATCACGCTGAAGATGCCCAGCTCGGTGATGTTCGGCTCGCGGCCTAGGATTTGTTTGACGCGCGCGTATTCTTCGGCGGTGAGGCCGTGCTCCGCGGCGATTTCAGGCGTGACTCTAATTTCGGTCGTTGCGGTTGCCATTCTCCCTGCTTGAAACTTGGAAAGGCGCAGCGTCCTGCGCCCCTACTAAGAAGACTGTCTTCAGTATCATGCTGTTGCTTTCGCCGCGCCGACAAGCGCTTCCACCATGGAGCGGAAAATCACCAGGCCGTCGGCGGAGCCGAGGGCCGCTTCCGATGCGCGCTCGGGATGCGGCATTAGCCCCGCGACGTTACGCTCGCGGTTGCAGACGCCGGCGATGTTGCGGACCGCGCCGTTAGGATTGCCGGCATCATCGTCTTTTCCATCCGGAGTGGTGTAACGGAAGATCACCTGACGATTCCTTTCGAGATCCGCAAGCGTCGCTTCATCGCAAGTGTAGTTTCCATCCGAGTGCGCGATGGGAATCTTCAGAATTTGGCCCCGCTCCGCGGCGTTGGTGAACGGCGTATCCGTCTGCTCCACGCGGATGTGCACGTGGCGGCAGATGAAGCGCAGGCCGCTATTGCGCATCATGGCGCCGGGAAGCAGGCCTGCTTCGCAGAGAATCTGGAAGCCATTGCAAATGCCGAGGACCAGCCCGCCGCTGTGCGCGAATTTTTCAACGGAATTCATCACCGGCGAGAACCGCGCGATCGCGCCGGTGCGGAGATAATCGCCGTAGGAGAACCCCCCGGGCAGGATGATGGCGTCGCAATTTGCCAAATCTTCCGATTGGTGCCAGATGAACTCGACCGGTTTCTTGAGGACGTTTCCGATGGCGTAAAACGCGTCGTGGTCGCAATTGGACCCGGGAAAAACGACGACTCCAAATTTCATGTGGCGGCAGCCCCCTGTGGAATCGCGGGAATTCCTATTTTAGCACAGCCCGGGTTACATCGATCTGCCGGAGGGCGCGGAAGGCGGCGCAGGCGAGTCTGAAACGGGCTTGGGCAGCGATTGCGTAGCGCCGTCGAGACCGAGAACATTCACCAGGCTGGAGCTGGAAGGGACGATGTATTTGGTGTTTTGCGCGAGCGTGTTGTTGAGCACCTCGAGGCGCCGCATCACCTCGGCGCGTTCCTTGAAATACGTTTCGGCGGCGGTGGAGACGAGCTTGATGGCCTCGGCTTCAGCATTGGCGCGGGTGATACGGGCCTGAGCATCGCCTTCGGCCCTGAGGATTTCGGATTGCTTTTTCCCCTCCGCCTGGAGGATCTGGCTCTGCTTGATGCCTTCCGCTTCGAGAATGGCGGCGCGCTTTTCGCGTTCCGCTTTCATCTGGCGCGACATGGCGTCGGTGATATCGCGCGGCGGCTCGATTTTCTGCACCTCGACGCGCGTGACCTTCACGCCCCAATTGTTGGTGGCCTCGTCGAGGACTTCGCGCAAGTTGGTATTGATCATGTCGCGGGCGACGAGGGTTTCGTCGAGGGTGCGGTCACCGATCAGGTTACGCAAGTTCGTCTGCGCCAGTGTCGTGCACGCGTATCCGAAATCCTGCACCTCATACTGCGACTTCACCGGATCGATCACCTTGTAATAAACCACGGCGTCAACTTCCACGGTCACGTTGTCTTTGGTGATGAGTTTCTGCGGCGGGACGGTGATGACCTGCTCGCGCATGTCCACGCGCACAATGTCGTCCACGAACGGCACGATGAAGGTTAGCCCGGACGGCGCCATGCCGTGATACTTCCCCAGCCGCGTGATCAGACCCTTTTCGTACTGCTCGACGGTGCGCGCACCTTTGGCCAGCGCCGTCAGAGCGAGGACCAGAAACGCAAAGATCGCCACCATCACCAATCCACCAAAGACGTCCATAGCCTTTCACCTCACCTTGATTGTTACGCCTTCGACCGCTTCGATTTTGACCGTGACGCCGACGTCGCGCGCTGTGCCATCCGCTTGCGCCAGTTCCGCGCGCCAAACCTCGGAACCCACCTTGACGAGGCCGGCTTCGGCATGAGCAATTTTCTTGGTGACAATGCCCGTCTTTCCGACCAGGGCATCCACGTTCGTCGGCTGGTCCTTGACAGTGAGTTTGGCGCGCAGCCACCTGCGAAAAAGGGCGAGATAAACGAACGCGAGGATGCCTCCGGAAAGCAGGCCGATCTTCGCCGAGCCGGCGAACAAGCCGATGGCTCCCCCGACCGTCAGCGACCCGCCTACGAGGGCGAGGTCGAAGCCAGTAAACGCGCCCAGTGCCAGTTCGATAATTACGCAGACGATGCCGAGGATGACCAGCAGCCAGTTGACCCAGTTACCCACGAGGACTCCTCCCTGTTACGTACCGCGGACGATAACACTCGCGGACTTGGGATTCAATCATTCCGGTGAAACGACGCAGCGTCGACAAGAATCGGCGCGCGGGAACAGCACTAGAGTCGAGAGCGGGCCGTTTGCAGAAATGGTTGCTACTTGCCTCTTCTTACGCTGCGATGGGATTTTTTCCTGGTTTTGCGCCGGGAAGATTTTTTCGGTTTTTCAGCGGCAGCGAGTTCGCGGCGTTTTCTCGCGGCCCACCTGGGCTTGTTGACCTGGCGGCCGCGGGCAATTCCCAAGCTATGCGCAGGAACGTTTTCCGTGATCGTCGAACCGGCGGCAACGTACGCGCCATCGCCGATACGGACAGGAGCAACGAGAACAGAATCGCTGCCGATGAAAACGCCTTTGCCAATATGGGTGGGATGCTTCTGGAAGCCGTCATAGTTGCAGGTGATCGTGCCGGCCCCGATGTTGGTTTTGGGGCCGACCTTGGCATCTCCAAGATAGGTCAGATGCGGCACTTTTGCGCCTTCGCTTATAGTGGACTTTTTTGTCTCCACAAAGTTGCCAATGCGCGCACCGCTTTTCACGTGAGTACCGATACGCAAGCGTGCAAAGGGGCCGATGGTCACGCTGTTTTCCAGGCGGCTCTGTGCCACCAAGGAATGCGCCTCAACCGTCACGTCGTCGCCGAGTGTCGCGTCGGTCAGGACGCTTCCAGTCCGAATGGTGCAGCGAGCACCCATTTTCGTTTTGCCCAGCAATTGCACGCCCGGCTCGATGACCGTGTCCACGCCGGCGGTGACCTCCGGATCGATAAGCACGGTCTCCGGCAACTGGATGGTCACGCCGGCTTCCAGAAGAGTGCTGCGCTTCCACTCGCGAAAGACGCGATCCACCTCGGCAAGGTCGGCGCGGGTGTTGCAGCCGAGAACTTCGCGGGCATCGGCGACCACGTGAGCCAGGATCGTTTCGCCTTTGGAGCTCAGGCAAGCGATGGCATCGGTAAGGTAAAGTTCGCGATGCTTGTTGTTGGGTCGCACTTGAGCGAGAGCGGGCCAGAGCTTTTCCAAAGTGAAGCAATAGATCGCAGAATTAATCTCGTTGATTTCACGCTGGTCACCCGTAAGCTGGGATTCTTCGACGATGGCAGCGACGGCAGTCTCCGATTTGCGAAGGATGCGGCCGTAACCGGAGGGATCGGCCACCACCGCGGAAAGAATGGTTGCGGCGGCATTGCCGTTGCGATGGGCGGAGATCATCGTTTTTAGACTTTCCGTGCGGATAAGTGGGGCGTCACCCGGGAGCACGACCGCGAATTTCGCGCGCCCAACGGCGCGTTTGGCAACCTGCATGGCGTGGCCCGTGCCATTTTGCGGCTGCTGGAGAACGGTGACCGCCCCGAGTGGTTCAACCAAGGCTGAAACCTGCTCGGCTTGGTGGCCGACGACGACCACGGTCTCGCGCGCTTTTAATGGCTCGCAAGCCCGAACGATTTGTTCGACGAGAGTGCGACCGCCAGCGCGGTGCAATACCTTGGCGAGTCTGGACTTGAGCCGCGTGCCCTTTCCTGCGGCGAGAATGATAATGGCTAGGTCGTGGTTGGACATGGTTTGCAGCCATTCTGCGGGAGGATCGGACTTTTCGCAATTAGGGGATACTCCGGAAGCGGCGAAACCTTAATCCGCAGCGGATGCGGGGGCTTGGGAAAGGGCAGTAAGGTAGGCATCAGTTTGGGTCCGTCGGGCCTCCCCGGTCGTGACAGTCCAAAGCGAGGGATCGGCCAATAGGCGGCTGACCAGCTGTGTGTGCAGGGAATGGCCAGCCTTATGCGCCTCAACGCGCGCCAGGAGCGGCAGCCCGGCCAGAGCAAGGTCGCCTATCAGGTCCAGTGCTTTGTGGCGGCCAAACTCGTCGGGGAAGCGCAGAGGGCCATTCATCACGCCATCCTGGGTCAGGACGATGGCGTTATCAAGCGAGCCACCACGAATGAGGCCCATGGCGCGTAAGGGTTCGATGTCACGTTCGAAACAAAAGGTGCGTGCGCGCGCGAGCAGGTGGCGGAATGTGTCCGGGCTGACAAGCATCTCCACTTCTTGCTGGCCAACGAGCGGATGTGGGAAATCGACGTAGCAGCGCACGCGAAACTCGTCAGCAGGGTAGATACCGATGCGGCGGTCACCTTCGCTGACTTGCAGCGGCCTCAGAACTTTCAAATAGCGGCGTTTGCGCCGCAGCCTGCGGATCCCGGAGTGTTCGAGCATCTGCATAAAAGGCTCGGCCGAACCATCGAGGATGGGTACCTCGATGGAATCGATATCGATGTAGATGTTATCGATGCCACAAGAATAGATGGCTGCAAGGAGGTGCTCCGTCGTGGAAAGGAGTACCCCCTGCTTCATCAAGCTGGTAGCGTAACTGACGCGGGCAACGTTGTGTCCTTGGGCTTCGATGGGAAAGTTCTCGAGATCAACGCGGCGAAAAACAATGCCTGTTTCAGCCGGGGCCGGGACCAAGCGAACGCGCCCACACACACCCGTGTGGAGGCCCACACCTTCAACAGAAGATTCTCTCGCAATAGTAGTTTGGAACATGCCCCAGCGTTCCATTATAGCATTTTGTTGACCACATACTCTTAGTTTTATGCTTTATTATCAATAGTTTACAAGGTTCTAAACAAACTGAATGCGGATGAGTGTGGTAAACAAACAACAATTAGGGGATCCACTGTGGTTCTGTGCGCAAAGAGGCATATGTTCCTTGCTCCGTCAGGCTTCCATTTTCTTTAGTGCCGCGTCCCAATGTTCGGCGGTGCTATACTTAGGTTTTGTAGTCTGGACAAAGAAGGGTGGGGCATGAATCGAGCGGCTCGCATTGTCATCTTTTCCGTATCGGCATTGATTCTTTCTTACGCGGGGATAGGCCACGTCCGGGCCCGCACTTCAGACGAGAAGGCTTACAAGTCGCTGACGGTTTACTCGGAAGTCTTGCAAAAGATCCAGCAGGATTATGTTGATGACCCAAACATGCGCACGGTGACAGCCGGCGCGCTTCACGGGTTGCTGGAATCGCTGGACCCGCAGTCAAGCTACTTCACGCCGCGCGAGTACGACGAATATAAAAAGAAGCTTGCCAATGCGGGCACGGGAGAGTCCGGGCTGACGCTCAGCAAGCGCTTCGGCTACATCATTGTCCTGTCCGTTCTGCCAGACAGCCCGGGCACAAAGGCGGGCATTCGCAGCGGGGACATTTTCGAATCCATTGGCGGATTTACGACCCGTGACATGTCCGTGGGCCAGGCGATGAATCTTCTCAATGGCCAGGCGGGCACGGGGATCAAGGTCTCGGTGATTCGCCGCGGCAAAGCCACGCCGGAGGAAGTCGACCTGGTGCGCGAGAAGCTAACGAATCCGAAACTGATCGTCCAAAAGGTGGACCCGGATATTCTGGTTTTGCGCTTCCCGTCGTTGGATGTGGGCCGTGCCGAAGAAGTGCACACCCGGCTGCTGGAAGCAGAAAAGCAGGGGATTCACAAGGTGATCCTCGACGTGCGCGAGTGCGGCCGCGGGCCGGTTTCCGAAGCAATTTCGATCGCGCGCTTATTTGTTTCCTCTGGAACGCTGGCGACGTTGCGCGGGCAGACGGTTTCTGCGCAAGTCGTTTCCGCGGAGCCGAAGCAGGTGATCTGGAAAAACCCGGTTTCGGTGCTGGTGGACGCCACAACGTCGGGGGCTGCGGAAATTCTTGCGTCCGCGATGCTAGCGAACCATCGTGGCGATGTAGTAGGGGAGCGAACGTTTGGCCTGGCTTCGGAACAGAAGCTGATTACTCTGGACGATGGCGCGGCGCTCATTCTAACGGTGGCGAACTATTACAATCCGGAGGGCAAACCCATCCTGGAGGAAGGTGTGACGCCCACGGAGATTGTCCGCGCTGCTGCTGAAGATGACTCCGATTCAGGCGACGAAGATGCAGCACCGGCTCCCGAAACGCAGAAAGAACCGGGGTTGGGACCGCGTCCGCTCTCTCCGGAAGATCCAATCTTTCACCGTGCCCTGGACCTGCTGAGAGCCCCAGCGAAAAAGGCTGCTTAGTTTTACGTGAGCGAAGCTCGACCTTCCGCTGAAACAGCGTCTTCCCTTAGATCCAACGAAGAGAAACGAGCACTTTGCGTCGCTTTCCTGATTGTTCTTCTGGCCTTTTTCTGGGCGATCGCCGGTTGCAAGAAGTCGGAACCAGGGCGTCTGACTCCCGCCAGAATCCATTCCATTACGCGAGAGTTCGCCGAAGCCGCTCATTCTGCCGCACCGGCGGGAACGCAAATCCGCATCGGACTGCAAGCGTCGGAGAAGAGCCAGGAAACCATCGATCATCTGGACATCACTGTTCTCGAGGCCGGGCCAGATTCTGCGGCGCGGTCCGACATCGCGAAAATCCAGCAAGCTCTAGGAGCAGTTGCAACACGCCACGGGCTGACCGAGGAGCCGTCGGAGAGTCGTGAAGGAATTCTCCTTTTTTACTTGAAGGGCGGCGCACGAACGCACGGCGTGCACATCCATGTGGGCGTGAAAGGCGCAGACCAAACCGGAAACGCTCCTCCGGGACAGAATGGCGCGAAACTGGCCATTATTCTGGATGACCTGGGAAGCGACCGCGCCGCAGCGGCGGCGATTTTTGAGCTGCCGTACCCGCTTACGATCTCTGTGCTACCGAATCACGAGCACTCGACGGAGATTGCCCACGAGGCGCTGCGCCGCGGCTACCAAGTGATGCTGCACCTTCCCATGCAAGCTGTTGCCAGCGAAAAGCCGGAAGCACAAGAACTGCGCGCTGGCATGCCCGCGGCGGAAGTGTCGACGCTCGTTGATCAATTCCTCCAAAACGTCCCGGGTGCTATTGGTGTCAACAACCATCAGGGCTCGCAAGCCACCTCGGACCCTGCGCTCATGGAAGAGTTGATGCCCGTTTTGCGCGAGCACCAACTCTTTTACATTGACAGCCGGACAACCGCGGCGACGGTGGCCTACGATACTGCGGAGAGTTCCGGAGTGCGGTCTGCTTTCCGTAATGTTCCGTTTCTCGACGATGTCGCGGAGATAGGGGCAGTGCGAAAGCAACTGGCATTGGCTCTGCGAGGAGCCCGAGAAAAAGGGGAAGCGGTCGCGATCGGCCATCCGCATGCCGCGACGCTTCAGGCACTGCGCGAAGTTCTGCCAAGGGCGCAGTCAGAAGGAGTGCGGCTGACCTTTGCCTCCGAGCTCGTCCACTGAATCCACCTCGCCGCTTAAAGCTCGGGCCGAGGTCTCCTTCTTCGCGGGAAAGAAAAGATGAATCAACAGGGAAGAAATCCCTAAAGTCAAGAAGCTGAACACACTTCCCTCTGGCCCGACGGTTCCGCCCGTCAGCCATGTGGCCCCGTGCAGAGCTGCCGTTGAGAGATGCTGGGCATAGACGACGGCGCTGTTGGGGACAGAGAAGAGAAAGGTCTCGCCGAAGTCGAAGCTCGCATGCCATCCCACCGCCAGCCAAAGATTTCCAGTTCGGCGTAATGCAAAAGCAAAAACCAGCCCGGTAACGGCGACATTGGCCTCTCCAACGATTCCTTCGCCCGGGTTCCCCCGGTGGACGAACCCAAAAAGGAAAGAGAGCAAGACAGCAGCGGGCCAGAATCCAATGCCCCTCGCCAGGGTGTACTGGACATATCCCCGAAACAAAAATTCTTCCGAGAGCCCCACAAAGACGAAGACTACAGCCCAAAACACTCCCCAGCCCAATAGGCTAGCTCCGTGCATCGCGAGTCTGCCGAACGAATATCCGCCAAATGCCGCAATCAGGGCCATGAGGACCGTCACTTCCCCTAGCCCGAGGAGAACACCCTGCCAGAATTTCCCGAAGGCATGCTGCATGGGCAAACCATAGACGCTCGTGGGCCGCCGCTCCAGCCGCGTCATCAGCAGCGCGGCGCCGTACGCAGACGCAAAGCTGGCGATCTCCTCAAGAAACAGGTATTGCGGCGAAAGTGAATCAATTTTAGTTCCGATGAATTGCTGCATGACGACCTGAGCCACAAAATCGATCAGCAGCCAGAATGCCGCATAGATGAGCAGGCTCCAGCCGCTACGCAATCCCTCGTCGTTCAGAAATATCTTGCCGGGAAGCCCCTCTGGCAGGGGCAATTGAGAGCCCGGAGTGGAAGACGAATCAGGGAAAGATTCCGTGGCCAATCTTCACCTCATGAGAAACGGCATGCCCTGTGAGGGACAAATGGGAGTATCGGCCTGCCCTAGTCCAACTCGGTATCAAACGCAGTCCAATATTATCCTAGACGAGAGACTCGGCAGGGATTTACTGCAACTGGGACTCTTCCAGCGCCGATCGAGAATCACCTCTCGCCCGCGGGAAGGACCCATCAACAAAATGCCACGTCATTTTCGGGATCGCGTTACGAGTGAAGGGAAATTTCTGCTGCGCCGAGAATCCGAAGACTCTTTTTCTCCTGAACGAAAACGACGGCCTTCAGATTCTCTCGTTTCCATTCCGTGCGAAGAGGAACCGTCGCGTTTCCTGAAAAGCTCGTATCAGTATCCGCTCTCGCTTCGCCGATCTTGCGCATGGAGCGAACGATGGCGGCGTGCTTCAACTCGTGTCCGGCGTTCTCCCCGCGGGTCACCGAAGAGTGCAGACCCGTTTCCGTGATTGCCAGCCACACTTCCACAGGGCCACCCTTTGCCGATGGAGAGAGCCTCCCGACCTGTACCGAAAAAGTTTCCGCGCCGGGCTTGCCTGAAGTTCCTTGCGACAGCATTACCGCAGCCTTTGTCCGCGTCGCCGCCTCGGCAATGGACTTCTGCGCCTGTTGTGCACGGCCGCCCGAAAACTCCACGCTCCCATCCACGACCATTTGCGGCGTGTAGGGGTTACCGTTCCCAAGCGCGCCCGCGTAGGCATACTGTCGTGCAGTCCAATCGTGGGAGGAGAACGGGTCTTTCCAGCCGAGCTCATCCCAATAGTCGACGTGCTCTTCCAAGGCAATCACTTGCGCATTCCCCGGAGTCAGTTGCTCAGACAATCTCGCCAGCAGTGCGTCCGCGGGTGGACAACTCGAGCATCCCTCAGAGGTAAAGAGTTCGACCACGACCTCTGAGCCATTTGCTGCTGACGTGTTCTTGACAACCTGAGCGCGAAACCCCACCAGCGCGGAACCAGCCAGAATCACAAAGAGAGAAGCCAGGGTCACACGAATATAGGAATGTTTCATCGCTTACCTCAGCACACACCCTTTTCGATCCAAGTTTTGCGAAAAGGTTACGGCCGGAACGGGATGAGCGCCGCTATGCATCGCGTAACCATTATGCTAGTTTTTACGGGTTATGGGTACCCGTTCGCTCCGGCCCGTTCAACTGTGGAGGTCGCTGGTGTGACCGGCCCTGAGCCATCCATCAAATTGCTCGGAGGACGTCTCTCCGTCGACTTTGTCAACAGCACCGCATCACATCCCGAGATGTCCTGGGAGCGGCTCATTCGCTTTCTCGAGGCCGCGCAAATCGTCACCACGGAGCGCGGTGCCCAACTACTCGTCCTGCCCCGTTCGGACCCCCGAGCTACGGAGACCCTGCTTCTGAAGGCGGCACGGCTTAGCTCAGCCCTGCGCAAGGCATTCGCCGCCCAGCTTCGTAAGCAAAAAGTAGCCACGGAGTGGATTGAGTCGGTCAACGAGATTTTGCGCATCACCGAGGGTCACGACGAACTTGTCTCCGAGGATAGTGGCTGGAAGATTGAGTTCATCGCGCGGGAGGGCGGCCTGGACTGGCTGCTCGCGGCCGTGGCCCGCTCCGGTGCAGAGATTATCGCCGAAGGCACCCATGCCCGGCTTCGACTTTGCGCCAATCCACAGTGTGGACTTTTCTTCTACGACATGTCCAGGACGCGCCGCCGCCGATGGTGCTCGATGGCCGTCTGCGGCAACCGGAGCAAAGTGGCTGCCTTTGCTCGCAAGCACCCTTCGGCGCGCCACGCCAGCCCTTGAATGCGGTCTCGCCAGGTTATTTCACGTACTTCGGCGGCTCTCCTTTAGACCACGGATCGTAGCTGTGAGCGAATATCAGGCGGTCCGACACGGGGGGATGCGAGTAGAGCCAGAAAGTGATAAACGGCGGCGGATTCGGATCCGACAAATCCAGTTCCCCAATGACCTGAAACGCGTGCGCAGCAACCTCTTCCGAATTCGGAATGAGGCCGTGAATCACTTCCAGGCCGTACACATCCGCGGCGTGCTCCTCCATGCGGCTGATCCAGTTGATTGCCGGTGAAGAGACAAACAACAAGACTTGCAGCAGCAGGAGCAACACGGCGAGCGAAGCCCAATCTTCCGCTCCGAGTACCTTCCAGTCTCGGCCCCATCGGTCGAGCGTCCAATGCAATCCCCGAAAGAGCAGATAGAGCGCCACTAGAAGCCCGGCGGCTCCCAATAAAAAGCCCTTCAAAACGTGCCCGAGAACGTAGTGTCCAAGTTCATGACCAATGATAAAGAGCGCTTCATCATTCGAGGTCTTCTGAATCGTGGTATCCCAAATGACCACCCGCTTTGAGGCACCCAAGCCAGTCACATAGGCATTAATCGTGTTGGTTTTTTGGCTCGCCACCATCAGGAACATGCGATCCGGCGGAATGGGCACTCCGGCGTGATTCGTCAATTTCGCAATGGAGGCAACCAGCTCCGGGTGTTGTTTGTTGAGCGGCTCGAACTTGTGGAACAGCGGATCGATCACCAGGGGCGTGATCACCATCAGCCCGAGCAAAATCAGCACCGCCGGAAACCAGAAATACAACCACCACCGGCGCGGGCTGAACCGCATGACGGCAAACAAAATCAGGGCCAGCACGATTCCGAACCCCACCGTGAGGCATTCCCCCTTGGTCCAATCCCAGAACCACGAGCCCCAGCCCTGAACGGATTGTTCATAATGCAACGAAAGCCGATGCCAATACATCTCCACCGGCAGGTCCAGCACGTCGACAAGAACCAGCAGGAGCGGAACGAACACCAATCCTTGCACCCATCGCTTTTCGCTGGCATTTTCCGCGATGTCTCGAAGGCGCGCGGCGATCCCCCGCCGAAGAATCAAGAAGAGGAACAACCCGCCCAGAATATAGTAAAGAAAATAGAGCGTGTAACCTGCGCGGGAATAAGCGACGGCCTTCTCATATCGATCGTGTGAGAGCGTGTATTGTTCGGTCTTCGTTTGCTCGGGAGACTTAGCAGTTGCCGACGAGGCTGGCTCGGAAACCGTCTGCAGCGCGGAGGCTTGCGCCAAAATGGCATCCGCCTGTTCGGAAGGCCGCGGGTTCGCAAATCCTTGGGGGACCGAGACAAAAAGAATGAGAGCAGAAAGAAATTGCACGAAACGGTGACGGGAAACCCACCGTCCCATGAGACCTCCTCGCGTTTTCCTGAAATGAAGATCCGGCGCATCGGCTGCTACAGCCGGCACGCGGCGCGAGTATGCAGCACCGTATTTCCATGCGCAAGACTTCATCTCTCGATTGGACGGCCAGAGGTGGGAGAACGTTTCTTGCCTCTGAGAGGGTCTAAGCTATGGCGTGGTCTTCGGGTGGGCCGTCTTCAGGCAGTAATTCCGTACCGCGCCCGTGGTCGTTAGGCCGATATGCACGAAAGAAGTCCAACGCTCCAATTTGTGATGTCCGTAGCGGTGAAAGAGATAGGAAGCCCCGATGGAAGCGCCGGTGCCGGCTGCTTCAATGACGCCAAAAGCCGCGTGATTGTCCACGACATCATTCGGAAGAAGGATTTCCTGCCGGCCGCGCCGCCGCATGTTCAAAGTCGAAAAATAATCCAGCGTGCGTGTCGCTCCAGCCCCCGCGAACAACCAGCGATTCTCTTTGTCCCAGAAGCGGTGTTCCGCTATGCGATCGCTGGCTGGAGACTTGGACACAGGATAAACGATATCGGGATCTCGCGGCGGTGCTTGCGCCGCGCGTTCCTGCGCGTCGATCTTGCTCGCGCCGAGAAGGACGACAAGGAATAGCTGTCTGAGCAAACCGGATTCCCGCAAGTTCATCTCCCCCCGGGGTGGCGGTCCTCTTTCTTTGTACAATGGCGTATTATTGCAGCCCGGCGACTTTTTCCCTACTGGAAAGCGCCTGCGGCCTTTCTATTGTCGAGTTCGCCGCCCAAGCCTGCTGGGGATTGTCATTCCCCCTACGCGGGGGTATCTTGAAATTTAGCCCGGCGGAATTCTGAGAGGAGTAGCCCCCATGTCGCGCTACATGCTATTGAGGTTTGTGCTGGCTTTGCTGAGTGCCACGTTGCTTCCGGCTGCGGCTTTTTCCCAATCGCAGGATTCACAATCCGTGGCGGACGCCGCTCGCCGCGCTCGCGAAAAGAAAAAGACGCAGGACAAGCCCGTAAAAGTGATCACCGACGAAACTTTGGACGTTAAAAAAGGCGATGTGCAGAGCGCTGTTGCCGAAGAACCCAAAATGCCGGGCGCTCCGGAAGCAAATGCCCAATCCGCCAACAACACGCCGGGCGCGAATGCCGGCGGTTCTTCCACCGCAACGAAAGACTCTGAGGATGAAAAGCTAAAAAAGGAACTGGCGGCCTTGAAGGAGCAGCTCAAGCAAGCGCTAAGCGATCTGGACCTTCTTCAGCGCGAGTATCGCCTGGATCAGGACACCTTCTATTCGAATACCAACAACGCCAGCGACACTGCGGGAAAACAAAAACTGGATGACGAAAAGCAGCAGATTAGCGACAAGCGGGAGGAAGTCGAGCGCTTGAAAGCCAAGCTCGCCGATTTGCAGCAGGCCCTGGGCATCACGGAATCCACTGCCCCCAAACCTTAGTTTGTTCCTTACGAATCTGATGTTTTCTTGGTGGGGTGGGAGAGGCCACATCCCGCCTTAGCATACCAGTCTTCAGTCTGTGCGGAAGAAAATTCCCGTACAAAAGAATTAATCGATCCCGTGAATCCGCAAGCTCACCAGCTTATCGATGCTCAGATCCTTCATGCCGCGTGACTGCAGCTTGCTAATGAAGTCCGGGGTGACGCCATGAATGCGCATGGCGATCAATTCCGGATGGGAGTAGCCGAGCTTTTGCACCTGGCTGATGAAGTCCGGGGAGACGCCATGAATCCGGAAGGCAATCAACTTGTCCAGGTCCACATGATCGTAGCCGCATTTCTTCAATTGCTCCATCCACTCCGGCGACGCACCGTGAATACGCATCGCGATGAGCTTGTCCGGGTCGGGGTCGTAGCCGGCCTGGTGGACGCTGCGCACCATTTCCGGCGAAACGCCATGAATGCGAAACGCAATCAGTTTGTCGCTGTCCGTGACATTAAGTCCCGCCGACCGAATGTCAGAGACGAACGCCGGAGAAACCCCGTGAATCCGGAAGGCGATGAATTTGTCGCTGTCCGAAACATTGACGCCGGAAGATCGAATACCGTCGATGAATTCCGGAGTCACGCCATGAATCCGGAAAGCGATCAGCTTGTCCGTATCCAGTCCCTGCAAATTCCGGGCTTTGATTTCCCGGACGAACTTCAGGCTCACGTCGTGAATGGCCATGGCCCACTGCTTTTGTGCGTCAATTCCCTCGAAGCCGAGTGATTTCATCTCTTGCATGTATTTCGGATCAGGCACGAAATGGAAAAGTCCCGCACCCTCGCCATCGTTCACGAACCCTTCGCAGTCGAATTTTCCGGCATCCCTCGCGATCGTGAAATGCACTTCCTGCCGGCCCGCTTTGGAGAGATCCAATCCAGAAAACTCGCTCACCGCCCATTCCGAACTAGAATGAAAATGATGCCCGCCGCGCGAATCCATCAGGGAAAACTCTACTTTCCCCGGTTCGTCGGAATGGCGAATTGTCCAATCGCCGCTCTGCGTCTGCCCGCGAAGGGCGCTCGCGAGTCCAAACGCGGCGCCGGCAGCGGCAAGAGTCAGACCCATCACTCGATTCGAATTCATGGTGCGTTTCTCCTCTGTTTGTTTCTCTTGGCCCTTAGAAAATATCCGCGTGTTTCAGCGCAATCAGCTTTTCGAGGGTCAGGTTCTGGAAGCCGTGCTTGCGCGCCTTGTCGATGAACTCCGGGGTGATCCCTCGCACTTTCGCGCCGATGATTTCATCGCTGTCCAGATCCTTGAATCCCGCCGCTTGCAGAGCTTTCACGTATTCCGGCGTCACGCCTTGCACTTTCATCCCGATGATTTCGTCTACATCCGGCTTCAGACCAATGGTCTGCATCGCCCGAATGTATCCCGGAGTGACTCCCTGCACCTTCATCCCGATCAGTTCATCCGAATCGGGTCTAAGACCGATCGCTTGTATCCCTCGAACGTAATCGGGAGTAATGCCTTGTACTTTCATGCCGATGAGGTTATCGGGGTCGGCCTTAAGACCCAGCTCGCGCAGTTCGCTGGCATATTGGGGAGTAATTCCCTGCACCTTCATCCCGATCAATTCATCCACGCTGAGGTTGGGCGCAATCGTGCGCATCTCGCGAATATATTCCGGAGTGATTCCTTGCACGCGCATTCCCACGAACTCGTCGGCACTCGGTTTCATTCCCAGGTCGTGGATTTCTTTTATGTAGGCGGGTGTGACGCCCTGAATCTTCATGGCGATGAGTTCGTCGGCCGTCAGGTTTTTGAAACCGGCCGCCTCCATCGCGTCCATATACGATTCCTTCTTGTTCGTTTCGTCGTTGACCTTCTGCTGCTCTTTCGCTTTGTCTTTATCCTTGCTGGCCTGCGCCGTTTCCCCCGCACGCTTTGCCGGTGCGGGTGCATCCGTCGGCCGGACAACAATCACGCTGCTACTTCCTTGTTCCTGCGGCGCTGGCCTTCCAGTTCCCAGCGCCGCGTGTGCCACGCCCAAGAACGCATTGCCCGCCAGCAATGCTCCTGCTAGGCAAGCTACGCCGGCCGCTAGCCCCGCCACGCGGAGTCTGCCGGCAGGCCCACTCAGCCCAAGCAGACGCGCGATGCGCTGCGAAAGCGGACTGCGATTGGCAGCCATCATCAAAGAAGGAGTGGCGCGCCATTCTTCCATCAGCGTGAGCGCGCGCGCGTAATTGACGGCGTTGCCGCAAACAGCAATCGCTTCGTCGTCGCAGCAGTTCTCGCGTTCGGTGCGAATGCGCTGGCTCACCCACCAAACCGCGGGGTGATAGAACAGCAGCGTCTCCACGCCAATCTGGAAAAGATTCACAAAGCAATCCAGCCGGCGAATGTGCGCAAGCTCATGCGCGATGACCGCTTCGATCTGTTCTTCGCTCAGTCCGGTTAGCGCCCTCGCCGGCAACAACATCACTGGACGGAACCATCCGAGCACTGCCGGTGCATCCAGCCGCAAACACTCGCAATACCGGACCATCCGCTGGAGGCCCATCTTTCGTTGCAGCACCAGGCATTTTTCGTAAAGCTCTCGCGCTACAGGCTTGATCTCTTTGCGCCGCATCCTCTCAATCAAGAACAGCCCTCCGGCAGTTCGCAAACTCAGCAAAAGCACTCCCAGGAACCACACCTCCACAAACCACACTATCCCCGTCGGCTGCGCCGCTAGCGTTCCGGCGGCCGGGGCGCCGGACCGAAGCCCGCGCGCGGCGATTTGCACCGGTATCACCGCGCTGGCCGAAGTCTTTTGCGCCCCGTACCTAACGGCCGAATCCGATTGCCGCAGCATCCCCGTGAAGGTGATCACCGGGGCCGTCATCATCAACACCAGCGTGACCGCCGCCAGCGCGTAGCGCGTCGTCGCCCGCCGACAAACCGTGTTCGCCACGGCAAATAGCGCCGCGAGCCCCGCCCCTTCCCATACGAAATGGAGCAGTGTCCAGCCAAGGGCCTGAAGCAGTTCCGGCGAAATACCGGTCGCAAGGTTTCTCATCGGGCGCTCCTCTCGTACTCATCCAGAAGGCGGCGCAACTCTTCTAACTCTTTCTTGGACGTTCGCCGGCCCTCCAGCGCGTGAATCATCAATTCGCTCGCAGACCCTTCAAAGACTCGCTGCAGGACGTCACTCACCAGTTGGCGCTTGGTTTCCGTCGCCGGCTGGCATGCTTCATAGACGTGCGCGCGCTGCCCTTCGTCTCGGCGCACCGTTCCCTTGGCGGTCATGATCTGCAGGAGTTTAAGTACCGTGGTGTAGCCCATGGCTTTCTTTTCGTTGAGCGCTTCGTGGACTTCGCGCACGGTCGAAGGCCCGCGCATCCACAAGACGCGAAGAATTTCCAGCTCGGAGGCCGTGGGCTTTTGCAGAGGTTCCTTGGTCATGGGGTGAAGACTAATACGAAGACTTTCGTATTGTCAACGAAAATCTTCGTAGTTCCCCTGCCGGCCTCTTTTCGCACTTTCGGGGAGATCTGCGCTATTTCGCTGCGGCTTCTGCGAAAATCTTTTGGAGAATCTCTGCCTGAACTAAATCCGGGAGTTTCGAGGTTCCAAACCGCGCTTTGGCGTCCTCAAGGAGCATCTCGCGGTACTCCATCTTTGCCTCGTCATCCACCCAGCGATACACGTACAGGACATCCTTCGGCCCGGAAGGCTTTTGCACGTCACCTTGAACAAGCTGAATTTGCTCATAGGATATCAGAAATGCGATGGCCCCTTCCGCTTCGTTGGTGGCCACTTCCCCTTGCAGCGCGTAATCGAAATTCTCCGGATCGCAAGGATCGTCGTTCTTGTTGCACCACCCTTTATTCACCTTGTAGAACTCAGCCAACTGGGCTGTTCGCGCGCGCCGGATGGCCGAGTCTGGCTTCGTCGGGAAAAAAGTCACGTCGCGCCTGGTCCGCAGGTCGTACAACGCGATTTCCGCCGGGTGCACCGGCGCAAAATGAATCTGGCTACGGTGGTACACCAACAGGTCGGTTCCCAGTTGTCCCAGTAGCCAGCCGTAAAGGCTTGCTTCCAATTTCAAGTCCGGTGAAAGCACCAGCAGGCAACCGGCCGACGGATTGATATGGGTGTCGAGAAAAAGCCGGCTCCCTAACGCTGCCACTCTCAAGATGGAGCCGTAACAGTTACCGTCCGGCTGAGCCGAATTTGTGTGCGCGTCCGGGAAGCTCGCGCTTTTCCATTCCGCTTGCTTCCGGTCGTAGCGATCAAGAAAAAGGGGCGGATTCAGCTCGTTGGTTCCGTCGTCCACGTAATAGCTGATTACGTATTGATTGGCATCGTCGAGTTCTGCCCAGCTCGTAATGCTCTTGTCAAAGTTGGCTAGCTTCCCGGCATCCGTTGGCAAATGCTTTGCCGCAAGAGCCTGCCGCAGCGTTTCATTTGTCGGGCGCGCAACGCGCCCATCGATCGAGATAGCGGCAAAGAGGAGAAAGGAAAGAATTGCCCTTCGAAACATGCCGCCTTACCTCTTATGTTTTTGCCAACATACACGATTGGATGGGCGCCATTCTCCATTCACCAATCACAAGTCGCTATCACTTCGGCTCCAACACCAGCGGCAGCCCGTTCTTCGGATTCCCGATAATCACCACCTTGGCATTCGCGCTGGTCGCCAGCTTCTCCGTCGCCTCGATGCCTTTCCATTCGAGCAATTGCGGACTGATGCCTGTCGCCACGATCTTCTGAAAATCCGCGATGCCCTGCGCTTCGATGCGCTTCCGCTCGGCTTCCTGCTTCTCCTTCTGTAGGATGAAGCTCATGCGCAGCGCGTCCTGCTCGGCCTGCTGTTTCGCTTCGATGGAACCCTTCAGCATGGCTGGCAATTGCACGTCGCGCAGCAGCACGTTTTCCACGATCACCCCGCGCGGCGCGAGTTGCTTCGTCAACTCATCTTGAATCTGCTGCTGCACCAGTTCCCGTGCATTCGTATACAAAGCATTCGCCGTGTGCGCCGAAGTGGACGCGCGAATCGCCGCCCGAAGCGTGGGCTCCACGATCTTTTCCGCATAATCCGCGCCAACGGTCTGATACACCTGCGCCGCCATCGTTTTGTCCAGCCGGAATAGCAGCGATGTGTCCAGCGCCAGGATCAGCCCCTCATTCGACGGCACATTGGCGCTCTCTTTCACCGATTGTGTCTGGATGGAGAGTTTTTGTACCGATTTCAGTGGATTAACCAGATGAATCCCCTCTGGAAGCGTTTCACCCGTGACCCGGCCGAAGAGCGTCAGCACGCCCACATTCCCCGTCGGAATTGACGTCGTGCTGGCCATCAGAAGAATGATCACCAGCAACAGGATCCCAAGCTGCAGGATTCTCTTTCCCACGCCTCCCAAATTGGGCAACGGCGGCAACCCTCCACCGCCCAATTCAAACCTCGTTGGATTTGGCATTTCCCCCTCCGTCTTGCGTGCGCAACTCCCAGGCGTCGAAGCTGCGAAGCACTCACAGCTCGATACCCGCTAAACAAAACGATGAATCCCTATGCTCCGCGGGAACCCGGTCTCCATACCGCACTGCAACCTTACCACAATAGCTTGTAGTCTTTTCACTTGACACCACAGGCCGCTCGCGGCAGAATCCCCGCCATCATGAACGTTGTTCCCGCGCAGCCCCATTCCGTGGCCTAGCCACGGCGCTTTAAGGCCACGGATTTGTTTTGGATGAAGCGCGGCAAATAGATGGGCCGCCAGGGGGCTTGATCGATTTCGGATGGTTGCCGTGTCGTCCGGCAGGAATCGATCTGGGCGTAGCGGCCACTGAGGGAGAACAAATGCAATATCTGCCCGGCTTCACCGTGCAATGCATCAATCCGCTCTGCGAAGCTCGCGGCCAGTGGTTGCGCGCCGACGCTACCAATCCCATCGGCAACGATGGCCGCTGCCCTTGCTGCGGTGACTTCCTCCGCAACGTTCCCCCGCCGCTTGGCCCACGCTTCCGCATGCGCCCTCGCCCGCTCACCGCGCGCCCTCCTCTCCGCCCCCGCCCACGCTAATTCGTCGGCAATGTGCTATCTGGGGGCATATCCCCGTGGCGACAGAAAGAGTCCGGAAGCAATCGATTTCACAAGGAGTTGTCTGTGCGCCGTGGCGGCAAAGAGTGCGAAATACGTTGAAAAGAAACAGGTTAGATGCGGCCGCTGGTCAGCTCCAGACTAACTTTCGACGAGGCCTTTTTCGATCATCTCCTCATCGCTGAGCCACAGGTCGGGGATATTGGCTGAGCCGAGCCGAAGAATGTCTTCGAGTGCACCGCGCACTTCGCGAAGGTGAAAATCGACGCCGATGCGTTCGAGCAACTCGATGAGCGCTTGCGCGCCCTCCGCCAGCGCCGGCTTGGGACGCGCGCCCGGCCGGGGCGAATCAGAAGAGCTTCCGCGGCCCGGCACCACTTCAAGCCGGTGATACGTCACCACATAGATTGCACTGGGTCCCGCGCCATGTCTCACGATGTGCAGGAAGCCGCGGGCCTTTGGTTTCTGTTGAGCGAGCCGTGCTGCCGCACCGGAACCGGATGGGAGGGCGCTCATCGCGTTTCTGGTCTCGCGTGTCCCTTGCGGCTCAACTGCAGCCGCTCGTGCTGCCGCAGTTTTCGCACTTGTAGCAGGCGCCATTCGGCACCATTAGCATGCCGCACTCGCTGCAGGTGGGCGCACCCTCCCACGCATAGTGGCGTCCGTCCTTCAGGGTCACCTTCCCGCTAAGGATGTCCTCATCCGTGGTCCGATCGTAGTCTATTTGACCTGGATCCGGCGCCGACAGTACTCCCTTTGGAGAAGCGGTGGGCGCCGACACCGCGACCGCTCCGCTTTCCGCCACAGCTGCGCCATTCAGCTTCAGATAATCCGCGGAGATGAACTTCCCGCCCATCCAACGCGCGATGTAATCCAACACCGAGGATACAAACCGGATGTTGGGATTGGAGGTGATGCCCGACGGCTCGAACCGGGTATTGAGCAGTTTGTCCACGAATACTTTCAGCGGCACGCCATATTGCAAGCCGAGCGAAATGGTCAGCGCCAATCCGTCCATGATGCCCGAGAGCGTCGAGCCCTCCTTGGCCATCTTGATGAATACTTCACCGGGACGTCCGTCCTCGTACATGCCCACGGTGATGTAGCCCTCGTGCCCGCTCACGCTGAACTTGTGCGTTACCGAAGCGCGTTCATACGGCATCTTCTCACGCGCTGCCCGAGGGAAGAGTTCCCGCTGCACCGGCTCGGCGAGGCCCATCCTTTCCGCTTTCTTGTCGTCCTTTTTCTTTCCCGCTGCCGAAAGCGGCTGCGAGCGCTTGGAATTGTCGCGGTAAATGGCCACGGCCTTCAGCCCCAGCTTCCACGATTCGATATACGAATTCATGATGTCTTCGACGGTCGATTCCTCAGGCATGTTGATGGTCTTCGAAATCGCCCCGGAGAGGAACGGCTGTGCCGCGGCCATCATTTTCACGTGCCCGGTCCAACTGATCGAGCGCCCGCCGCCCTGCGGCGCCAGCGAGCAGTCGAACACCGGCAAATGCTCTTCCTTCAGGTATGGCCCACCTTCGATTTTTCCGTTCTTGTCGATGTGCGAAACGATTTCGCTGGTCTGCTCCGGTGTGTAGCCCAGCTTCATCAGCGCTTGCGGCACGGTGTTGTTGACTATCTTGATCAACCCGCCGCCCACAAGCTTTTTGTATTTCACGAGCGCCAGGTCCGGCTCGATTCCCGTGGTGTCGCAATCCATCATGAATCCGATCGTGCCCGTCGGTGCCAGCACAGTGACCTGCGAATTCTTGAAGCCAAAACTCTCGCCGTGCTTGAGCGCCGTGTCCCAAGACTCTTGTGCCGCCAGGAACAATTCCGTCTGCACGTGCTCGGGCTGGATTCCGCGCATCGCGTCACGATGCATGCGAATCACGTCCAGCATCGGCTCGCGGTTTTCTTCGTAACCCGGAAACGGCCCTAGGCGCTCCGCCATCCGCGCCGACTGTGCGTACGCTTCACCGCACATCAGTGCCGTGACTGCGCCGGCCATATCCCGCCCTTCCGCTGAGTCATACGGCAGCGCCATGGACATCAGCAGCGCGCCCAGATTGGCGTAGCCCAGCCCGAGCGGGCGGAAATGATGCGAATTCTCTGCAATCTTCGTCGTCGGGTAGCTCGCATTGTCCACCAGGATTTCCTGCGCCGTGATGGTCACGTCCACGGCATGCTTGAACGCCGGCACATCAAACTGCCCGCTCGGCGCCACAAACTTCATCAGATTCAGCGAAGCCAGATTGCATGCCGTGTCATCCAGGAACATGTATTCCGAGCAAGGGTTGCTCGCATTGATCCGTGCCGTGCTCTTGCAGGTGTGCCAGCGGTTCACCGTGGTGTCGTATTGCATCCCCGGATCGCCGCAATGCCACGCCGAGTCTGCAATCTTCATCATCAGATCGCGGGCCCGCAATTTATCCACCGGCTGCCCATCGGCGACGTTCTTCGTCCACCAATCCTTGTCCTCGATCACCGCGCGCATGAATTCGTCCGTCACGCGCACCGAGTGGTTGGCGTTCTGGAAGAAGATCGAGCTGTACGCATCGCCGTCGATCGAGCTGTCATAACCCTGTTCGATCAGCACGTGCGCCTTGCGCTCTTCTTTCAATTTGGATTCGATGAATCCTACGATGTCCGGATGATCAATGTTCAGGATCACCATCTTGGCCGCGCGCCGCGTCTTCCCACCGCTCTTGATCACCCCCGCGAACGCATCGAAGCCTTTCATGAAGCTCACCGGGCCCGAAGCGATTCCGCCGCCGCTCAATGTCTCTTTGCTTCCGCGCAACGTCGAAAAATTCGTGCCTGTGCCCGAGCCCCACTTGAACAACATCCCCTCGGTCTTCGCCAAATCCATGATCGAGCCCATGTCGTCCCGTACCGAATTGATGAAGCACGCCGAGCATTGGGGCTTCGGTTGCACGCCGACGTTGAACCACACCGGCGAGTTGAATGCCATTTTCTGTTCGACCAGCAAGTGCGTCAGTTCATCGCGAAACGCATCGCGCGCAGCCGTATCGGCGAAATATCCGCCTTCTTCACCCCAGCGCACGATGGTGTTCACCACGCGGCCAATCAGTTGCCGCGCCGACCCTTCGCGTTTCGGCGTTCCCGGTTTTCCATGGAAATACTTGCTAGCGACAATGTTCGTCGCGGTCTGCGACCAACTCTTGGGCACTTCCACGTCTTCCTGGCGGAAGATGGTCGCGCCCTTCTCGTTCGCAATCAGGGCCGTGCGTTTCTCCCACTCCACCGCGTCAAACGGAGACCTCTCCCCATCGGTAAAATACCGCCGGAAGACCAGACCTTTCCCCAGGCTGCTCGCTGTCTTCTCTGCAGCCGTATCGGTCGCCGAGGATTTTCCGCTCAATGCCTGCTTCACGGTTGCCATCTGTCCCTCGCGCTTTCGGGGGTCCCCTCCCAAGCGCGGGGAACCCTATTATTTTACTCCTCTGCGCTCGGCAGAGGTGCCGCGCTTTCGCTTCAGGGTCTGGGCTGAATCAGCGCAACTCGATTCCTGGGGCTCGTGGAAGGGTACAGCGAAAAAAAAACCGACTGCCAGGCAGTCGCACTCAAAATGCAGCGCGAATCGCCCATGCACCGCCGCCGGCCGGTGATTGGTACTCACTCAGCCTGACAGCAGGTGCTCCGCCAAAAGTATGGGCGCGGAGCAGGTACTTCGCGCTCGGTTTTATTCGCTTAGAACCCGGGCCGCTTAGCGGATGCACACGGACCTTTGTTTCTCCCCGACTCGGTCCGTGTGGCGCGTCCACGTTCCCCCGAATCTGGAGTGGCAGTATCAACGGATGTTGATTTCGTGTCAAGAGAAAAACGCAAAATGTGGTTAACATTTTCGCCTCATGTCTATTTGTAGTGGTGCACTTTCTGCTCAACTGCAGCGCCGTCAACGGTTTTCGCGGCTTCCCATCCCGCGCTACACTGGTTATGCAGAACTCATGATGAAACGCACTTTATTCTTCCTGGGCTTCTTCTTTCTCTCCTCTTCGCGTCTGCTCGCGCAAGATCATGCTCGGGCCTCGGTGCAGGCACCGGCTCCGGATGTCGTGCAGCCCGCTTACGGAGCCAAACTGCATATCGACGGAATTCCCAACGCGGGAAAAATCAACGATGTTCTTTACCGCGGCGCCCAACCCAAAGAGCGAGGTCTCGCCGAGCTGAAAAAGCTGGGCATTTCCACGATCGTCGATCTTCGCGGCGAAGGCCCTGACAAAATCACCTGGGAACGCCGTCAGGCCGAATCGCTGGGTATGCGCTTCGTTCACATCCCTGTCAGCGGCTGGTCACCTCCGACCGATGAACAAGTGGGGCAATTTCTCTCCTTGTTTCGCGACAATCCGCCGCAAAAGATTTTCGTGCACTGCCGCTTCGGCGACGATCGCACCGGCGTGTTCGTCGCCACCTACCGCATGGCCATGGAAAAATGGACCTCGGAGCAAGCCATGAAAGAAATGTATTTTTTCGGTTTCAGCGGCTTCTGGCACCCCTCGATGAAAACATTTATAAGAGAGTTTCCCGCCCGCCTCAAGTCCTCGCCGTCTCTAGCTTCCCTTCAGGCGCAAGCCTTACCTCGCTGACCGGGGATGAACCGTTTTCGACCGACGGCAGCACCCTGTACCAAATCATTTGTGGTTTATAACTACTGTATTGTGAACACGTTACAAGCTGCACCTTCCGTTTTCTCCTAGTACCACCGTACCTCGCCAAAACGTTACCCTTGCTTCATTTCACGACGCGGCTTACCTCATTATTCTTGCACTTCGATTGCAAAAATCCTTCTGAGGGAGGGATAGCCGTGCAAGTCGGGCGTTACGAAATTCTCGAAATCATCGGCACCGGAGCTCATGGCCGCGTCGCACGCGCCCATGACCCGCTGATCGGCCGCCTCGTGGCCATCAAGATTTTCCCCAAAGAACTGGCCAGCGGAGAAGCCCGGCAGCGATTCATTCAAGAGGCTCGCGTAGTCGGCCAGCTTTCCCATCCTTCCATTATCACGCTGCATGACATGGGCATCGACGAGGCCACGCAGACACCCTATCTCGTGATGGAGTATCTTGAAGGCCAGCCGCTCGATCGCATTCTGGAAAAGGGCAGCATTCCTCTCCCACGCGCTTGCGCCTGGGCCGCGGAAGTCGCCAGCGCACTTGGTGTCGCGCACCGCAAGGGCGTGATTCACGGCGACGTCAAGCCTGCGAATATGCTTATCACCAACGACGGCCGCTTGAAGCTGATGGACTTTGGCATGGCCCGGCTGGCCAGCCGTGATTCGGCCGCCACTCCTCTCGCCGGCACGCCCGCCTACTGGTGTCCCGAACAGATCATCGGCAAACCGCAGGACGCGCGCTCGGATCTTTTTTCTCTGGGCATCGTTCTCTATGAAATGGTGACCGGGCAGCGCCCCTTCGACGCCGAATCTTTGCAGGGTATCTGCGCGCGCGTTCTTTCTTCGACGCCGCTTCCGCCGTCTCACGCGAATGCTTCCGTACCCGCCTCGTTCGATGACCTGGTGGCTCGCTGTCTCGCCAAGGATCCTGCGGCGCGTTATGCCGCCGCCGACGCTCTTGCACAAGAGCTTTATCCTCTCGCGCGGCGTGCTCCGCTCCCGGCGCCGATGCCGCAATCGAATGCCAATGGGAACGGCTTGCGCGACCGCGCGTCGCGCCTCTTGCGCTCCGCCTGATGATTACACTGCAAAAAGGCCGCTACCAAGCCCTGGAATTGATCGGCTCCGGTACTACGAGCCGCGTCGAAATGGCGCGGGACAACGTCATTGGCCGCACCGTCGCCCTGAAGACCTTTATCCGCAGCTTCGGCGACGATCTGGAAGGCCAATTCCTACGCGAAGCCCAGCTCGTCGGCCAGCTGTCACATCCAGCCATCGTGCAGCTCTATGACGTGGGCATCAACGAACAAGGCACGCCATTCCTCGTCATGGAATACATTGCGGGAAAGACTTTGGAACAGCGCCTCGGTCCCTTTGCGCTGACCGTCCAGCGCGCCTGTACCTGGGCCGCGGATCTAGCGCGCGCCCTCACACTGGCGCATCGCGCGGGAATCATCCACGGGGACATTAAACCGGGAAACATTTTCGTTACGCCGGAGGAGAAGGTAAAGCTCGGCGACTTCGGCATCGCGCGCCTGGCTACACAAGTTTCCGGCTCCGACCCCCTGATCGGGACCCCTGCTTACCTGGCCCCGGAACAAATTCGAGGTGAACCGCAGGATCAGCGCTCGGATCAATTCTCGTTCGGGATCGTGTTTTATCAGATGCTGACGGGCGTGCGGCCGTTCGAAGGTGATTCTGTCGGTGCGATTTGCTCGGAAATATTGAATGCCGAACCCTTGCCGCCCTCAGAGCACAATCCGGCGGTGCCGCCGGCCCTCGATCGGGTCATCGCGCGTTGCCTGGCAAAAAATCCGAACGACCGCTTTGCATCCTTCCAAGAGCTAGTGCAGTCTCTTTACCCGTTTACGCGCTCGCGGCCTCGGCCCGCCAAACCCTCGGAGGGGAAGCATTCGTGGTTGACGCAGCCGGCCAGACATCGCGACGTGTGGATGGTCACGGCCGCCTGCTTGTTCTTAGTGGCCTCTTTTCAGATCCCGCACATACTGCGCTCCCGGTACGGCGTTCCTCCGGCCCCCGCACGTCAATACTACCGTCCCGGCGTGCCCTACGAAGCGTTCTGCTATACGAAGCAAACAGTCGCGGTGCAGCAATCCGACTCTTCCGCCGACACCCCTGGGCCAGGGGAAAAGAATGAAATTCCGCCACGCATGATCCGCCTGGGAAAAGTTGCCCTGGCTTCGCTGAATCGTCCGGCCAACTCACAAGGATCTCGTTCGAATCAATCCGCGAGCCTGGTGCACTTGAACCCGTCACCCACTCCGAACGATTGAACGAGCCTCTGCGTAGAACCTTCAGAATTGCGAATCATTTGGCTGGAATTACAGAGAGAAAATGCGTTTGCGCTACTCGTAGCGTAATGCTTCCACCGGATCGAGTCTTGCCGCTTTCATGGCCGGCCACACACCGAAGACCAACCCAACGCTGACGCTCACGGCAATTCCCGTGACTGCGGCCCATACGGGTACGCTGCCGGGCCAGTTCAGCACGACCTTGATTAGCCAGACCAAACCATTCGTGAGGATCAGCGCAATCACGCCGCCCGCTCCGGTCAGCGTCATGGCTTCCAGGAGGAATTGCCAGGTGATGTCGCCCCTTCTCGCTCCGATGGCCTTACGCACGCCGATTTCCCGCGTCCGTTCCGTGACGCTGACGAGCATGATGTTCATCACCCCGACGCCGCCAATCAGCAATCCAATCGCGCTCAGCACGATCATCACGACGTAGGTCATTAACATGATGTTGTGAAATTCCTGGACTTGCTGCTCGGCCGTCTCGATGGAAAAATTGTCCTTTCCGCCGTAAGGTATCCTGCGCCTGCGTTCTAGCACTTCGCGCGCCTGATCCACCGCCTGGTCCAGCATTTTCGGACGCGCCTGCATGCGGAAATTGATTTCATCCGCCATCGGATAGGTTTTCCGGAAGGTGCTGAAAGGAATGAGCACGCGGCGGTCTTCATCGCCCATGCCGAAGCCGCCTTTGGGTTTCTCCACGACGCCGATCACCATAAAAGCCGAGCCATCGATCATCACGTCTTGTCCGACAGCGTGGCCACCGGGAAAAAGCACCGGAGCGACGTTTTCTCCGAGCATCACCACCTTCTCTTTGTGGAGATCGTCGCCTTCGCTGATGAATCGGCCCTCGAGTGTCGCCGCGTTCGCGTACACCTGTCCAAAATTGGGCTGTACGCCGCGGAAATCAATGCCCGTCACTTCTCCGGCCTTCGTGCGCACCGAATGCCCCTGGTCCCAGCGCGTCATCAGAAATGCCGTGACATTCTTGACCGCCGGACAGCTCTCTTGCAGCGCCCGAGCGTCCTCCAGCGTGAGGGGTTTGCGCTGCCGTTCCTCGAGCGGTGGAGGCCCGCCGTGGCGGCCCTGGTCCCACTTGCTGATGAACGCGGTATCCGCGCCGAACTGCTTGATGTTTTCCTGAATTTTCTGGTCAAAGCCGGATAGCAGCCCGGCTACCAACATGATGACGCTCACGCCCAGCACCACGCCAAAGACCGTCAGCGCGCTGCGCATCTTGTGTGCGCGCAAGGTGTCCATAGCTTGTTTCAGATTTTCGCCGTATGCCTGCGCCATCTCCGCCCCTTATCCATCCGCCCGCAACGCTTCGATCGGATCCAGCTTCGCTGCTCGCGTCGCCGGATAGATGCCGAAGAAAAGCCCCACGGCCGTCGAAACGCACAGCGACAAGATCACGGAGCCAATAGGAGTGTTCATCGGGAAGGAGAACAGTGCCTGCACAGTGTAGACCACCAAGTAGGCGGAGCCAATCCCGATCAATCCCCCCGCTGCCGCGAGTACCGCCGATTCGGTCATGAATTGCAGAAGGATATGACGCTTGCGTGCGCCGAGGGAACGGCGCAAGCCGATCTCGCGCGTGCGCTCGGTAACGCTCGCGAGCATGATGTTCATGATCACGATGCCGCCGACCACGAGGAACACACTCACCAGCGCCATGGCCACAAACGCCAGATTTCCCGTCAGGTCATGCCACAGGGCCATGATCGAATCCGAGCCCAGAATGGCGAAGTTGTCTTTGGCGTCGTAAGGCACCTTGCGCCAAGCACGAAGAAGCATGCGCGCTTCATCTTCGCTGGTTTGCATCATCTCCAAATTGGGAGCCTGCACGAAAATGGTGAGCCAGTCCTTCTGGCGGTGCCATTCCTTCATATAGGTATTCAGCGGGATGATCATGTAATTGTCTTGGGATTGTCCAAAGGCACTGCCGAACGGCTCGGCGACGCCGATGACTTCGTAGCTGTGCGTTTCCGCCCGGATGGTCTTGCCGATGGGATCCACGTTGGGGAAAAACTTCTTTGCCAGGTCGGTTCCAATGAAGACCACTTCCGACCGATGCTCATCGTCCGCGGGGGTGAGGAATCTTCCCTCTGCCACGTTGATGTTACGCACGTCGGCAAAATTCGGGGCGGCGCCCATCACGTCGGTGTTTTCCATTTTGATGTCCCCGCTGCGCGTCTGCACGTTGCGGTCATCGATGGCCGACACGGCGCTGGCGGTCTTCATGGTGTCGCGCAGCCGTTCGTAATCCTCGAAAGTGATCAGTGGGCGTTTTTGCGCTTTCTGGAAGTCGTCCATGCTGGTGATGATTCCAAAGCGATCGACAATGAAGACATTCGCACCCAGATTCGCCACACGGTCGGCTACATATAGGTTCAGCCCGGCGATGGCGCTCATCACCGTTACCAGCGTGGTGACCGCCATAATGACACCCAGCAGCGTGAGGAAGCTGCGCAGCTTGTGCGCCCGAAGGGAATCAATGGCCAGGCGCAGAGTCTCCCCAGTGGTCACCGCCGCGCTGCGGATCCTGCCAAGTTTCTGGGCAGTGTCCACCCTGCGAGAACTCCCTCGCGGAATCGCTCCGAACCTCTCCATGGGGGTTACGCCCAAACAGACCTCCATCGCTCTCTAATTAAGACGGATATCCCCGGGCATTCGTTCCTTGGATATCCTTAAAACTATGATTTATAGACGGTTGAAAACGCTCTTTTCTTGCAGGTGTGCCTGAAGTACCCTAAGGTCCGGCGTACGAGGGTATCGGCCGCCCCGCGACCATCATTCAATTGTACCCTTTCTGGCGGTCGAAGCGGGAAGATGAGGCTCAACAAGCACGGTTCGCACGCGTAGAGGAGGTCTGCATGCGTCGTATCTCTCTTTGTTTTCTGCTATTTACGGCTTTTCTTTTAGGTGCAGCGCGTTCCGTGCCGATTCAGGAGAAAACACCCGGCAAGGCTCCCACGGCGAGCGCTCCCACATCCGGGTTTCGAGCTGAGTTCTTGGAGGACGTCGCGTACTACGAGCAACGCTATACCAGGTTAGCGGAGGCTATGCCTGCCGAGAAATACACCTGGAGGCCTGGTGAGGGAGTTCGGTCCGTCGGCGAAGTCTACACGCACATCATCAGCGCCAATTACGGAGTTGCCAGCGCCCTGGGAACCCCGCCCCCAGCCGGATTTGATTTCAAGGCTGTCGCGCCGCTTTCGGGAGACAAGGCGAAGGTCTTGCCGGTGCTGAAGGAATCTTTTGCGCATTTTCGCGGGGCGATTCTCGCCTTGAGCGATGCGGACGGGGGTAAGCCGCAAAAAATGTTCAACCGGCAAACCACCCTGCGCGGCGCCTTGATGATGATTGACAGGCACTGGGGCGAGCATCTGGGCCAGTCGATTGCCTACGCGCGCGTCAATGGTGTTGTTCCACCCTGGACGCAAGAGTTTCAACAACAACTGCAAAAGCCCGCCGATAAGCCGAAGCCGTAACTTTTCTCGAGCGAATTCGGGTGCATCACGCCCAGCGCCAGTTATGGATGCGCAGCAGTCACTGCCGCTTGGGCCGTACATGGTGTACAACAATTGGGTGCGCCGGCGAATCCAACTAATTTAGTCTCTGGCGGCTTTTTCGCCGTGCCGAACCATGTCCGCGCGAAACCATTTTTCTTTGATCCTGTTGTCCCAGGTGCTTGCCGCCTCAGGAGCAGCACAATCGGTGGTGCCCGATTCCGCGCCCACGATTGGCCACGCGAAACCAGAACTCGTTGACCGCGTTATCGCCAACCAAAAAAAAAACGAAGAGGCTTTGGACCTCTACGAGCGCATCGAGAGGCTGGAGACAAGCAAAAATCCCAACAGTCCTGTCCCGACGGCCGTGAAGATTTCGCGCGTCGTTCCCAATGGCACGGGCATGGACAGAATTCCGATGGGGCCGGACGGGCATCCTGCGGATCCCGTTGCCTACCGCGCTGAACTGGAAGGACTGGAAAAAGCACTGGCTTTGATTGTGGAAGGCCGCTCGCAACGCGGCGCCGTGGAAAAATACGCCAAGCGCCGCAAAGACCGCAATGATCTCATCGACGCCACGCGCAACGCATTCCTTTACACATTTGTCGCGAACGAGCAGCGCGGGGACCGCACGCTCTCCAAATATCAGATGTCGCCGAATCCCGCGTTCAAACCCATGTCGCGCTTCACCTCCATTTTCCCCAAGGTGCATGGAAATGTGTGGATCGACGAGGATGCCGCCGAGCTGGCGCGCATCGAAGGGGACGTCACCGAGGACATTTCCATCGGGCTTTTTCTGGGAAAGATCTATAGGGGCAGCCACTTCATGCAAGAGCGCTACCAAATTGCGCCCGGCCTCTGGCTCCCCAGCTTTACGCAGTACGATTTCGATGGCCGCAAATTGTTTTCAGGCTTTTCCATCCACGAACGCACCTTCTATTCGAATTACCGCTACATTGGTCCGCCGAAAGAAGCCCTCGAGGTCATTCGAAAAGAACTACGGCGTGCCGACTTGGGCAAGACTGGCGGGACGACGACGGATCCCTGAGGCTTTTCCGCTTACACTGTGTTTCAGGAATGCAAAGTCCCCGAGTTTGAGAGACTGGAGGCGCCATGCCCCGTTCCGTCTCATTTGCTGCTGTTTTCATACTTCTTGCGGCTTCTTCGGCGGTTGCCCAATCTTCGGACTCCGGCTCGTCCCAGCCCGCATCTCAAACGAAGGATTCCCCTGCGCCGCCGGATGCGAAGAAGCCCAAAAAAGTTTGGACCAACGAGAATCTGTCTGACGCAAACGGCAGCGTTTCGATTGTTGGCGACCCAAAGGCCAAACCGAAGGTTGTTGCTCCCAAGCCTGCGGACGCGCAATACGTCGCATCGATCCGCAAGCAGCTCGAAAAGCTACAGCAGCAGCTCAACGATGTGGACAAGCAGTTGGTTGACTTGAAAAATTTCAATAATGGCGAGCCTTCCACATCCGCGAGCGGCGTCAGACTCGACAAGCGCTATGAGCGCGAGCCCATCGAGGTTCAGATACGAGCCTTGCAGGATAAAAAGAAAGAACTGCAATCGAAGATGGAGGCGCTGCTCGACGAAGCGCGCAAGAAATGCGTCGAGCCGGGCGAGCTCCGCTAGGCTCCGCCGACTTGAACGCGCAAATCCTTCCTCCGCTCAGCGGATGAGGGCCCAGGGATACGAACCCACGTTGATTTTCATAATCATGTAACTGAATCCGCCGGGATCGGGCTTCGGCTGGTGCGGCGTGTCCGGGGGAATGAGTAGCCAGTCGCCAGCCTTCACCTTGAAGGTCTGGCCGCCCTCGATGGGCTGGCCGCGGTATTCGCCGGGAATGATGCCGTCCTTGTCCTCAAGATTTTGACGATTGGCGATCTTTCCGCCGACGATCATCTCGCCTGTGCCGCCGGTAATCACATAGAAATCGTACGCGCCGGCGTGCATCTCGGCGTCATCCCAAACGCTGTTGACCTTGGTGAGGCTCATCACCGGCTGATCGCGGTGCACACGATACAGCATGAAGATACTGAAATTGCGCGTCTGAATGTGCACCGGTCCGCCACCGAACGACTGCGAGCTGCCGGTGCCGGGTTGCGCGGCCGCTTTCATGGCCTTTTCGGCCAATTCGGCGTGCGCCTTGCGAATGTCGTCGATGTTCCAATAGGTGATCGGTGGAGCGTCCGGCGCCAGAGATGGCTCGCGCGGAGAATTGAAACCGAACGGCCTGACTTCGCTTTTGTTTTCTTGCGCGTTGGCGCTCGGAATCATCGAGAGGTCGTCGAAGTGGCCGCTAAGAACGGCTTGCGGTCCCGGATTGATGTTGGGCCTCGAAACGCGCCCGGCGATGTATCCGATCAGTGCGGCTGCCATCAGAAACACAGGAAGCATTCTCTTCATAAAAATCCCTCCATTCCTGAGAAAACAAAAAACTCCGCCAATGCTTGGACGATGAGATTCGAATCCTGGCCGAATTAATTCTTCGAAGGCGGCCTTTTTGTCTCGAACCGGATCTCCTTCAGCATCTCGGATTGCCGGTAAAGCTCGGTCTTTCCCACTGGGAATTTGTTGACGCTCAGCATAAAAGCCAGAACGTCGGCGTCCTGCTGGCGCGTTAGACGGCCGGGCGCGCTTTGCGGCATGGTTTTGCGAATGCGATCGAACAGATCGCCCAGTGTCAATCCATTCCAATTCGCCTGAAACGCGCCGCCGGTCAATGCGGGAGCGGATTCCCCTCCCGTGAGCATGTCGCCATGACAGGACGCGCACTCCTTGTGATAGACCGACTCACCGCGCTTGGCCTGTTCCTCGGTATAGACTCCGTCCCAGACGGAGCGCGAGTCAGCAGGCGCTTGCGCTTGAAGCAAGCGAAGCGGTGTAGCGATTACCGGCAGAAGGAGAATCGCCACCGAATATCTCATGTTCACGTCGCTATCACTCTCCTACGGTCGTGCTTCAAGCTGGCTTGCATTCTAGCGAAGATGACCCTTAGCCTGAAGGTCAACGGTTACAACTGGACAGCCAAACACACTCTCGATCTTCTTAAAATATGCTTTCTGGCTGTCTCGTAGGAAATCACGACCGCGTTTGACCTCGACGAAAAAGCACTTGTTGCCCTTGTAGACGAGGAGGTCAGGAGGTTGACAATGATACTGCTCTTGCCATTCGCGAAGTAGCTCTAGCGCACATTCTCCGAGAATATCACTGACTACGGCGCATTTTCTAATATGGACTCCGTACATGTATTTCTCGACAAGAACTCTATACCCTTGCTTCGTATAATGAATCGCGGTGAACCATTCGCCAAAATGATTACCGTTCAGATGCTGATTCCGCACGATGCGGAGGTCGTCTTCGTCAAACGCGTTCCTATACTGCCGAAACCACTTGTTGTGGAGTCTGCCTCTTTTCCATGCAGAATAGAGATAGGGCAGATAGGAAAGCTTAGTGGTCTTCATTCAATCAGACACCTCATGTGCAGATTGTAACTTCTTGGTTCGGCTCTTCTGTATCCGATGGAATTCCGGCGCATGAGTGCGTTCATTCGCCCGCCGACGGCAACGTGTAGGCAATGTACTCGCCGGAGTACGGCCCGCCGCTGACGGCCACCACGATGTACTGCTTGCCATGCACCATATAGGTCATGGGTGAGCCGGTTTGCGGGGCCGGCATGTAAACGGCGCCGACTTCTTTTCCGGTGACCTTGTCGTAGGCGCGCAACATCGCGCCGCGCGGATGATCCGCGGTTGTGGTCACTTGCCCTTCGCCGGCGATGACCAGCGATTTCGTCACCAGCGTTCCGATATTGTAGGTTTCCTGGCCGGTGCGCGGGATGTTCATGCCCTTCAAGATTTCCGAATTGCGCACGACGTCCGGCGTTTCGCCGTGCGCGATTTGCCAGACGATCTCGCCTTTGTCGAGATTGATGGCCGTGATGGTTCCGTAAGGCGGTTTGATCAGCGGCAATCCATCAACCTCCATACGAACGAAACCGGCGCCCGCCCGTTTCTTCGGCGGCTTGGGAGAATCGGCTCCCGCGTTCTCACCAGGGCCGCGGAGAATCTCCACTTCTCGTCCTGCCGTTCCGGAAATATAGCTGATGTCCGAAACTTCCTTGGGCGCGGCAACCAGTCCGATGGGCTCGATGCAGGAGTTGCACGCGTATACATACACCGTGTGAGTTTCAGGATCGTACGAACCGCCGGGCCAGTTCGTCCCGCCCGAGGCCGTTCCCATGGTGAGCGTTCCCAGCGGACCTTCGAGCTTGCTCACCGTCGGGGGCGTGAAGACAGGGCCCAGGTGATACTTCGAGGCAATTTCTTTGGCGCCTTCGCGAAGCGCGGGGGTGAAATCGATCAAATCATCGATGGAGACGCCGTTGCGGCTGTAAGCGGGCGGCTTGCTGGGAAACGGCTGCGTCGGCGAATACGTTTCGCCGGGAACGTTGCCGACCTCCACAGGCTTCTCGGGAACGGGCCAGATGGGTTTTCCGGAGACGCGGTCGAAAACGTAGAGGAAGCCTTGCTTCGACGGCTGCGCCACCGCCTTAACCGGCTTCCCGTCCACGGTGATGTCCGCGAGGATTGGGGCCGAGGAAATGTCCATGTCCCAGAGCGGATGGTGCACCAACTGGAAGTGCCACTTGCGCTCGCCGGTTTTCAGGTCCACGCAAACCAGTGTCTCGCCGAACAGGTTGTTTCCCGGGCGATGACCGCCGTAGAAATCGCTGGTCGGCGTTTCTACCGGCAGATACACCAGGCCGAGTTGCTCGTCCACGGTAATTTGCGTCCACACGCCCGTGTTGCCAGTGTATTCCGCGGAGCCTTCCTTCCAGGTGTCGTAACCAAACTCGCCTTTCTTCGGAATGGTGTGAAAAATCCACAGGCGCTTGCCGGTACGCACGTCAAAGCCGCGCACGTAACCTTTGTTGTTGCGCCTGCTTTTCGGCGTCATGCCTTCGCGAAACGCCGCGCCGACGATCACTGTGTCTTTCGCCACCACCGGAGCTGATTGAATCCCAATTTCTCCGGTCTCGAGGTCAGGGAGAATCTCCTGATCGTCATTCTGTTTCAGGTCCACAAAGCCGTTCTCGCCGAAGTAGGGAACCCGCACGCCGGTCTTCGCGTTCAGACAAATCAGCCGGTAGCCGGGGGTCACATAAAAAACGCGCTCTTCTTTGCCGTCCGACCAATACGCCAATCCACGGCCGGAAAGTTGCCGCGGAGCCGCTCCGCCGCGCTTGCCCTCATGCTCCCCGTGAATCCAGAGCAACTCGCCGGTCTCGGGATCGAGGGCAATCACTGCGCGGCGGGAACCTGCCGTGGCATAGAGAACGCGGTTCACCATTAGCGGCGTTCCTTCGAGCTTGTATTCCGGCCGGTCTCCGAAGCTGTCGGTCTTGATGCGCCAGGCGATTTCCAGGTCGCTGAAGTTGGATGCGTTGATCTGGTCCAGAGGCCGGTAACGCGTGCCCGCCAAGTCAGCAGTGTAGGAATACCACTCCGTATCCTTCGGTTTGTACTGCGCCGACGCAATAGCCGGAACCAGGCTGAGCGCGAGAATCAAACAAACGAAACGCAGATTTCCCTTCATCTCTCTTCTATGACGCATCTTTCCTCTCCCGAAATCTTTCCGGGCGTCTGGCTTTGCTTAGTTCATTTGCTTGATCTGCTCCAGCGCCCGCGCGGAAGTCTAATCCAATCAGAGGTTTCTACAAAGGGGTGAGCCGCTTTCTTCCGCTCAGCCCGTTGCGAGGGGCAGGTTCGAGCGCTATGATGCGGCGCGCGAAATTTCACTTGTCTGTGCCTCGGACGAAGCCATTTAGAGGCCGAGTGATTAATCTCTTTTCAGC
>Ga0209377_1000156_pt1 | contig 41409 bp, 40 predicted proteins | sample GraSoiAngelo_141_FD_185898 | JGI IMG/M metagenome (GOLD analysis project Ga0209377, IMG submission 185898) | Grasslands soil microbial communities from the Angelo Coastal Reserve, California, USA - 14_0929_12_40cm (SPAdes) (version 2) | ecosystem: Environmental > Terrestrial > Soil > Grasslands ...
CCTCCGCTGTCGACGACGCTCACCCTCGTCCCGGAATCGCCCGGCAACGTGCGCCTGGTGTTGCGCGCGCCTCCCGCCGCGCTCGTAGAGATTGCGGGAGACTTCACCGATTGGCAGCCGGTCTCAATGGGGCGGACGGCCGGTGGCAGTTGGGAAGTCGTCCTGCCGATCGCGAAGGGCGTCCACCAGATCAACCTGCGCGTCGACGGCGGCCGATGGAGCGCGCCGGGCGGTACGACTCACCTCGTGGGCGATTACGGCGACGAGGTGGGGACGTTCATCGTCCCCTAGCGCTTCCCGCCCGCGAGTCGCAGCGCCTCGGGTCGATGCCGCAGTGCGAGCATGGCCCACACACCGACCGCCGGCCCGATCGCCAGCACACTCATGCTCCATCGCCACCCGATGGCGCCAGCGAGCGTCGGCAGCAGATAGATGGTCGCGGCGGTGAGCAGAAAGCCGAGACTCGTCTGGAGCGTGAGAGCCGTGCCGACGTATTCGCGCGGAGCGAGCTCGCTCACGGCCGCCGAGAACTGCGCGGAATCGGCCACGATGCTTATTCCCCACAGGAGCAGAATGGGCAACAGCGCGATCAACGGCGCGCCGTAGAACAGCCCGACGTTCAACGCGCAGATTCCCGAAACCAGCATCGAGACGCTCGTGACGAGTGTGCGACCGAACCGGTCCGCGTACTTGCCGCCGAGCCAGCATCCGATGGCGCCACTCCCGACCACCGCAAACGTCGTCAGCGCGGCGAGCGCGGTGACGTCCGCATCTCCACCACGCCGCGCGTGCTCGCTCGCGGCGATGAAGACGGCGATCCACGTCCACATTGCGTAGAGCTCCCACATGTGTCCGAGGTAGCCGAGGTTGGCGAGTGCGACCGCGCGGTCCTGGAGAATGCGGGGAGCGGCGGTGAGAGAAAACGGCGGCGATGGAGCGGCGTGCGGCCCGTCGCTCGGTACGAGCAAGACGAGCAGTCCACCGACGAGTGCGCTGAGCGCGGCGACGACGAGAACGACGCGCCAAGCATCCTGCGACACCGCCCAGCGCACGAGATGTGGACTCGCAGACCCGAGCGTGAGTGCGCCGACGAGAATCCCGATCGCCCAGCCGCGCGACTCCCTGAACCACCCGGCTGCGATCTTCATGCCCGGCGGATACACGCCGGCCAGTGCGGCGCCGGTCAGCAAGCGGCAGGCGATTCCAACCCCGAGAGCTCCCGCCGCGGCGACACCGAGTGTCGCGAGCGCGGCGACTGTTGCCGAGCCCGCGACGAGCCGCCGAGCCGAGAGTCTGTCGGCGAGAGTGAGGATCGCGCTCACAAGCGCGCCGGCGACGAACCCGAGCTGTACTGAGATCGTAAGCCACGCCGTGGCAGCGGGCGTCAGGTGCCACACGTGCGCGAGTGCCGGCGCGACCGCGGACGCGCTGAACCACGGGGCCATCGCCAGGAGCTCCGCGACAGCCAGCACGATCAACACACGACGCGGGCTCACAACCCCGTGGGATGATCCAGAAAGACCCAGGGCAGATCGAACTTCTTGGAGATGTGCTCGGCGAGTGCCTTTACGCCAACAGTCTCGGTCGCGTAGTGCCCCGCATAAAAGACGTTGAGATGCAACTCTTCCGCATCGAAGAAGGTCCAGTGCTGGCCTTCGCCGGTGATGTAGGTATCGAGACCGGCGGCGGCCGCCTGCGGAATCAGTCCGCCCCCTGCCCCGGTGACGATGCCGACGCGCTGGACAAGCTCGGGGCCAAACGGCAGGACGCGTGGGGCACTGCCGAGTGCCTTGGCCAACGCGCGACCCAACTCGTCACGCGTGCCGGTTCGCTCGCCCCATACGCCGACGGGCGCGCCATGATACGAGCCGAACTCCGCACGGATCGTGACCCCGAGTTGTCGCGCCAGGACGGCATTGTTACCGACGTCCGGATGACGATCTAAAGGAAGGTGCGCAGAGTACAGCGCCATGTTTCCCCGGACGAGCCCGGCGACTCGCTCGTAGTTGGGGCCCACCAGCGGTCGCAGACCTCCCCAGAACAGCCCGTGGTGAACCAGGAGCAAGTCGGCCCGCTGCTCAGCCGCCAGTCGAATCGTCGCTGCGCAAAGATCCACCGCGGCCGCGACACGACTGACTTCACCGGAATTGGTGACTTGCAGTCCGTTCAGGGCTTCAGGCGGATCTGCTGCTTCTCCGGCGACACACAGGTACTGATCGAGATAGGAGACGATGGTGTCGAGGCGCATTTAAGACACCGTAGGGACAGTATCGTGGCAGCTGCGAGTCTTCCACATAGCACGAGAGCGTAACGTCTGTATTAACAATGAATTAGAGAATCCACATGGGCGAAGCGCTGCCGTGTGGATATCTAGGCTCGAGCTAGAGAGGCCTGTCCCGTCCTTGTGGCAACCTGGGGCGGCTGGCCTGCGTCTTCGCCCATCCGGAGCACGCCGTTCATCTCGCCGCCTTCCTGAATCAGCAACCGCTTGGTGTGCACGTCTCCGTGGACGACGCTGGTCGACTGCAGCTCCACGCGTTCCTCGGCGTAGATAGCGCCGCGGACTTCGCCGCCGATAATCGCCTCGCGACTGACGACGTCGCCTTCTACTTCCCCGCCCCGTGCGACGAGTACCTGTTTAGCAGCGCGCACGGTTCCGCTGACCGACCCTTCTATCTTTACGACGCCGTCGGCGGAGATATCGCCCACCACGCGCATTCCTGCGCCGATAATCGACAGCCCCTGCACGCCTTCCCGGCCGCCGGTAGCACTCTTTTCGCTGAACACCGCCATCAGTGCGTCCCCCCCTCTTTCACGAGGTCGAGTGGATCGACCGATTTGCCGTCGTGACGAATCTCGAAATGCAGGTGCGGCGCCGTCGACCGCCCCGAGTTGCCGGACAAACCGATCACTTGTCCAGCCTGAACTTCGTCACCTTCAGCGGCGAGTAGCCGTGATGTATGACCATACATCGTCTCATACCCCGACGGATGCCGCAAGAGAACGAACAAGCCGTAGTCGGGATCGTAACCGGCTGCGGTGACGGTCCCGCCTCCGGATGCCCGAACGGGCGTCCCAATTGGCACCGCGATGTCGATTCCGGGGTGGGATTCATCGGGAACGCCGGGTCTCACCTGTCCCCGCGTGACGAACCCTCGTACATCGAGCGGCCAATGCGAGGGTGCAGATGGGCCCGTCTCATACTGCTTGGTACTCCCCGGCCTGGCCGCCTGGATCGGCACGGCGCGCATGGCGGTGCTGAAGTCGGCGTTGCTTGCGACGCTGCTGCCACCGCGCGTGGTCGTGGGGGGCGCTTTCACGCCCAGCATCTGGCGCAGCTCCTGGTAGTTCGCTTCGGCGCGATTCAGCGCCGACGCGAGCCGCTGTACGCGACTGTTCTCTGTGCGCAGCCGGGAGACCTCGCGTTCCAGTCCGGGGACGCGGGCGGCGTTTCGGGAGATCGGTCCCGCGAACGCAAAGAACCCCACGACCGACACGGCAACAGCCCCGGCGCCCCACTTCCCGGCTGCGAGACCCCACCGAGGAATGCGATACTGTTTGGATTCGAGATCGCCGTCAGCGTGGATGACGATCGTGACGCCGCGCGTGGTCATCCGTCGAACGGAGCGCCGAGGATCAGCTCCAGCAGGCGCGCGAGATCTTCGTTCGAGTAGAACGACAGATGAATCTGGCCTTTGCCCTTGGCTCGCAGGCTGACGCGCACATCGGTGCCCAGCCGCCGGCGCAGCGCGTCTTCCACCCGCCGAACCTCGGGCGCGGCGCCGACGCCCCGTTTCATCCGCGGCCGCCGTTCCGGCGCGCGACCGCCGCGCGCGCGGTCCTCGACTTCACGCACCGACAGTCCCTGTGCCACCGCCTCGCGCGCCAGGTTCGTGACGATCCGCGGATCCTCGAGCGCGAGCAGCGCGCGCGCGTGCCCCACCGACAAATGGCCTTCGTGCAGCATCTGAAGGACGACTTCGGGGAGCTTCAAAATCCGGAGTGCATTGGCGACGGTCGAGCGATCGCGACCGACCGCGTCGGCCACGTCCTGTTGCGCCAGCTTGAACTCGGCGATCAATCGCTCGTAGCCGCGCGCTTCGTCGACGGGCGACAGATCATCGCGCTGCAGGTTTTCGATCAGCGCGAGGGTTAGCAGCGTGCGGTCGTCGGCGTCGCGCTGCACCGCGGGGATGCGCTCCCAGCCGAGCTGCTGGCAGGCGCGCAGCCGGCGCTCGCCCGCGATCAGCTCATATCCGCCGTTCGCCCGGCGCACGACGACTGGTTGCAGGAGCCCGGCCTGTTTGATGGACGAGACCAGCTCCTCGAGTGCCGTCGGGTCGACCGTCTGGCGGGGCTGGAACGGGTTCGGCCGGATGTCCTTGATCGGCAGCTCGACCAAACTCCCTTCTCGTTCCGCCTCCTCTCGAGTCGGTCCGAGGAGCGCCTCGAGGCCACGGCCGAGGCGACGTCTTCCTGCGGCGGTTTCCGTCATGCGGGCACCTCCGGGGGACGCAGCGATTCAATTGCGGGCAGGTTTGGCGAGGGTGGAGTGTCCTGCTCGACCCGGCGAATCAGCTCCTGGGCGACGGCCAGATAGCTCTTTGCCCCCACCGACTGCACGTCGTACAAGACGATCGGTTTACCGAAGCTCGGCGCCTCCGCGAGCCGCACGTTCCGCGGGACCGTCACGCTGAACATGCGGCCCCCGAAGTATTCCTTCGCCTCATCCGCAACCTGCCTGGAAAGGTTCAGGCGCGCGTCGTACATCGTCAGCAGGACGCCCTCGATCGCGAGCGCGGGATTGAAATTGCGCTGCACGAGCTTGATGGTGTTGAGGAGCTGCGAGAGCCCCTCGAGCGCGTAGTACTCGCACTGGATTGGGATGACCACGCTGTCGGCGGCCGTCAGCATGTTGAGCGTGATAAGCCCGAGTGAGGGCGGGCAGTCGATGATGACGTAGGCGTACTCGTCACGCAGATCCCGCAACGCGTCGCGCATACGCGTTTCGCGCGAACGCTGATTGACGAGCTCGAGCTCGGCCCCGACCAGGTCCTGTGTCGCCGGGACGACGTCGAGATAGGGGAAGTGGACGTGGGGGAAGCGTGCCTGCGACAGCGCGGCGCCCTCGATGATCGCGTCGTAGAGCGAATGACGAATGCGATCGCGCTCGATGCCGACGCCACTCGTCGAATTGCCCTGCGGGTCCGCGTCGATGAGCAGCGTTTTGCGCTCGGCGATCGCGAGAGATGCGGCGAGGTTCACCGCGGTGGTCGTTTTGCCGACACCGCCTTTTTGATTGGCAACCGCAATTACACGAGACATTCTATAAATTATTGTCTCAAAAGGAGTTATGTAACTAACGCATTGCTGTGCGTCCAATATACGTTCGTTTCACGTGAAACGAAAGAGCGTACGTTTCACGTGAAACTGCAACGTAGTGCCCTACGCGACCCTCCGCCGCCACCGCATCGCTTCGACGACGAGGTTGTGCAGGTCGCTCGGTGTGACTCCCGGGACGCGCGCCGCCTGCGCGAGAGACGCGGGACGCACGCGATCGAGCTTCTGCCGCGCCTCGGTCGCCAGCGTGTGCAGATCGAGGTAGGGCAGGTCCGTTGGCAGGGAAAACGACGCGAGCTCTGCGAGCCGCGCGGCAGCGTCCCGCTCGCGCGCAAGATAGCCGTCGTACTTGATCTCGATCTCGGCCGCGAGGACCGCGTCCGTCGTCCCAATAACACCGACGCCTGCCGCCGTCAGCAGGGCAGCAAGCGAGACGCCAGGACGCTTTGCGACCACGGCAATGCGCTCGCTTCCGCGCAGCGTTGTCCCACTCTCTGCGAGGATGTCGTTGGCCTGTGCCGGCGCGATCGACGTCTCGCGCGCGAGATCCAGAACGACCTCTTCCTCCTTCAAGCGACGCTCGGCCGCGCGCAGCTCCGCGGCCGTCAACAAGCCGAGTCGCTCGGCGAGCGGCAGGAGCCGGCGCAGGGCGTTGTCCTGGCGGAGCAGCAACCGGAATTCCGAACGCGATGTAAAGAGCCGGTACGGTTCGTCGACGCCGCGCGTCACGAGATCGTCGACGAGCACGCCGATATACGCGTCGTCGCGACCGAGGACGACAGGCTCGAGTCCGCGGATCCGGCGCACGGCGTTGATCCCGGCGACCACGCCTTGGCCAGCCGCCTCTTCGTATCCCGTCGTGCCGTTGATCTGTCCCGCGAAGAACAGATGCTCGACGGCCTTCACCTCGAGCCACGGCGTGAGCTGGGTCGGCGGGTAGTAGTCGTACTCGATCGCGTAACCCGGCCGCGTCATTCGCGCGTGCTCCAGGCCGGGGACCGCGTGCAGGAACTCGAGCTGCACGGCGACGGGCAGGGAAGTGGACAGACCGTTCACGTACAACTCGGTCGTGTCGAGTCCTTCCGGCTCGAGAAAGACCTGGTGGCGCTTGGCGGCCGGAAACTTCACGATCTTGTCCTCGACCGACGGGCAGTAGCGCGGTCCGCGCCCGCTGATCGCTCCACCGTAGAGGGCCGATTCCTTGATGTGGCGCTGGATGATGTCCTTCAGTTGCTCGCCAGCCCACGTGATCCAGCAGGGAACCTGGCGGGGCCGTTCCACCCGCTCGTGGAAAGAGAAGCGGTAGCCGTCGGCGTCGCCGTCTTGCCGCTCGACTTTGCTCCAGTCGACCGACCGGCCATCGACGCGCGGGGGCGTGCCGGTCTTGAAGCGAGATACTGTAAGTCCAATATTCTCAATAACTTGCGCCATCCGCACCGATGGGGCGTCGCCGGCGCGGCCCGCCGGGATTTGGGTGTCAATTCCCAAATGAATTCGACCGCGCAGAAACGTCCCCGCCGTGATGATCACCGCTCGCGCGCCGAACCGCCGACCGTCGGCGGTCTCGACGCCGGTGATGCAGGTACCCTGGTCGTTGAAGAGCAGATTTGTGACCATGCCCTGTGTCAGCTCGAGAGCCGGGAGCTGCTCGAGCAGATGACGAACAGCGCGGCGATAGAGCGTGCGATCGGCCTGGGCGCGCGGGGCCCACACGGCCGGCCCCTTCGAGCGATTCAGCATGCGGAACTGGATGGTGGCGCGATCGGCGGCACGACCCATCAGTCCCCCGAGGGCATCGACCTCGCGAACAACGGTGCCCTTGGCGATGCCGCCGATGGCGGGATTGCAGGACATCTGGCCGATGGTATCGAGGACGGATGTGAGCAGCAGGGTCCGGGCGCCGAGGCGAGCAGACATTGTGGCAGCTTCAGTGCCGGCGTGACCGCCACCGACAATTAGGACGTCATAGTCGGACATAGCGCGAAGTATACCGGGCTGGACCGCGAGACGGCGAGGGACCCTACGCCCTCACCCAGCGAACAAGCTCCTTCATGGTGGGGCGCTTGCCGGTCATCAGAATCCCAACTCGGTAAATCCGGGACGCGACCCAGGTGATCGCCACAATGCCGATTAAGAGCATCGCCAGCGACACCGCCAGCTCGCCCATTCCCATGCTGCCGGCCGTCCAGCGAACCGGCGTCGCGATCGGCGACGTAAAGGGAACCATTGACAGCGTCCGGGCAAACGTCGAGGCCGGATCGTTCGTGAGTCCGATGATCGACAAGTACGAGATCATGAGCAGGTAGGTCACCGGCTGCTGCGCCTGGCGCGCTTCCTGTTCGTTGCTGGACATCGCGCCCACGGCCGCAAACATCGCGGAGTACAGCAGGAACCCCCCCAGGAAGAAGGCCATGAAGACCGCCACGGTTGCGAATGGGATGTGAGGCAGGGTGATGTCCATGGCGGACGCGGGATCCGCACCCAGCAGCCGCGCAATTGGAACGCGAAGGGCGACAAGCAACCGCGCCGATACGCCCCAGATCACAAACTGGAAGAACGAAACGGCACCCGCGCCTGCGACTTTGCCGAGCATCAGTTGGAAAGGACGCAGCGATGAAACGAGCACTTCAATGATGCGGGTTGTCTTCTCCTCCAGTACCGAGCTCATGACGTTCACGCCGTACAACAGGATGGCCATGAACAGGAGAATCGCCATGACATACGCCAGAGCGAACGATTGGCCGGCGTTCTCGGTCGTGATCTCGCCCCGCGCGATCTTCTTCTGGGCCAGCGTGACTCTGAGGGCCTGAGCCCAATCCACCACGGTCGGGTTCACGCCCTTGCCTTCGAGTCGCACCTTCTCGACGACACGATTCAGCGTGCGCTGCAATTCATCGATGGTCTGGAGCGACAGATTTGATGCGCGGTATTCCGCCTTACCGTCGCTGGGCAAGGAGTCGTCGAGGATGAGAAATCCATTGAGCTGCTTGGCCTCCACCGACCGCTTCAACGAGTCGAGGACGCCCGGTACGAGGTTGACGGCATTCGCGCGAATCGTCTTACTGGCTCCAAGCGCCTCCACGACCTTCTTGCCATAGCCCAGCGTGCCGCCGTCGACAACGGTGATGTTCCGCACGCCGCCGCCCAGCGACTGTACGATCTGGTAAACGATTATTCCGGCAAACAGGACAGGACCGAGGATCGCAGAGACCCAAAACCACCTGGTGCGGACGCGCTCCACGAATTCCCGCCGAATGATCGCCCAGACCTTATGCATGCGAGGACACCTTGTCAGTTGCTCCGACCGGGACCGCCGCGGCGGTGGCAGCCTCCGGCCCCACGAGGTCCACAAAGATCTTGTGGAGTGAGGGACTGGCGAGCTCGAAGCGCGACAGCCGGGCGCCGGAATTCACCAGGCCGCGCAGGATCTCCTGCGGATCCGCGCCGTCCGCCAGCTCCAACTCCGCCTGCTGCCCAAAGTCCTGGACTTTCGCCACCAGCCGCCGGTCCCCGAAGAGCTGCTGCGCGCCGCCCTGGCTGCCGTCGAATACCACGATTACGTGCTTGCCGCCATGCGTCCGCTTGACCTCGGTGAGCGAATCGTCGATCAGCTTCCGTCCACGGGCAATGATGCAGAGCCGATCGCACAGCTTCTCCGCGTGCTCCATGATATGCGTCGAAAAGAGCACGGTCTTGCCGCGGCGCCGGTAGTCGACGATGGTATCCTGCAGCACCTGGGAGTTGACGGGATCGAGACCGGAAAACGGCTCGTCGAGAATCACGAGGTCCGGATCGTGTAACACCGTCGAGATGAACTGGACCTTCTGCTGCATCCCCTTCGACAACTCCGAGACTTTGCGCAATCGCCAATCACCCAGCCCCAGTCGGTCCAGCCAGTCGAGGGCTTTGGCACGCGCGCTGCGGCGCGGGACGCCCTTCGCCTCCGCCAAAAACACGAGGACGTCCAACACTCGCATCTTGGGATAGAGACCGCGCTCTTCAGGCAAATATCCGATCCGCTCGGAATGGGCTCGTCCGCCGGCGCTCGTTCCCAGGACGCGCACCGACCCTTCATCGGGCTCGTAGATGTCCATGAGCATCCGAATGGTCGTCGTCTTGCCGGCCCCGTTCGGACCGAGCAAACCGTAGATGATGCCGGACGGGACGGTCAAAGAAAGGGAATCGACTGCGGTGTGACCCGCAAAGCGCTTCGTAACGTGATCGACGACGACGGGATCGGACATGCCCCCACAAACTATTGGGGGCGAGTGAAGGGGGAAGGGGGCTACGGATTACGCGGGAACGCCGAACAACTCGCCGGCCTTCCGAACTGCACTGACCAACACATCGACATCATCGACGTCATTGTAGATGTAGAACGACGCGCGAGCCGTGGCTGCCACTCCGAGCCGCCGCATCAACGGCTGGGTGCAGTGATGGCCCGCGCGAATGCAGACGCCGTCGCGATCCAGGATCGTCGCCAGGTCGTGTGGATGAACGTCGCCGTACGTGAACGGAACGACGCCGGCCCGATGATCACGCGGCCCGTAAATCGTCACGCCCTCGATTTGTGAAAGCCGCTCGATGGCGACACGCGCCAGCTCCTGTTCATGCTCGGCGACGCGGTCCATGCCGAGGTGCTCGAGGTAGGCGATTGCCGCCTCCAGCCCAACGGCGGCTTCGACGTTCGGCGTTCCACCCTCGAATTTGTGTGGCACCTTGTTCCAGGTGGACCGGTCGTCCCAGACCCGCTCGATCATTTCGCCTCCCCCGTGGTAGGGAGGCATCGCGTCGAGCAGCGCAGGCTTGGCTACCAGCGCCCCGCTACCCATTGGCGCGAGCATCTTGTGGCCTGAGAAGGCGTAGAAGTCGCAGTCCAGGGCTTGAACGTCCACCCGCAAATGGGGCGTGGATTGCGCCCCGTCGACGACCGTCACCGCCCCCGCGGCATGCGCCAGCTTGCTCAACTGGGCGGCCGGGTTCACCGTGCCAAGGGAGTTCGAGACGTAGGGGAAGGCGACGAGCTTCGGCTTCGCGTCGAGCGCCTTGCCGTAGTCCGCCAGGTCGATCCGGCCATCTGCGGTGATCTCGACCATCCGGAGCTTGGCGCCCTTTTCCTGGCAGAGGATCTGCCAGGGGACGATGTTGGAATGGTGGTCCATCGCGGTGACCACCACCGAATCACCCCGTTGCACGTTCGCCCGTCCCCACGACCCGGCGACCAGGTTGATGGACTCGGTCGTCCCCCGCGTGAAGACGACCGCCTCGCGCGTCCACGCATTCACGAAGCGGGCGACGGTCGTGCGCGCCGCCTCATAGGCGTCCGTCGCCTCCACCGCGAGGCCATAGGCCCCGCGGTGCACGTTGGCATTGTGGCAGCGGTAGTAGTGCTCGATCGCCTCGAGCACCTTGCGGGGCTTCTGCGACGTCGCCGCGTTATCGAGATACACGAGCCGCTTGCCGTTCTCCTGGCGCTCGAGAATCGGGAAATCGCGGCGGAGCTTCTGCGTCTCCAGCATCAGAAGTCCCCCGCCGATTCGGTCGTCACCGGGGCGGCGCTGTTTTGCAGGGCGGCGTGCAGCGCGTGCCACGCCAGGTTTGCGCACTTGATGCGGCTGGGAAATGCGCGGACGCCCGAGAAGGCGGCCAGCTTCCCAGGCGCGTTCGTCCCGCCGGCAAGCATGTCCCGGAACGCCTGAAACATCTCTTCGGCCGCGGCGATCGACTTGCCCTTCACTGCGTCGGTCATCAGCGACGCCGACGCTTTCGAGATCGCGCAACCGGCACCCTGCGGCATCTGGAAGCCGATGTCCGTGATGGTATCGCCGTCGACGTGCACGAAGAGATGGATCCGGTCGCCACACAGCGGGTTGCTGCCTTCCGCCGTGCGGTTGGCGGTTTCGAGCCGGCGGAAATTGCGGGGATTGCGGTTGTGATCGAGAATCGTCTGCTGGTAGAGCTCGCCCAGGTCCACCATCACGCCGCCAGGCGATCGCGCACGATGCGATCGAGCTCCGCGCGCAACGCCGCGACGTCCATGCGACCGAGGATCTCCGCCGCGAACCCGTACGTCATCAGGCGGCGCGCCTCCGCCTCGCCGACGCCGCGGCTGCGCAAATAGAACAGCGCCCGCGGATCGAGCGGCCCCACGGTCGAGCCGTGCGTGCATTTCACGTCATCGGCGTAGATCTCGAGCTGCGGCTGACTGTCGGCATGCGCATCGGTCGACAGCAGCAGGTTGTTGTTCGTCTGCTTCGAATCGGTCTTTTGCGCACCAGGCCGCACGATGATACGCCCGGTGAACACCCCACGCGACTTTTCATCGAGCACACCGTTGAAGTATTCGTGACTCTCGCAGTGGTCGGCCGCGTGATCGATGGTGGTGTGATGGTCGGCGTGCTGCTGGCCGGCAAGCAGATAGAGTCCGTTCAGGATCAATGTGCCGCCCGGACCCGCCATGACCGCCCCGATGTCGTGGCGCGCGAGCGCCGCGCCGAACGCCACGGTGTGCAGGTGGACGGTGCTGTCGCGCCCCTGATGCGTCTGCGTCGTGGCGACGTGGTAGGCGCGCTCGCTCTCCCGCTGCACGCGGTGGTAGTCCACCCGCGCGCCCTCTCCCACCACCACTTCCGTCACGCTGTTCGTCCAATACGGCCCCTGACCGAGCGACGCGTACGTCTCGACGATACTCGCGCGGGCTTCGCGCTCGATCACCACCAGATTGCGCGGATGGCTGACGACCTGCTTGGCCCCGCTCGCCAGGAACAACAGCTGGATCGGCTCGGCAATCGTCGCTTTGGCCGGCACGTGAACGAATGCCCCCTCGTGCACGAACGCGGTGTTCAGTGCGGAGAATGGCCGGTCCTGCGTCGCGGCGTACGTGCCGAGGTGCTGGCGAACGAGGTCCTGCCGATGCGCGACGACGTGCGCCAGACTCTGGATGTCGTCGAAGAAGGGCGTCGACAGCGAGGGCTGGAAGAACCCATCGAGAAAGACCAGCCGGTAGCCGGTCTCGAAGAGTAGGAACGGTCGGATGTCGTCGAGCTTCGGCGTACGAGCCGGCGGCTGCGCCAGCTCGAACGAGCCCTCGGCGATCGGCGCGACGCTGGTGAAGCGCCACGCCTCCTGCTTCATGTTCGGAAAACCGAGATCGTGAAAGCGGGCGATGCCGCCTTCACGCAGATCTTTAAGCCAGCCGGGAGCGCCTGATGCGCCGTTCGCAGCCCACGCGCGATAGGATCCGACCAGCTGTTCTACATGCGCCATCGTCACGACACCATGGCGGCATCACGAAGCCAGTCGTAGCCTTTTGCCTCGAGTTCATGCGCCAATTCAGGCCCACCTGACTTCACGATCCGGCCGTCAGCAAGAACGTGCACGACATCGGGCGTGATGTGATTCAGCAGCCGCTGGTAGTGCGTCACGATCAGGAATGACCGCTTGGGACCGCGCAGCTGATTCACCGCGTGCGCGACGGTTTTCAACGCGTCGATATCGAGCCCGGAATCTGTCTCATCGAGAATCGCAAGCCGCGGCTCGAGCACGGCAAGCTGCAGGATCTCGTTGCGCTTCTTCTCGCCGCCCGAGAAGCCCTCGTTCACTGGGCGGTTCATCATCGAGTCGTCCCAGCCGATCGCCTTGAGCTTCTGCTCGAGGACTTGCAAAAAGTCGATCGGATCGAGCTCCGGCTCACCCCGCTCTCGGCGAAGCGCATTGAGCGCCGACCGGAGAAAATAGGAATTCGTGATGCCCCGAATCTCGACCGGATACTGGAAGGCGAGGAAGACACCGGCGCGCGCACGCTCCTCCGGTTTCATGCTGAGCAAGTCTTTACCCTCGTACTTCGCGCTTCCCGCGAGCACCGTATACGCCGGATGACCGGCGAGGACCTGGGCCAGCGTGCTCTTGCCCGAGCCGTTCGGTCCCATGATCGCGTGCACTTCACCTTCGCGAATCGCGAGATCGACACCCTTGAGAATCTCGTTGCCTGCGACGGCGACACGGAGCCCTTTGACTTCCAGCAACGCGTGTCCCGTGTCCCGTGTCCCGTGTCCCGGCATTATCCGACACTTCCTTCCAAACTGATACCGAGCAGGCGCGTGGCCTCAACGGCGAATTCCATGGGGAGTTCCTTAAAGACTTCCTTGCAGAAGCCGTTGACGATCATCGACACGGCGTCCTCCGCGGAAAGCCCGCGCTGGCGCAGATAGAAAATCTGATCCTCGCCAATCTTCGACGTGGACGCCTCGTGCTCCATGATCGCCGTGCTGTTGCGCACGTCGATGTACGGGAACGTGTGCGCCCCGCACTTGTCGCCGATCAACATCGAGTCGCACTGCGAGTAGTTCCGGGCGCCCTCCGCACCTTTCATGATCTTCACCAGACCGCGATACGTGTTCTGTCCTCGACCCGCCGAAATCCCCTTCGACACGATCGTCGAGCGTGTGTTCTTGCCGAGGTGAATCATCTTCGTGCCGGTGTCGGCCTGCTGCTTGCGGCTCGTCACCGCGACGGAGTAGAACTCACCGATCGAGTTGTCGCCCTGGAGAATGCAGCCGGGATACTTCCAGGTGATCGCCGAGCCGGTCTCGACCTGCGTCCACGAAATCTTGGAATTCACGCCGGCGCACTTGCCGCGCTTGGTGACGAAGTTGTAAATGCCGCCCTTCCCCTCTTCGTCCCCCGGATACCAGTTCTGGATCGTGGAGTACTTGATCGTCGCGCGATCGAGGGCGACGAGCTCGACGACCGCCGCGTGCAGCTGGTTCTCGTCGCGCATCGGCGCCGAGCAACCTTCGAGGTAGCTCACGTAGCTGCCCTCGTCCGCGATGATCAGCGTGCGCTCGAACTGGCCGGTGGACGAGGCGTTAATCCGGAAGTACGTCGACAGCTCCAGCGGGCAACGCACGCCCTTGGGCACGTACACGAACGACCCGTCGGTAAACACAGCGGAGTTGAGTGCGGCGAAGAAGTTGTCGTTGTATGGGACCACGGTGCCGACATACTGCTGTACGAGATCGGCGTGCTCGCGAATGGCTTGCGAGATCGGCATGAATATCACGCCGTACTTGGCGAGCTCCGCCTGAAATGTCGTGGCGACCGAGACGCTGTCGAACACCGCATCCACCGCGACGCCGGTGAGCCGCTTCTGCTCCTCGATCGGGATCCCGAGCTTCTCGAACGTCTGAACGAGCTTTGGATCGACCTGGTCGAGCGAATCGAGCTTGGGCTTCTGCTTGGGCGCGGCGTAATAGCTGATCGCCTGATAGTCGATCGGGCCGTACTTCACGTTGGGCCAGTGCGGCTCGCTCATCTTGAGCCAGTTCCGATATGCCTTGAGCCGCCACGCCAGCATCCACTCCGGCTCCCCCTTTTTCGCGGAGATGAGCCGGATGACGTCCTCGTTCAAGCCGGCCGGCACGACCTCGGATTCGATGTCGGTGACGAAGCCGTACTTGTACGGTTGCTGGACGTGCGCTTCAATACTGGTCATACAGCTCCCGGAAGTCGTTACTGGACATAACCTTGGCAATCAAACCGACAGCCAGAATCGGAATCCTAATGGTTTTGTCGGGATTGTCAATGAACTGCCGTGCGTGGTCCATGGTGCGTGGGAAATGCCAGCGCGACGTCCCACGTACCACGCACCACGTACCTGTTTAGTAAATGTCTCTATTCCACTCCCGTACGAGCCGTTCGTAGTCATCCGGCGTGTTGACCTGATCGATGATCGCTGGATCGTCTACGGGCACGCTGATGACCTCCCGCTGGTGCGGTTGCAGAATGGCCCTCGCGCCCTCCCGGGTCGCGGCCGGATTCTGGAGCAGCTCCTCGAATAGCTGGGATCCCCAGATAACCGGATGCCCTCGCCGCTCCCCCAAGGTGGGCACGACGATGTGCCCTTTCGTTCGCCTATGGGCCTCGAGGACTCGCTCGACCGTCGCCACCCGGACATGGGGCAAATCGACGGGCCACACGAGGACGGCGGTCGGTTGCAGCGGCTGCAGGGCGCGGAGCGCGCCGCGCAGCGAGGCGATCGGGCCTGTTTCCGGGTCAGGATTCTCCACGATCATGCAGTCGTGGCCGGCCAGAACCGGTTGAATGCGGGGCGCATCCGGACCCAGGACAACGACCCGGGTTTTGACTTCGAGGGCCTCGAGCGCTTCGAGGATGCGAACGACAAAAGGCAGCCCGAGGAAGTCCAACAGGGCCTTGGGAGATCCCATCCGGGCCGACCGGCCAGCCCCCAGGACGATGCCCGCTAACGACATATGGGCTAAGAGACTAAGCGGCTGAGTGGCTATGTGGCTAGAGGGCAGTTGCACGACGGACAGAAAGGGGCAATTTTGGCGCGCGCCCACATGGCAGCCCGTCGCATCCGCCAACTTGGCGACCCGATTCTGAGGGTCCGCTGCACCCCGGTTGAAGATCCCAAGTCACCGGCGGTGCGCCTGCTTTCGGACGACCTGCGTGACACGCTTCGCGTCGCCAAAAAGAAATACGACATGGGCCGAGCGCTGTCGGCGCCACAAATCGGCGCACCCGTCCGCGTCGTGCTGGTCGAGACCGGAAAGTTCCGGGCCACGATGATCAATCCCGAGATCACGGATGTGGGATCGGAGGATTTCCTGGTCTGGGACGACTGCTTCTCATTCCCCAACTTGCTCGTCCGCGTGAACCGGGCCTACCGCGCTTCCCTGAGTTATACGGATCTCAAGGGGAAGAAAGTCACCATGGAGCTCGAGGGTCCGATGGCGGAGCTGCTACAGCACGAGCTTGACCATCTGGATGGAATCCTCGCGATTGACCAGCCGACCGGCCTCGATCCCTTCGCGTACAAAGCGGAGTGGGAGAAGCATCACAAGCCCGAGGAGCGCTACGGACCCCCCAGGCCGCGCGAAGTTTAGAACCCGCTACATTTACAGACACAGACAGGGGTGCCCGCCGAGTCAGCGGGCTGAGATCACACCCTCAGAACCTGATCCGGTTCGTACCGGCGAAGGGAGTTCCGTATGACCAGCCGTACTCAGATGTTCTTCGCCCGTCAGGGCACCATTACTCCCGAGATGCAGCGTGTCGCCGAGCGGGAATCGCTCCCGCCCGAGACGATTCGCGACGAGGTCGCGATCGGGCGGCTCATCATTCCGGCGAATGTGAATCACCTGAAGCAGCGGCTCGACCCGATGGCCATCGGCAAAGTCGCCAGTGTGAAGATCAACGCCAACATCGGCAACTCGGCGGTCGAGTCCGATATCGACGGCGAGCTCGAGAAGCTCCACCACGCCGTCCACTTCGGCGCCGATACCGTGATGGACCTCTCGACCGGCGGCAACATCGATGCGATTCGTGAGGCGATCATCGCGGCGTCGCCGGTGCCCATCGGCACGGTTCCGATCTACCAGGCGATCGAGATCGCCGGCGACGTCACCAAGCTCACCGCCGATGACATCCTCGACAACATCGGGCATCAGGCGCAGCAGGGCGTGGACTATGTCACGGTGCACGCGGGCATTCTGCGCGAGCACGTCGGCCTCGCGCTCGGTCGAGTGACCGGGATCGTGAGCCGCGGCGGCTCATTGATGGCGTACTGGATGACGCAGCACGGCAAGCAGAATCCACTGTACGAGCATTACGACCGGCTGCTCGAGATCGCGCGCGAGTACGACGTCACGCTTTCGCTTGGCGACGGACTGCGGCCCGGCTCGATTGCCGACGCCACCGACAAGGCGCAACTCGCCGAGCTCACCGTGCTCGGTGAGCTGACCGAACGGGCGTGGAAGAAGGACGTGCAGGTGATGATCGAAGGGCCGGGCCACATCCCGATGCATCAGATCGAAGTGAACGTGCGGCTCGAGAAAGAGCTGTGTCACGAAGCGCCGTTCTACACACTCGGACCGCTCGTCACCGACGTGGCACCCGGCTACGACCACATCACGTCGGCGATCGGCGCGGCGATGATCGGCTGGTTCGGCGCGGACATGCTGTGCTACGTCACCCGCAAAGAGCACCTCGGCCTGCCGAACGCCGAAGAAGTGCGCGAAGGGGTGATCGCGTACAAGATCGCTGCCCACGCCGCGAACATTGCGCGGCGCCGGCCCGGTGCGACCGAGCGCGACGACGCGCTGTCACGCGCGCGCTACGCGTTCGATTGGAACGAGCAATTCCGCCTGGCGCTCGATCCCGCGCGCGCGCGCGAGCTGCACGACGAGGCGCTGCCCGCGGAGTACTTCAAGAGCGCGGAGTTCTGTGCGATGTGCGGGCCGAAGTTCTGCTCGATGCACATCACGCGGGAGATCGAGCGGTCGCTGGGCCTGCGCGAGCCACAGGCGAAGCCCAAACACGAGCCGGTCGGCGCCGACTAATTAGCGCGCGGGAACGCAAGCGCCGGCCGAAAGGCCACCCGCGCCAGGGTCATAAGCTGCCCTCAGTCCAACCGCCGCTCCGCCGAGCGGGCGTGTGCCTCGAGTCCTTCGACGCGCCCGAACCACGCGGCGTCCTCGATGAGCGGACGCGCCGCCGCAGCGTCGTCGATGCGCAACCAGGTGCGCACCCGCAGGAACGTATAGACCGACAGCGCGCCCTTCGATCGTGCGGTGCCTCCAGTCGGCAGGACGTGATTCGGGCCCGCACCGTAGTCCCCCAACACTTCGGCCGCGCCGCTGCCGACGAACAACGCACCGCAATGCGCAAGCTGGGGCGCGACCCGGTCCGCGTTCTGGAGACACAGCTGCAAGTGCTCGGGCGCGAGCGCGTCGCACGCGTTGATCCCCTGTTCAGTACTCTCGACCACCACCACTCCGCCATTGCCCAAGGCCTGAGTCGCGACCGGTGCGGTAGGAAGGACAGCAAGCTGCCGCGCGAGCTCTGCTTCCACACGATCGGTGAGCGTGGCATCGAGGGACACGAGGATCGGGACCGCGTCGGGGTCATGCTCCGCTTGCGCGAGCAAGTCGGCCGCTACGGTAGTGGGCGATGCTGTCGCGTCGGCGAAAATAGCAAGCTCCGTTGGTCCTGCGAGCATATCGATCGCGACCCGACTCCCAACAAGCTGTTTGGCGGCGGTGACGTAGCGGTTTCCGGGACCCACAACCACGTCGCACGCCGGTACCGGGCCGGCACCAAATGCGAGCGCGGCAATCGCATGCGCTCCACCCGCGGCCAGGACGCCGTCCGCACCGGCGATCGCTGCAGCGGCGAGCGTCATCGGCCCCGGCTTTGGAGTCGCCACCCAGATCTCTTTGACGCCAGCGGTTCGCGCGGTCACGGCCGTCATCAGCACCGACGAGGGGAGCGGGTAGCGGCCACCCGGCGCGTAGCAACCGGCGCGCTCCAGGGGAGCAATCCAGTGACCCGCAGTGCCACCGGGCACGGTGATGCTGACGGGACCGAGCGCCCGCTTCTGCGCCTCGGCGAATGTCCGAATCCGCGCGGCGACGCGCTCGAGGCGCGCGCGATCCCCCGCGGCCAAGCCTCCCAGTGCGCGATCGAGCGTGGCTGTCTCGATGAACAGCGGACCGCCCGCTGGGACGTCGCCGAATTGCTCGGCGTATTCGCGGAGCGCGCTTTCGCCTCTTGCCCGGACGGCCTCAACGATCGGCGCGGCAACGGCGAGGGCCTCGGGACCCACAGCGTCGCCCCGCCGGCTAACCAGCTCGGCGACGGAACGATGGCGCAGCAAGCGCGCACTCATCGTTTCCGAGCCATGGGCCGTCGACTTACGGCGCGATTGCGGCGCGCGAGCTCGGCACGCACGTCGGCGAGTGTTCCACCGCCGCGTGTCAGGGCTACCAGCGCCATGTAGAGGACGTCGGCAGTCTCGCGGATGACGTCCTGCGACGACTCCGCGCGCGCGAGCTCGTCGGCTTCTTCACGCAGTTTTGCCGCAAGCAGTGCGCGATCCCCAAGCAGCTGTGTAGTTCCCGAGCCCGCGATGGGCCGGGCGACGCGCTCGGCGAGTGTTCGCTCCAGGTCGGAGAAGTCGAACGCTGAGGGCCAGCAGGAGCGGCGATTCAAGTGGCAGAACCCCGCCCCCAACTGCCGGACCGTGAAGCGCAGCGCGTCGCGATCGCAGTCGAGATCCAGGCGAAGCAGTTGCTGCGTGTTTCCGGACGTTGCGCCCTTTTCCCAGATCTCCTGGCGCGAGCGCGACCAGTAGATCCCGCGCCGCTCGGCTATCGCCCGCCCCAGCGATTCGCGTGTGCTCCAGACCAGACCGAGTGTGCGGCCTGACTCGTCGCAGACGACGGTCGGCCACACCTCGCCCGGCAGCGGCTTGGTGAGGGGCGCGGCGATGGCATCGCCTAAGGAAAGCCTGCCGGTATACAGCGCCATGCCGACCTGTGCGTCGGCGCCCATGCGATCCAGCTCCGCCACCTCCGCCGCGGTGGTAATCCCGCCGGCGGCAGTCACCCGCACATCGCCTGCGGCACGCACCACCGCTGCGACAGCGGCGCGGTCGTACCCGCTCATCTCTCCTTCCTTCTCCACCTGAGTGAAGAGGAAGCCACCGACGACCAGCGCGAGCTCGCCGACGCGCTGGAGGACGGGCACGCCAGTCGGCGACCGCCAGCCGTCGACGACGACGTGACCGAGCTCCGCGTCTACCGCGGCAATCAAGCGCTCACGGGGCAGTGCGCCGCAGAACTCCGGCGTCGCGGCCGTGCCGATCATCACCTGCGTCGCGCCGGCATCGAGCCAGCGGCGCGCGGTGTCGAGGTCGCGGATTCCTCCACCGACGCGGCACGGCGCGCGGCGGACGAGATCCCGGATCAGCTCGGCGTTCGAGCCGCGACCGAGCGCCGCGTCCAGGTCCACGACCGCCACCTCTCCCGCGATCGAGAACTCCTCCAGTCGCTCGACCGGATCGCCACCGTCGAGGACGAGCTCTTTCCCACGCCGTAGCTGCACGACGCGACCATTCACGATATCGATGCTCGGGACGATCATTGGCGCACCCGGATCCCGCGGACTGCGAGGTCTGCCTTGATGCCACCCACGGTGTCGTCGCCGTCGTGGAAGACGGACGCGGCAAGCACGGCATCGGCGCCGGCCGCGAACGCACTCGCGACGTGGTCGCGCGTTCCGACGCCGCCCGAGGCGATCACTGGAACACGGACGGCGTCTGCAACCGCGCGCAGCAGCTCGACGTCATGGCCGGTGCGCGTGCCGTCGCGGTCCCAGCTCGTCAGGAGGATCTCACCCGCACCGAGGCGTTCGCCTTCGCGGGCCCACGCGATGGCGTCATGCAGCGCCGTGTCGCGGCCGCCACGCACGAGCACTTCCCAGCGCTCGTCGCCGCCGATGCGGCGCGCGTCGATTGCCAGCACGACGCATTGGCAGCCGAACGCCTGAGCCAGCTCGGTTAGCAAGGCGGGACGCCGCACAGCAGCGGTATTGACGCTGACCTTGTCGGCGCCGGCGGAGAGCAGCTGCCGCGCATCCACGACGCTGCGAACACCGCCGCCCACAGTCAGCGGAATGCGAATCGCGGCGCGTACGCCACGCACCGTCTCGACCTGGGTAGCGCGTCCCGCGGCTGAAGCCACAATGTCCAGGATCACGATCTCATCCGCGCCCTGCGCTTCGTATCGCGCCGCCTGTTCCGCCGGGTCACCCGCGTCGCGGAGATTCTGAAACCGCACGCCCTTTACCACGCGCCCATCCTGTACATCGAGGCACGGAATGAGTCGCCGCCTGAGACCGGCGCTCGCGGCCGCGATCGTGTCGGCGACTGGAGCGACGGCACGTCCCGTGAGCCAGCGTTCCAGCAACGCGGCACCATAGGCACCGGACAGCTCGGGGTGAAACTGGCAGGCGAGGATCGGCCCGCGCTCGAGCGCGGCGACGAACGGAACGCCGTGCGTTGTCCAGGCCGGTGTCCATCCTTCTGGGCTCTCGTGCAGCGCGTAGGAATTCGCGAACGCCGCGACACCGCTTGAGACGAACCGCGCTTCTGGAGCTGGCGTGACGGTGTTCCAGCCGAGGTGGGGAACCCGCACGTCGGGCGGCAGCCGACGACAGGTTCCCTCGACAAGGCCGAGTCCCGCGACACCCGGCGCTTCGTCGCTCCCTTCGCATAGCAGCTGCATGCCGAGACAAATGCCGAGGAGCGACGTTCCGCGTGAGGCCGCTTCGCGAATGGCGACATCGAGGCCGCCGCTGCGCAGCGCCGCGATACCGGCGCCGAACGCGCCAACACCCGGCAGGACGACGCGCGTCGCCTCGCGTACGGCGGTGGGATCGGCTGTGACGACAACCGTGGCGTCCAGGCGACGCAGGGCACCGGCGATCGACGCAAGATTCGCGACTCCGGAATCCACGATCACCGCGTCATTCATGGCTCGCCGCTCCGAGCGTGCCTTTGGTCGACGGCACGTCGTCGAACCCCGAGCGCGTGACCGCCTGGCGCAGTGCAAGGGCAGTCGCCTTGAACGCGGCCTCGGCGCGATGGTGATCGTTCTCACCCTTCAGCACATCCACGTGCAGAGTCATCCCCCCTGCGATCGCCAGAGAACGCAGCACGTGCGAGATGTTCTCGCATGCGAGCTCGCCGATCGACTCCCGGCGCAATCCGAGCGCGACATCCGCAAACGGCCTGCCGGAGAGATCCACGACCGCGCGCGCCAAGGCTTCGTCGAGCGGGGCGAGAGCCCACCCGAACCGAGTCACACCGCGCCGCTCTCCCAGAGCGCGATCCAGTGCCTCTCCCAACGCCAAGGCGCAGTCCTCGGCGGTGTGGTGATCGTCCACCTGCAGATCGCCCTCGCACGTCAGCTTCACGTCGAACCGCGCGTGACGACCAAGCGTATCGAGGAGGTGATCGAGGAACCCGTTCCCCGTCTTTATCGTCGTCTTCCCGGTGCCCTCCACGTCGAGCGTCAGGCGAATCGATGTCTCGCGGGTCGTGCGCGTGACGCTTGCGGTGCGCTCACTCATGTCAGGAGCTCCTCGAGGTCGGTGAGCTGATCGAGGACACGGGCAGCGCCCGCGTCGGTCAGTGCAGCGGCAGTCGCGGTGAGATCGTCCCCGGGCGCGACAATCCCGAGTGGGACGACGGATGCTCCTGTGGCCGCGCGGATGTCATCGGGAGTATTTCCGACCATCCAGGCGCGTCGCACGCCCAGCCGCGTGAGGGCGAGGCGAACCGGTGCGGGATCCGGCTTGCGCGCCGCATCTTCCATGCAGACCACAGCGCGAACCAGCGGCGCGAGCCCTTCGCGCTCGAGAAACCAACGAGCCTCGTCGCGTGGCCGGCCCGTAACGACGGCAAGCGGCAGCCGTTTCGCGAGCCGCTCGAGCATCGCGGTCGACACGACCGCGCGCTCCCGTTCGCGCAATCCAGGCGATCCATCTGTTCCGAGGTAGAGTGACTGGTAACGTGTCGTAACGGTTGCGAGATCGGTGGCGACGCCGTGCGCCGCGATCAGGCGCTGCGTGACGATCCAGTCGTTCGCGGCATCGCCACTGCGAAGGGCACGCTCGATGTCTTCCATCGTGACCGTGACGCCGTAGCTCGATGCCGTCGCGATCATTGCGGCGCGTTGCGACGCACGGACGTCGGCGAGCACTCCGTCCAGATCGAACACGATCGCCTCCGGAGCGAGCACCGTATCGAGGGCCTGCGTCAATCGCGCAAAGCCGGTCGGTTCACCCGGCAGGGTGATGCGGAGGGCGCCGGCTATTGCAGGTCTGCGGAACTCGCGCACCAGCACGCCGAGCGCCGCAAGACCGGCCGCACAAAACCGAGCGCGCGCCCCTGCCTCGACAAAGACGAAGTTCGCCTGCGACTGGCGAGGCGATAGTCCGAGCGACGCCAACTGCTGCGTCAGAGCGCCGCGTTCTTCACGCACCCGCGCGACGTGTTTCGCGAGCTCGGCCGCGCCGCGCTCGAGCTGCCGCGCAGCCAATACGACGGAAAGTCCCGCAACGGGATATGGCCCGCCCGCTGCGCGGAGCACCGCGATGATCTCCGCCGTGCCGATGGCATAACCGACGCGGCAACCCGCGAGGCCCCAGGCTTTGGAGAGCGTCCTCGCAACTACCACGTTGGGAATGTCCAGGACGGCGCGGGTGAGATCGTCGTTCGCGTACTCGACATAGGCGTGATCGAGCAACACGAGGGCGTTTTGTGCAGCCGCTGCGATGCGCTCCACGTCCGCGAGCGTCGCCACGCCGCCAGTCGGATTGTTCGGTGAGACGATCGCAATCACGGCTGTCCGCTCGTCGATCGCCCGCACGAACTCATCGGTCGGGAATGCATCGGTCGACCACGGCACCCGGACCAGCTCACCACCGGCGAGCGCAGCGTATTGGTCGAGCATCTCGAAGCTGGGATCGGGAAGCAGCAGCGTCCGGCCCGGAGCGAGAAACGCTCGGCAGATGCGATCGATCGCTTCGTCGGCGCCCGCGGTGACGAGGACTCGGTCCGGTCCGACGCCCGACCGAGCCGCGAGGAGCGCGGTCAACGCCGAAACGTCGGGATAACAACGCAGCAGCTCGGGGTCCGCCTGCGCCAGCTCGACAAGCGCGTCGATCGACGGCAACAATCCCTCGTTGCGGTCGAGGCGCAGCACACCGGCTCGCATGCGGGACGGCTCCTCGTACGCCCAGGTGGGATCGATCCGCGACTGCGGCAGCACGGCAGTCATGGGACGATCTGCGAGAGCGTGGACACGACGACATCGGTGCCGCCCGCCGCCTTCACCGCCGGAATCACCTGCGGCAACAACTCACGCGGCACAGCGGCCTTCACGGCGTAGCCGCCGTTGCCGAACAGGCGAGCCACCGTCGCCTGCCGCATCGAGGGCAGCACAGCGACAACCGCGTCGAGACAGGCAGCGGAGGCGTTCACTTCCAGCATGACGCGACGCCGCGCCTCGAGCACGGAGTTGATCAACAGGACGAGATCGTCGATGTAGCGCCGGCGTGCAGGATCATCGAGCGCCGCGCGATGCGCATACAGGCGCGTCGAGGAGCGCATCAACACGTCTACGATGGCGAGACCGTTGGCCTCGAGGGTCGAGCCCGTCGCGGTGTTGTCGACGATTACGTCGGCATCTTCCGGGGGAAACACTTCGGTCGCGCCGTAGGAACGGACGAACTCGGCGCACAGTCCCTGCGCGCCGATCCAACCGCGCGTGAGCCGCTCGTACTCCGACGCGACGACCAGTCGGCGGTCGAGGCGAGGGAGGCGGCCGCTCTCGAGCAGCGCGACCGGCGCGGCGGCGACCAGCTGCACCGGATCGAGCCCGGTGTCGAGCATCTCCACGACGGCGGCTCCGCCCTGCAGCTCGGCGACCCAATCCGCTCCGGCAAAGCCGGCATCGCGACTGCCGAGCGCGAGCATTTCTACAATGTTCTGGGGCTTCAGCATTTTCGCCTCGGCACCCGGCAGCGTGACGTCAGGGCGGTAGCCGCGCGCGCTGGGACGCACGCGAATGCCGGCGTCGGCAAGGAGGGTCAGGACGCCGTTTTCCATCCGGCCTTTGGGGAGACCCAGACGAAACGGCACGGCGCGCGAAACAGGTGTGCTCATCGAGCGACTCCGTGGTTTAGCCGACCCGGAGCCCCCAAGTGCGCGACGCCCTGAAAGCACGACGCCGGCCCTTTGGGGGCCGGCGTCGGTGATGATTCAAGACTCTACACGCCTCCGGCTATCCCCCGTGGACCGAGTGACCGTGGTGATGCCGGTGATGCACAGGCGTGTACATGAACCGTGATATACCTGCGCGGCTAAGACGCGTCAAGGCTTGGGGCTCTGCGTCACCACGCGATGCCGTAATCCTCCCCATGATTCGACGACCCGCCCCAGAACGAGCCATGCTTCCAGTCGAAGAAAATGGCGTTGATCGGGCCGGAGGTCCGATCGTCGAACTCGAGCTTGTAGCCCATCGCGCGCAGTTCATGCCGCGTCCACGCCGGCGTGTCATCGCGGACCGTCAGCCGACCCGGCTCGGATTTGTGATCGCCGAATGAATTGCGCATCTGATAGCTGGTGATGTTCGCGGCCTCGACGGCTTGCTGCACGTCCATCCCGAATTCCACCACGTTCAGGAAGAACTGCAGCAGGTTCTGATCTTGTGTGTCGCCGCCCTGCACCGCGAACGCGAGGAACGGCTTTCCGTCCTTCATCGCCAGACTGGGCGTCAGCGTCACGCGCGGCCGCTGCCCCGGCCGAATCACATTGAACGGATTGTCGGTCGAGTCGACGACAAACTGCTGCGCGCGCTGGCTGACGCCGATTCCCGTGTGGCCCGCGATCACCGCGGGAATCCAGCCGCCCGACGGCGTGACCGACACCACCCATCCCGATGTGTCCGCGGCCTCGATTGACGTGGTTCCACGACGGAAAGCTTCGTCGAACGCCGCCAATGCCGCCTCATCCTGCTGGGTGGACGTCGACGTCGCCGGTTTGGGAGACCACTGCTGCAGCAGTGTCGCGTACGGATTCGTGCCGCCCTGGAAGGGATATGGATCGCCCGGTTTGACGTCGGGATCGTTGTGGTCGGGATTGATCAGCTTGGCGCGCTGCCGCGCGTACTCCTTGGAAAGCAATCCTTTGATCGGCTCTTCCGGTGGGAACGCGGGATCGCCGTAGTAAAAGTCGCGGTCGGCGAACGCCAGATTCATTGTTTGATACAGCGTGTGGATGTAGCGCGTGCTGTTGTAGCCCATGGCCTTCAGGTCGAACCCTTCGAGAATGTTCAGCGCCTGCAACATCGCCGGGCCCTGTGACCACGGCTGCAGCTTGTACACGTCGATGCCGCGATACTGTGTCATTACTGGCTCTTCTATTTTGACCCGCCAGTTGGCGAGATCCGCGAGCGTGATCAACCCGCCTTCTTCCTCAAGCCCGCGAACGAATTCCTGCGCGATGTCACCGCGATAAAAGCGGTCGTACGCCGCCATGATCGCATCGCGGCGGCTCTTCCCCTGCCGCAACGCCTGCTGCTCGGCGTCGACCAGCTTGCGCAGCGTCGCCGCGAGATCGGCTTGGCGGAAGATCTCCCCCGCCTCCGGCGCCTCGCGCGCTTGGCCGGCGTGGGGCAACATGACCGCGCGCGAATAGCGCCACTGCTTGAGCCAGCGCTTCTGGCGCTCGATCGAGTTCGCGGTCTCTTCTTCGATAGGGTAGCCGTCGGCCATGCTGATCGCGGGCTCGAGCACCTCGCGCAGGCTCAACTTGCCATACTCGGCGAGCATCACCATCAGACCGCCCGGGGTCCCCGGCGTGATGGCCGCGAGCGGACCATACTCGGGTGGGTAGCGCATCCCTTTCGATTGATAAAACGCAGCGGTCGCACCGGTCGGGGCCACACCGAGTGCGTTGATGGCAATGACCTTCTTCGTGCGCGGATTGTAGATCAGCGCTTGGGTCTCACCGCCCCACGACAGCACGTCCCACATGGTGGTCACGGCGGCGAGCATCGCGCACGTTGCGTCCACGGCGTTGCCGCCCTTCTGGAACATCATAGCGCCGGCTTCGGCGCCGAGCGGCTTGCCGGTGATGGCCACCCAATAGCGGCCATGCAGCGCCGGTTTCTGAGTGCGTTGTGCTGAGAGACTCACGGGAATACTGAGAAGGGCGATAAGCAGGCAGCGACGGACGGCCATCGGTGCTCCGGGAGAGGATCGTCTGGAAGCTATCTTAGGCCGATGCGCATGGCCATCGTTCCAGGCACACGCTGGGGGCGGATCCGCATGCTCGCGATCGCCGGCATCCTGCCGCTGCTGTTTCTCTTCATTTGGGTCTTCACGGTGAAGATGCCGGGGCCCGCATTTCACGGCACCCTGCCGCCGCTCACCCCTGACCAGCAGCGGCTCCGCGCGGGCTTACAGCAGCACGTCACGGTGCTCGCCGGACAAATCGGCGTCCGCAGCGACCAGACCTACCACAACGTCGAGCGCGCTGCCAGCTACATCGAAAGCACGCTCACGGCGCTCGGCTACCAGGTCGTATCGCAGGAGTACAGCGCGCGAGGGTTGGTCTGGCGCAACCTCGAGGCCACACTGAGAGGAACGAGTCTTTTCCAGCAGGTCGTCGTGATCGGCGCACACTACGACAGCGCCGAGGAGGCGCCCGGGGCGGATGACAACGCCAGCGGCGTGGCAGGCGTGCTCGAACTGGCGCGCCTCTTTGCCGGCAGCCCGCAGGCGCGAACCATACGGTTCGTGTTCTTTCCGAATGAAGAGCCGCCCTCCTTCCCGACGGCGGCGATGGGCAGCAGGCACTACGCGACTGACGCCCGCAAGCGGAACGATCAGATCGTCGCGATGATGTCGATAGAGTCGATTGGCTACTACGACACGGAGGAAGGAAGCCAGCGCTACCCGTTCCCGCTGAACCTCGCCTATCCGGACGTCGGCGACTTCATCGGGTTTGTGTCGAACCTCAAATCACGTCCCCTGCTCCACCGTGCGATCGCCGCGTTTCGCGCGCACGCCATTTTCCCCACGCAAGGCGCCGCCGCCCCGTCGTGGGTACCGGGCGTCTGGTGGTCCGATCATTGGTCGTTCTGGCGAGAGGGATACCCGGCCATCATGATCACGGATACTGCGCCGTACCGGTATCCCTTTTATCACACTCCCCAGGATACGCCTGACAAGCTGGACTACGACCGCATGGCGCGCGTGGTGCACGGCCTGACGTACGTCGTGCGCGCCGTCGCCGGACCTAGCTCCAGTGGCAGATAAACACGCCCGCGCGGCCCAGCTCGCGCTCGAGCCGCGCCCGGTCACTCCTGAAGTCGTCGGCGAGGAGACGCGGGCAGAGCGCGTCGAGGCGCCGGATCACGGCAGCGAGATCCGACGGCGGGCTGGTGAACGCGCCGCGCACCCAGTTTTCCCCGGCGTTCCAGAGCTCGAACGGATAGGCGGCGTTCAGGGCGCGCAACCCTGACACGATGTCCTCCGTCGCCTTGCCATCGCGTTCTCCCTGAGTGCCGATGTGGCTCACGACGGCGAACGGATCGATCACGGGAACGAGCACCAGGCGCACGGTGCTCGTGTCGCGGCGGAGAGCGCGGAAGCTTCGATCGAACCTCGACATGAAGAAGCCCTGCGCGGCAAACTTGGGGACTGCGGCGCCGAGGTAGCGGTTCGCCCACCGGGTCCGGACGCGAACGACGTACACGCGATCGCGCCCTTCGAGTTTCGTCACCTCGTGACCGGTGAGCTGCCCGAGTGTCGTCACCGCGCCGTCGAAGTCGGCCGGCACGATCAGATTGGGCAGGTGAGTCTGGTACTCGCGGTACCCCATCAGACTCACTAGCAACACACCCATGCCTACCAGGGGCAGCGCGCCGCGATTCGCCGCGCTGCGGGCGCGCGCGATGGCCATTGGATCGCCGCCAGTCTTCTGCGCGCGCGCGACCGCCGACCACCGCACCCACAGCCACAGCCCCAGGGGACCGAGGAGGAGCAAGACGGCCACCCCGGCCGTCGGACTGTGCGTCCAGCGGCTCACGAAGATCACGCCCGCGCAGAGCAATGCCACAAAAACAATCGCAAATGCGATCTCGAGGAGACTCTGCCGAGGCCGCATGTCCTGGCTCGTTGTCCCCGCAGGCAGCGTCACGGTTGTTACCGCCGCAACGGGTCGGGCGTCCGGGCCATCCATCGCGATCTCACGCAGCGCGCGCCGAGCGCGACTCCGCACTCCCGCCTTGATGATCTGCTTCAAGGGCGGGAGCATTCTCCAGGTCATCACGAACGCCCCACGCAGCGTGGGCCGCCAGCGGCGCGCCCTCTCGTCGAATCGGTAGTAGCCCGCCTCCATTTGTGCGCGGTGCTCGGCATCCATGACTTCGGCGAGAAACCGCGCCGGATCGCTGGCGATATCCCGCTGGCGCAGCGTGCTCGACCCGAACTGCCGTCGGAAGAGGACCCTGTAGATCTTGTGTAACCGCAGCGGGTCCCGCACTTCCGGAAAGCGATAGACCTCGCGGCCAGGTCGGGGCGCAAAAATGGGAATCGTAACGGAGTTGTTGACGTCGAGCATTCGGCCGTCCGGCAGTTCCGCCGTGAACTCCACCATCGGCAGGGCGGCGCCCGTTTTTTCGGAATACATCATTGCGATCGTGGCGGTCTCGCCCTCGGAATGCTCGAGCAGGACAACGCGCGTCACCAGCAAGAATAATCCCCCACTCGTCCGTGCCAGATCGGCCACCTGCCGGAACTGAGCGCCCTCGAGTCCCGCAACGTTGTCACGCAGGAACGCCGCGACCTCAGGCGGATTCGGGTACTTGTTCGCATCGAATGGTTCGAACCGCGGGGCCGCATCCTCGCCCATCCGGAGCCACGTGATGAGCGGCAGGACGATCATGAAGAAGGCAACGAGGAAGAGAACAGCGAGCAGGGTGCTCATGCGCCAACATACGATTCAGCCAGGGCGCGCTGCAACGGCGCGCTCCTCGGGCAGCTCATGCGCTAGACTCGCGCGAACGCCCGGACTGGAAAGCTGCCCATGCCTTTCACGGGCGGCGGGACAGCAAAGAAGGAGAAACCGCTGTCCGGCAAGGCACCGAGGTTGGTCATGTGCTCGACAATGGCCACACCGGCGCCGAGCAGAATGGTGTGCGCCGGGCGACTGCCGTCTTTGTCGTCGTCGATGTTGAGCGAATCGATCCCGATGAGGGCGGCCTTCGCCTTCACGAGGTATTCGGCCGCCTCACGGGTCAAAAACGGATGCTGGCCGGCGGAGTAGGTGTCGGTCCGCCAGTGCGTGTCCCAGCCGGTGTGCACGAGGACGGCCTTTCCTTTCACATCGAGCGTGGTGAACCACGCAGCATCAATCGCGCGACCTGCCCCGCTCTTCACTCGCACCACGACACCCGGCAGATCGGCCACGGTCTCCAGTGCGTACCCGGCGACGTCGCGGCCGTTCTCGTACCGATGAAACGGCGCGTCGATGTACGTGCCGGTGTTGGCGAGCAGCTCGATCTTCCCAATCTGGAAGGTGGTCCCGGGAGCGTATCGCGAAGCCGACGCCTCGCGCGAGAGCCAATCGCTGACGGCGGGCGCGGGGAGGCCACGATAGGTGACCATCCCGTGCTCGATCTCATGACTCAGATCGATCAGGCGGGCCATACTCGCGCGAGTGATCGCAACAGGTGACTCTCCGCAGTCGTGCCGTCCGGCGCTTCGGACAGGACGGTCGCGAGACGGCGGCGCAGCAACGGATCGCGCACTGCCTGCGCCGCGAACTGGAGCGTGAGCGGAATGAACCAGGGAGCCTGCCGTGCGCCGGACCCTGCGCGCGCGACAGCTGCATACTGCTCGAACAGCGCGAGCAGGAAGGCGCCCTTCGAGGGAAAGTGACGGTAGATCGCGCCTTTGGTGAAGCCCGCGGCGAGCGCGACCTCATCGAGCGTCACAAGCTCGAACCCCTGCTCGGAGAAGAGCTGTAAGCCAGCCGCCACCAGCAGCGCCCTCGTTTCGGCCTTGCGGCGCTGATGAACGATACCCATGGGAATCTAGGATACCTGCTGGGATCACGAGCGCAAGGCTCCCGCACGCAGGTCCCTTGACTGAGCTAAACGCTTGTCTAGCTTTGCCATGCGCCTCCGCACAACCATCAGATTCACACTCAGGAGCAGGAATGCCGTACATCATCGCAGAGCCGTGCATCAACGTCAAAGACCGGTCCTGCGTGGATGTGTGTCCAGTGGATTGCATCTACGAGGGGCCGGACATGCTGTACATCCACCCCGACGAGTGCATCGATTGCGGCGCGTGCGAGCCTGAATGCCCCGTAACCGCGATTTTCCCCGAGGAAGACACACCGCCGCAGTGGAAGGACTACATCGCGAAAAACCGCGACGTCTTCCAAAGCGAAAACCCACCCGGCAAACCGCAACGCAAAGGGGCCTAGCCCAGCTGCTCCAGGAATTGTTGGATCGCGGCGTTGACGGGAGCGGGCTGCTCGAGGGGCGCGAGATGCCCCGCCGCAGGAACCACAAGAAACGCAGCGCCCGGAATCGCGCCCGCCATCTCTCGCATTCCCGCAGCAGGTGCGATTTGATCTTCGCCACCAGCTACGACCAGGACCGGCACTCGAATCCTCGGTAATAGCGACGTCGAGTCGGGCCGTTCGCGCAGCGCGTGCAACGCACCGACGATTCCCGTCACGGGCGCGCGGGTAATCATCTCGCGCACTTCGTCAACGACCTGCGGCTGTTTTTCGAATGTCTCCCGTGACAGCAAGGTCGGTAGCAGTTTCTCGGCAATTGCGGCGGCGCCGCGCTGCCGGGCCAGCTCCGCCATCACATTACGATCCCGCTTCGCTTCTGGAGTATCCGCGTTGGCCTTGGTGTTGCACAAAATGGCGGCCCGCACGCGCGTCGAATGGCTTCGCAGCATCTCGAACGCGATGTAGCCACCCATCGACAGACCGCAGATGACCGCTTGGCGAATCTGCAATCCATCGAGCAGCCCAATCAGGTCGCTGGCGTACGTCGCGACGGTATACTCGGCCGGCGACTCGGGACCAGGGGAATTCCCCGCGCCACGAAGATCGGGAGCGATGCAGCGCCGATGCGACTGCGCCGCGACCTGATGACGCCACATCGAGTGGTCAAATGGGAATCCGTGGATAAAGAGAACGGCGGTCATGGCCAGGCGAACGTATGCCAGAACACGGCACGTTGCACGCGCACGTCGGCACGTCCCAGGAAAAACGAGAACGCCTTCGCGCCGTACGTCGGGTCGATTCGCACATGGTGCTCGGCCGCCAAAGCTCGAGCCCGCTCTCCTTCCGCGGTGGGATGTCCGTATCCCCTCCCCATCGCGTTCACCACGCGAACGTGAATCGCGGATCGTGGGACGGTGAGCTCCACACCAGACCGTCGCAACAATGCTTCCGCTTTATGAGCGAGACGCACAGTTCTCCACCTGTTCGCGGCGAGCCGTGGCGCGACGCGGACGCCGACGACCTGCGTCGCCCATCCCAGCCACGCCGTGCCGAGCGCGATGCCTGCCGCCGTGCCGCCAGTGCCGAGTGGCACGACGATCGTGTCGGGCGGCGCATCGAGTTGGCTGTTCAACTCGAGCGCGGCAAGGAAGTGACCGACCACCGCACGCGGATCGGCGCCGCCACCCGGAATCCACCGCGGTTTGCCCCCCCCCCCGGCCCCGCCCCCGCCCAGCCGATGCGCGGCGCGCCACGCGCGCAGCACGGCCCACGGCAGTGTGACCAGACTCGACGCACGAAACACCCGATCGGCTGTTGCAGCCATGGCCGCGCCGACCGTCAGACTGGCATCGGTCTCTGGCTGGGGAAAAACGGCCACCGCGGTACGAAACCCCTGCGCCCTGGCATGTCGCGCCGTCGCAAGGCAGTGCGTCGACCCGCTTCCCCCCACTGTGACAAAGACAGACCGTGACGGAGCGTGCGACAACAAGAACTCGAGACCGCGGACTTTGTTGCCGCCCATGAGATCCTCACGCTTCAGCCACAACGCCTGCAGGCCCAGCGCTCGCGCGAGCGCCGGCTGCGCTTCGAGCGGCGTCGGCCACGCCGCGAGACTGCACGGCGCGAGAGCGTCGCGTATCTTTGTGGCCAACACAGCGGAGCGATCCATGCGAGTTGCCACCGATTACATACGTCATGCGGCGCGCGCCGCCCGCAAATGCGCGGGCGACCCGCTGGGTGGAGCCCCACAGGCTCCCGATTCGGAATTCTACAAGACGCTCGCCAGGGCGCTGGAAGAGATCGCCGCCGGCATGGAGGCGCTAGGGAAGGAGGAGTGACGGCTCGATACGTCGCGACGCCGCAGGCCCTCGCTGAAGTCGCCGGGGCGCTGCGCCGGGAGCCGCGCCTCGGTGTCGACACCGAAGCCGCCAGCTTTCACCGCTACCGCGACCGCATCTATCTCGTTCAGGTATCGGGACGAACCGAAACCGCACTCATCGATCCACTCGCCATCGCGGACCTCGGCCCCCTCGGCGCGCTGCTCGCCGACCCCCAGATCGAAAAAGTCTTCCACGATGCGGATTACGACCTGCGGGTGCTGGATCGCGACTACGGCTTTCGCGCCGCGCGCCTCTTCGACACACGCATTGCGGCACAACTGGCGGGCGAGGCGGCCATCGGGCTGGCCGCGGTGGTGGAGAAGTACGTCGGCGTAAAGCTCGACAAGGAACACCAGAAGGCCGACTGGTCGCGGCGGCCACTGCCTCCGCCCATGCTCGCGTACGCCGCCGCCGATACGCAGCACCTCCTCGCCCTGCGCGACGCGCTGGAGCAACGGCTCGAGGGACTGGGTCGGCTGGCATGGGCCAACGAGGAGTTCAAGCAGCTCGAATCGCTCCGCTGGACCGGTGCCCCGGCCGGAGGAGCAAGCGACGACGAGAGCTACCTCAGGCTCAAAGGCGCGAAGGGACTGACACCGCGCAGCCTGGCGGCGCTGCGACTGTTGCATCGCTGGCGGGATAGTGTCGCTGAGCGCGAAGACAAGGCGCCGTTCCGAATCATCGGCAATGACGCCCTGCTCGGGGTGAGTCGGGCTCTCCCGGCATCGCCCGCCGAGCTGGGCCATGTCCGCGAGCTGCCGCCGTCGCTAGCACGACGCCATGGTGCGGCGCTGCTCGATGCGGTAGCGCGCGCGAAGCAGCTGCCGGACGCGCAGCTGCCGCGCCTCGAGCGGCGCCCGCGACCGATCAAAGATCCAGGGTTCGACGGGCGGCTCGAGAATCTCAAGGCGGCGCGCAATCGCATCGCGGTCGAGCTGGGACTCGATCCCGGAGTGTTGTGCGGCAGGTCGTCGCTGGAAGCGGTCGCGCGAGCTCGGCCCACGAACCGCGAAGCACTCAAACAGATTCCCGAATTGCGACCCTGGCAGATCGACGTGCTGGGGGATGCGTTTTTGGAAGCCGGGAGCGGGCCCTAGAACCCCATCATCGCGCGGATCTTCGGATCGATGCGCTCGGGCGTCCAGTACGGCTCCCACACAATGTCGATGTCCACGTCTTGCACGCCCTCGAGGGCGCGCACGACTTTGTAGATGTCGTTCGTAATCATCGGGCCGGCGGGACACCCCGGCGACGTCAACGTCATGTTGATACGCACGAGACCGCCGTCGACCTCGACGTCGTACACAAGACCCAGATCGACGATGTTCATGTCGAGCTCGGGATCCTTGACCTGACGCAAGGCCTGGCGAACCGTATCGGCACTGAGCACAGCAGTCGTCACATCAGGCAACCTAGCGACCCTCCATACCCCGCACCAGACAATGCCGGCGCATGGCGATCCAGGCATAGATCCGACGGGCGAGTGGCAGCACGCCTGGAATTCTGAACAAGGGCGCGAGCCAGCGCTTCCCTGGGAATAAACGGAGCAACTGGGGCAGGGCGTCGGCTCCGGGGAAGACTCGACCGTCGGGGTGAATCAAGTGCATCGCCGCCGCCAACGCCGGAAGGGCGATCCCAAATTGGGCGACCCGCGCCTGGTCCTGAAACGGGACAAACCGCAGCACGTGTTCCCGGTCCCACCGCTTCGCGATCGCTACAGCTCGCTGGCAAATCCCGCACTCGCCGTCATAGATGAGCGTGGGATGGGTCGGACGAGCGTGATCAGCGCCCGCCATCGACTGCGCGCCGCGGCATCGGCCACGCGCCCGCGGACTTGCTTGAGCTTCGTGAATGATCTCCTGGTCCGGGGATCGAAGGCGCGATTCGTGAGCAGCAGCACGAACACATCGCGGTCGGGGTCGATCCAGAGCGACGTTCCAGTCCAACCGGTGTGCCCATAGCTGTGCGGACCGAATAGCGCGCCGGCGCTCGACGTCTCCTCGCCGGTGGGCAGTGCCTCCCAGCCGAGGGTTCGCGCGCTGACGCCGCGCCGCGCGGGAACGGCGATCTGCGTGAACTGACGGACAGTTTCCTTCTTGATGATTTGCCCCTCCCTATCGCCCGGAGCCGCGCCTTCGTTGAGCATGAACTGCGCGTAGCGGGCGAGCGCAGTGGCAGTCGCGAACAGACCGGCGTGACCGGACACTCCGCCGAGCCTTGCGGCGTTCGGATCGTTGACGATTCCGGCGATGGCATGCCCATGCCACAGTCCTGTGGGAGCGATCCGCCGCTCGAGCTTCTTGGGCGGCCGGAACATGAGCTGCTCGTCGAGCCCGAGCGGCGTGTAGACCTCGCGTGTCACGAACACATCGAGCGGTGCACCGCTGACACGACGTACAATCTCCCCGAGCAGAATGGCGTTGAGGTCGGAGTACACCATTCTGGACCCCGGCGTTGCGACCGGCACGGTGGTGAGCACCATGCTCAACGCCGTCGCGCTGTCGGGGGCATGCTTGAGCGGCAGTGTGGCGCGGAGGCCGGATGTGTGTGTCAGAAGATGGCGGACCGTAATGCTGCCCGTCCCGGGACTGTTGAATTCGGGGACGTAGCGCACCACCGGCGTATCGAGGACGACCTTGCCGCGCTCGACCAGCAGCATGAGCGCCGGCGTAGTCGCGACGACCTTGGTTAGCGAGGCGAGATCCCAGATCGTGCTGTCGACGCTTACGCCGGGACTCGACGAGCTCCACGTCAGATGGCCATAGCCCTTCGCAAACAAGATCTTGTCGTGCCGACCGACAACGAGCGCTGCGCCCGGGAACACGCCCTGTCGGATCCCACCCAACACGGCCTGATCGAAGTCCGTCGAGTCGACCGATCGCTGGGCGGGTGGATCAACCCCGGCGCGCAGCGCTGGGGTCACGCCCTGCACAAGCAACAGGAGGGCGGTTACGACCAAACGCCCGGAATCCGCCGGCTGCAGGAGGGACAGCGACCGTCGCTGCCGACGCGCTGCCGCTTGATGACGTAGCCGTGCCGTTCGATGAGCATATCACCGCAGTCGGGACAGAACGTGTGCTCCCACCGTCCCACACGGCCGGGGAGATTGCCGGCGTACACGAACTGCAACCCGGCGCGGGCGCCGATCTCGCACGCCCCCACGAGCGTGGACGCCGGCGTGTTATCGGGGTCGGTCATCTTGTAGTCCTTGTGGAACGCCGTGACGTGCCAGGGGATCTCCGGTGATACGGAGGCAATCGCCTGGGCAGCCTGCGTCAGTTGCGCCTCGTCGTCGTTGAACCCGGGCACTATCAGCGTGACGATCTCGAGCCAGAAGCCCCGCTCATGGACCAGGCGAATGGCGTCGAGGACGTGCTGTAACACGCCGCCCAGCTGGCGGTACCGCTTATCGTCCATCGCTTTCAAGTCGATCTTGTAGCAATCCGTCCAGGGCCGAATGTAGTCGAGCACTTCCGGCGTGGCGTTGCCGTTCGAGATGAACGCCGTTTTCAGTCCACGGGGCCGAGCCACCCTGAAAACGTCAACCGCCCACTCGGCGGTAATGAGCGGTTCATTGTAGGATGACCCGACCATCCGCGCGCCCTGGCGGAGCGCCAGCGCGATCAGCTCGTCCGGGGTGATGTCGGTGGGCATGACGCCCGCCGTCTCGTCGCGCAGCGCCTGCGATGTCAGCCAATTCTGGCAGTAGCCGCAGTGGAAATCGCATCCCAGCATACCGAAGGTGAGCGTGTCGCTTCCCGGCAGGCAGTGGAAGAACGGCTTCTTCTCCGTCGGATCGCACTGCAGGGCGGCGACGTACCCGGCCGGAACGAACAGCGTCCCTCCATTATTGAATCGCACTTTGCAGATGCCGCGCCGCTCCGGCTTCACCAGGCAGCGGTGGCCGCAGGCAAAGCAGCGGACCGTTCCGCCTTCCAGCTTTTCGATCAGCTCCGCTTCACGCACCCGCGTATCGAGCGCCTGGGCGAGCGGTATCTCAGACGGGGAGGGCGGGTGAGTGAGGAAGGACGTGATGCTGCGACGCCCCGGCATATTCTTACCGCAGGCTTCCTGGCGTGAGCTGGTAGAGCAACATCACTGTGCGGACGTCGCGATCCGACAGGTCCCGGACTTTGGCGGTCGGGAACATGATGTCGGTCGAATCCTTCGAGTGGTCGAGGCCCAGCATGTGGCCAACTTCGTGCATCGCGACGACGCGGATGTCGCCGGACTCCATCGGACGGCCCTTGGGATCGAACGTCGCGAGCGTAATCACCGCGGACTGGATGTTGCCGTTCTCATCCCACGTGACGTCGGTCTGGCCGGTGCGCTCGATCTCGAACTGAATTCGCCACTTGACCGTCACTTCGGCGTTGGACGAGTCCGCGCCGAAGTCGAAGCGCACGGGCACGCCCGCGTTGGTCCACTGCCCAAAGGCAGTCTTGATCGCGCTGAGAAACTCCGGCTTGAAGTTCGCGGCGTAGGTCGACGCAAAGTACACGCGAATCGGGTTCGTGGTGCGGTTTTCCCAGCGGCGCAGCATCGAGTCGTCCGACTGCGCCAGCATCTCCCCCAGATATGTGGTGGTGCCGCTCGAGCGAATGCGACGCCGCGTCTCCGAGCGCGCCAGCAGGTCGAAGTACGTCGGCTCGCGACCGGCCGTGACGGATGTGCCCTGCGAGGTGGTCGTTGGTGGAGGAACGGGCTGCGCGACCGGCGGTGCCGTGGGCGGGACCGCGGGCGCGGAGTCCGCGACCCGAGCAACGACCGGCGGCTCGGAATCGAGCGGGCGGGCTTTGGGCCGGAAGGCATCCCAAAGAATGAACAGAACGATCAGCACCGTCGCGGCGGCGATCATTCCGGTAAGTCGGCGTTCCACCATGTCGCCAATATGCGAAAATCACAGGCCGCGACGCTAGCTTTGGGCTCCGCCCGTCCCTATGATTGTGGCCCGCATGTGTTTGGACGATAGGTGATCACGTTACCGGGAAAACACGTTATCCGCTGGCGCGGGTGGGTCATTGCCGCTTGGGCGGCGCTCGCGTTGCTGTTTGTGCCGAAGGCCACCCACGTCCAGCGCGTGCTTGCCGTTCGTGGCAGCGCGGTCGAGCGAACGGAGTCGGCCCGCGCTACTCAGTTGATTCGCGACGCATTCCCAAGCCCCATCGACGAATACCTCGCCCTCGTCGTGCACGGCCCCGTCCGCTACACCAATCCCCGGTTCGTCGCGATGCTCGATTCGCTTTCGGCGGCCGTGGCGCGTGAACCGTACATCAGCCAGGTCATCTCCGTGCGCACGATCGGAGAGTCGACGTTCGTGAGCTCCGATCGCCAAACCACCTTCTTCATCGCCGCGCTGACCCCATCGCGCACGGCAGAAGTCAGCGACAACGTGGTACCGGATCTGCGCGAGGCGGTGAACGGCACGCTCGCCCGGCTGCCGCGTGCGGACGGCTTCGACGTGAAGGTGACCGGTAATGCCGCGCTCGATTATGATGTTCGCACGATCAGCACTGCCGACACGCGCATCGCCGAGCAGCGGGCGGTGCCCCTGACGCTGGTGGTCCTGGTGCTTGCGTTTGGCGCGCTCGTAGCCGCGACACTTCCCATCATCGTGGGTGTGCTGGCGATCACCATCGCCCTCGGCGTCGTCGCCGTCGCCGCCCAGTTCCAGACGATGTCGGTCTTCGTGCTCAACATCACGACGATGGTGGGACTGGGCGTCGGGATCGACTACTCGCTGCTGATCGTCACACGATTCCGCGAAGAGCTGAATCGCGGCCTCTCGCCCGCCGATGCCGCCGTGCGCACCATTCAGACGGCGGGCTCGGCCGTGGTAACGTCCGGGCTCACAGTGGTGGTGGGCTTCGCCGCGCTGATCCTCACACCGCGCACCGAGACACGCTCGGTAGGCATCGGGGGACTCATCGTCGTCGCGATCGCTGTTCTTCTGGCGACCACCTTCCTTCCCGCCTGCCTCGCGATCCTCGGCCGGAACATCGACCGGCCCAAGTGGCTGGCGCGCCTGCTGGCATGGATTCACACACCCACCGGATGGGAGCGGTGGGCTCGCTCGCTGGGACATCATCCGTGGCGCGCGATTCTGGGCGGCGGCCTCGCGGCGGCGTTTCTGACGTTGCCGCTGACACAAATCAAGATCGGCCTGCCCGCGCGGAACTGGTTTCCCCCCGATGCGGAGTCGGCACAGGCCCTGGCCGCGCTGCGCGACATGGGCGCGAGTGGCGTGATCCAGCCGCTGCGTGTCGTGGTGCAGCTGCCCAACGGGGAGTCGGCCCTGTCGGGTCGCCGCCTGTCGGGACTCAAGGCGTTGTGTGATTCGATCGAAAAGGATCCACGCGTGCGTGAGGTACGCGGCGTCGCCACGATCCGGCCCGGCCTGTCGACCCTCCAGCTGGCGATGTATTACAGCGATGCCGATTCGGTGCGCAACCGCTACGCCGCATTCTTCAACGCGTATCTGAGCGCAGACCTGCAGACGACGCTCATGGACGTGATCGCCGTCGACAGTGTCTCGCTGACCGGCATGATGGACCTCACGCGCCACGTCCGCCACACGATCGCGAACGTCGGGGCCCAGCGGCTGCGTGGGGCGGAGATCCTCGTCGGCGGCTTCGCGGCATCGAGCCTCGACCTCCAGCAGCACCTGCTCCAGCGCTTCCCCGGTATCGTCGCGATGATCCTCGGCGTCACCGCCCTCATGCTGCTGATCGCCTTCCGCTCGGTGCTCGTCCCACTCAAAGCGGTCGTCCTCAACTGCGTATCGGTGGCCGCCGCATTCGGCATCACCGTGCTCGTCTTTCAGCACGGCTACGGCAGCAATCTCTTCGGGCTCGAGGGGCCAACGGAGGCGATTTTCGTCGTGGTGCCGGTGCTCGTCTTTGCGACCGTGTTTGGTCTGTCGATGGACTACGAGGTCTTCCTGCTGACGCGCATCAAAGAGGTCTTCGACAAAACCGGGCGCAACGACTACGCGACAATGGAAGGCCTCTCCGCCACGGCGTCGACGATCACCTTCGCCGCGCTGATCATGATCATCGTATTCGGAAACTTTGCCTTCACCCGGGTGCTCGCGGTTCAGTTCATCGGCTTTGGACTCGCGGTGGCCGTGTTCCTCGATGCCACGCTGATTCGCATGGTGCTCGTGCCCGCGATCATGCACATCGCCGGCCGGTGGAACTGGTGGCCCGGAGTACGAGCACCCCGCCGCGAAGTAGAAGTAGAAGAGATTACGTAGGCTTCAGCAGTTTCAGCTTCTCACCCCAGACATCCCAATGCCAGGCCGGAACCCGGATTCCCGTGTCCAGGTCCTTGAGCGGCTTGTATTGCAGCCACCGCGCCTGGAATCCCAGCGTGCGGCCCAGCTCGAGCAGCCGTTCCTTGTCGGAGCTTACCAGATGGACCATCGGCTCGTTGTCGATCTTGTGACGGTGAAGCCAAACGCCGCCGTTGAGGGCGAATCGCATCCCCTCACGGCGGCGTTGGAATTCTCGATAGGGCGGTTCTATGTGCAGGTAATCTTACCCTCGACCGTCGCGGGCGCGACCGGCGTCGCGTTCCCCTGGAACAGGACGCACTGCCGCGGCGTCTGCGCATGGATGGCGCGGGCCGACCAACCACCCGGCGTTGCCTGGAGCACGTTAAGCGTGACGCCAGTCGATGAGCTGAAGTTGTTGAGCGCCGGCAGGCTGGTCGTGTAGAACGTGCTGTCATAGAAGAAAGCCTCCTCCGCCGTCGCCAGATTCTTGAGGTCGGACTTCATCTGGGCGACGTAGGCTTTCTGTTTCGTGTTGGCGAACTTCGGGATCGCAATGGACGCGAGGATCCCGATGATCACCACCACGATCAACAGCTCGATCAGCGTAAAACCGCGAGCCTTCAAGACTATCCCTCCGGGCGCGAAAGGGCGCCTATCCGGGAAAAGCCCGAATCGACGCCCCAATTGTGGGCACTACCCCCCATTCCTGCAAGAGGCGTGCTTAACCCTTCGCGTCGATCCAATTCTTTCCGGCGCCGACACTTACGACGAGCGGCACCCGCAATTCGCCAACCCCCTCCATCTCGCGTTTTACAAGAGCCCCGGCAGGGTCGTGGTCGTGCTCAGCGACCTCAAAAACGAGCTCGTCGTGCACCTGCAGGACCATTTTGGCGTCCAGGCCAGCCTGCGGGAGAGCGGCGTGGATTCGGATCATGGCGATCTTGATCAGGTCCGCCGCCGACCCTTGGAGCGGAGAGTTCGTTGCCGTACGCTCGCCGAAGGCG
>Ga0209377_1000158_pt1 | contig 41324 bp, 44 predicted proteins | sample GraSoiAngelo_141_FD_185898 | JGI IMG/M metagenome (GOLD analysis project Ga0209377, IMG submission 185898) | Grasslands soil microbial communities from the Angelo Coastal Reserve, California, USA - 14_0929_12_40cm (SPAdes) (version 2) | ecosystem: Environmental > Terrestrial > Soil > Grasslands ...
CCAATACAAGATCGTCGGCTTTACCTCCACGTTCGATCAGAACGTCGCCAGCCTGACGATGGCGAAACTGATCAAGGACCTCTACCCGTCCATCGCAATCGTGTTCGGGGGCGCCAACTACGACGGCGAGATGGGGCTGGAGCACCTGCGCGCCTGGCCCTGGATAGACTTCGTCGTGGTGGGCGAAGGGGAAGTGCCGTTCCCGGCGCTGGTGAGGCAGCTCCTGGACGGCAAGGAGCACGAAGAGCCGCCGGCCGGCGTGGCCTATCGCAAGGACAACGCCATCCGGTTCAAGCCGAGCCCGCACCTCTTCACCGAGTTCCACAAGACCGGCCCGCCCGACTACGACGATTACTTCGAACTGCTCGATCAGTTGGATCCCCAGCGCTCACAGAGCCTCAACCGCATCCTCCTGTACGAGGGCTCTCGCGGGTGCTGGTGGGGCGAGAAGCACCACTGCACCTTCTGCGGGCTGAACGCGCAGGCCATGGAGTTCCGCGCCAAGTCCCCCGCGCAGGTCTTCGAGGAGTTCAAGGTCCTCTCCAGTCGCTACAACACAACGCGGTTCCGCTTCGTGGACAACATCATCGACATGCAGTACATCGACGAGCTGTTCGCGAAGTTCGCGCGGGAGCGGCTTGATTTGGAAGTGTTCATCGAGACCAAGAGCAACCTCAGCAAGCAGCAGATCCAGACCCTCGCCCACGGCGGGGTCAAGTCTATGCAGCCGGGCATCGAGAGCCTGAGCCAGAACCAGCTCACCGAGATGAAAAAGGGCGTGAGCCCCCAGCAGAACCTCCAAACCTTAAAGTGGAGCCTCTATTACGACATCCACCTCGCCTGGAACATCCTGCTGGGCTTCCCCGGAGAGACCAACGAGGACTACCGCCGGCAGGTTGATCTGATCCTCTCGATTCTGCACTTCCAGCCGCCGGAGGCCGTGGGCGAGATCTGGATCGAGCGGTTCAGCCCCTACTGGAAGTGGCCGGAGCAGAACGGCATCCGGATCACCGGACCGGGGCTTGCCTACGAGTACGTCTACGATCCTCGCAAGGTGGACCTCAACGAGATCGCCTACGACTTTGAGTACGAGCTCGTCGAGAAGCGCGTGGACCCGAGCCTCATGGAGGAACTGACCCGGCTCACCCACGAGTGGCAGCGCCTGCACGCCACGGACGACAAGCCGTTCCTCTACTACTCGAAGGCCATGGATTTCGTCACGGTCTTCGATGGCCGCGCGCCCGACAAGCCCGTCAAGCAGCGGTACGACTGGCCGCACGCCTTCATCATCGAGTTCTGCAACGACGCGCCGAAGTACTTCGGGCAGATCAGGGGCGAGCTGAACGATCGGGCAGGCGGGGCCGGCTATGACGAGGCCACGATCAAGCAGGCCTTGAACGAGCTGCTACAGAAGCGCGTTCTCTACGAAGAAAAAGGCCGCTACTTCACCCTCGCCCTCCCCGTAAATCGTACTTTCTAGCCCACCCTGTCCCCTTTTTCGCCAGGCTATTTCTTCAGCGGGATCGTGATGATCATCCCGCCCATCACATCATTCAGCTTGTAGTTCTTCTTCGGACTGTCAGGGTGGGTGTTGTGGCACCCGATGCAGGCCTGCGAGACAGCCTTATCGGCATAGATCGCTTGCAAGTACGGCTCGTGCCCGATCATGACCACTTCGCTGTACCGACGATCGGGATGCGCCAGGGTCTCTGAGAGCCCTGTGTTCTCGAATGGGGTCTTCGGGCCATTACGTTTGTTGATCGCCCACAGGCTGATCAGCCGATATGAAACCCCGGCTCGTGCGATCCCCGCCAACCGGTTCGACTCACTCAAGAACTGGGCCGGGAGTGGAAGTGTGTTTGTCTCCTGCCAATTTTCCGATGCGACCACGATACCCTTCGCCTGCATCCTCTCCACGACATGTGTCGTATAAAAGGTCCGGTCCGCCTGGATTACAGAATGCACGTGGTCGGCCACCGTCTCTGCAGGAATTGCACCCTGCGAGCAAGGCTGAGTGCCGGAGTCCTTTGCCCCTGACGACATCCCCCAGTATCCCAGCACGACACAAAAGGTTACTGCTATTCCCCACGCGAAGCCTTTCCTAAGCATGATGCCCTCTCCTTTCCGGGATCCGAGCCCGTTGCCACCCTCCCCTTCTTCCGTGCAAGGAGGAAGCCCCCAGAGCTGTGAGAACGACTGATTGAAATTCCATAGGTTATGTAGTCGCGTTGGTCAGGAATCTCAAGTCAAATGGTTGCATTTGGTGGAACCATACCACCAGCGGCTTAAAAGAACCACTAACAATACGCGGGCACTCATCCCGCCTTCTCCTTTTTCCTTTCACACGGCGGGCGTTTTCACATGCTCGGGACGGAACCCGATCCCGATCAGTCGGGCGGGGATCCGGCGCAGGAACGGGAAGCGCGCCACGAGCCGGACGGCGAGCGGCGGCGTGAGCGTGCCAGCGCCGCCGCCCAGGACGCGCCTGATGACCCGGTTCTGGACCAAGAGCTGCGCGCGCTGGGTGAGACGCGTCGGCAGCTCGCGCCGCCGCTGCACCCGGCGCAGATCCTCGGTTGTGAGCCGATCCGCTCGCAGCGGCGCGGCCAACAGATTCGCGGCGGCGACCGCGTCCTGGATCGCGAGGTTGATGCCCACGCCGCCGACCGGGGACATCGCGTGCGCCGCGTCGCCGATGCAGAGGAGCCCCGGGCGGTACCATCGCGGCAGCCGGTCGACCTGGACGGTGAGCAGCTTGATCGCGGCCCAGTCCGAGAGTTCGCCGACGCGGTCTGCGACGAACGGTGCGAGCTGCGCGACGCCGTCGCGGAACGCCGCGAGCCCCCGCTCCCGGGTCTGTTCGAACGAGCCCTTCGGGATTACGAAGCCGCACTGCCAGTGCTCGCCCCGATTCAGCATGATGAAGATCCGCCCCATCTGAAAACGCCCCATGGGGTTTTCCGGATCGCCGGGCCGCCGGGACAGACGGAACCACAGCACGTCCATGGGCGCGCCAAACTCGTCCACCTGCAAGCCGGCCCGTGCCCGGACGACCGAGTGCCGGCCATCGGCGCCGACGACGAGGCTGGCACGCACCTCCAAGGGGCCGTCCGGAGTCGTGGCCTGAAGCCCGACGACGCGCCCCGCGTCCTCGAGCAGCCCGGTCACCTCGGCCTGCATCCGCAAAGTGAAGGTTGGGTAGCGGGCACCGCGCTCGGCGAGGAAGTTCAGGAAGTCCCACTGCGGCATGAACGCGATGAAGCCGCAATGCACCGGCAAGCGGGTGAAGTCTGCGACCGTCAGCGCCAGCTCACCGACCTGCGCGTTGAGCCGCGGCGCCTTCTGGTGCGGCAGCTTCAGCAGATCCTCCAGGAGTCCCAGTTCATGCATGACTTCGAGCGTGGAGGGGTGGACCGTGTCCCCGCGGAAGTCCCGCAGAAAGTCGGCGTGCTTCTCCAGCACGAGCACCTCGACGCCGGCGCGAGCCATCAGCAGCCCCAGCATGATTCCGGCCGGCCCGCCACCCGCGATGCAGCATCGCACCGAGACGTTATCCACAGCCATAGGTACCCTACACTACCTGTTGAGCTTAGTGCCCGCCATGCAGAAAGGGAACCTTCAAGAACAGCAAGAAGCCATTGAGGGCGAGGAAGGCACCCAAGCAAGCCAGGCCGAGGCTGAAAAAGAACAGCGGGCGTGAGGTCGCCAGAATGGCAATGGATGCCATCACAATGGCGATCTGCAAGAGCACTTCCGCGTAGTCGAAGTACGGGTCCTTGGTCCGGTAGAGATCTCGCTCCTGCTCCAGCTTCTTGGCTTCCTGCTCAATCTCCTTCTTCTCGGTGTTGTACCGCTTCTCTTCGTCTGTGAGCTTCAACTGCAACTCCTCGAATTTTTGCCGCGCCTCGGGTTTCATGGTGCGGCCGCGTTCGGCCAGGTCCACCTCCAGGCGTAACTTCTGGATGCGGTACTGGTGCTCCCGGATCACCTTGGCCTGATAGAACGACCATTGGTCAGACGCCTGTTGCTGGGCCAAGAGCATGTGCTTCATGGCGTTGGTGCCTCCCAGGGATGCAATGGCCAGCACCACCGCGTAAAGCGCCGTGGTGAGCGCCACGCGCTTGGTAAACGCCTTGCCTTTCAGTTCTTCGAGTTCTTCGTGTTTGGGCAGTTCGACTTCGGCCATTCGTTCAGCTCCCTAACTCACCTTCGTAGAGGAAGGCGCGGGTGTCGCGGGCGATGGCGTCGGGATCACGCTGGATGCGCGCGACGCCGGTCTCCATCGCGGATTTCGCCACCGCCGCCGCGACCGCCGGGGGCACGCGGAAGTCGAAGGCGTCAGGAATGATGTAGTCTGGCCGCAGGTCCCCTTCCGGAATCACGTCGGCCAGCGCCTGGGCCGCCGCCTGTTCCATCTCGAACGTGATCGTGGTGGCCCGCACGTCCAGGGCGCCGCGGAACAGGCCGGGAAAGACCAGGCTGTTGTTGATCTGATTGGGAAAGTCGGAGCGGCCGGTCGCCACGATCCGCGCGCCGGCGGCCAGAGCCTCCTTCGGCATGATCTCCGGGACCGGATTCGCCAGAGCGAAGATCACCGGCTCCGGCGCCATCTTCTTCAGCAATTCCGGTTTGAGCACGCCCCCGGCAGACACCCCGATGAACACGTCTCGACCTGGTAACGCATCGTCCAACTGACCCGTGAGCCGTCCCTGGTTCGTCTGGGCGGCCAGCTCCGCCAGCGTCGGGTTCATACCCGCCTCCCGGCCCTCGTAGACGATCCCGTGCACGTCGGTGAGGATCATATCTCGCGCGCCACGCCGCAGCAGAAGACGGGCGATCGCCGTCCCGGCCGCCCCCGCGCCGCAGATCACGATCTTCGCGTCTTCCAACCGGCGCCGCAGCAGCCGCATGGCGTTCAGGATCCCGGCCAGCACCACCACCGCCGTCCCGTGCTGGTCATCGTGGAAGACCGGGATGTCCAGCACGGCCCGCAGGCGCCGCTCGATCTCGAAGCACCGCGGCGCCGCGATGTCCTCGAGGTTGATCCCCCCGAACGTCGGCGCCAAGTGCTTGATCGCCGTGATGATCTCATCAGGGTCTTGCGTCCCCAGGCAGATCGGAAACGCCTCGATGCCCGCGTAGAAATGGAACAGCACCGCCTTCCCTTCCATCACCGGCAAGGCCGCGCGCGGTCCCAGATCGCCCAGGCCCAGCACCGCCGACCCGTCCGTCACGACCGCAACGAGGTTGCCCTTGGCCGTGTAGTCATACACTTTCAGCGGATCCTTGGAGATCTCTTCGGCCGGCTGCGCGGGACCCGGCGACACGTAGAACGAGCTTAGGACAGTCAGGTCCTTGACCGGGATCTTGGGCTTGATCTCGAGGATCCCGCCGTAGCGCGCGTGCAGGTCGAGGGACTGCTGCGCCACCGTCGCCGAGCGGCCGCTCCGATCGGGCGGGATCGGGAACCGCCCTTCGTACACGTACCGCAGCGTCCGTTCACGGATATGCTCGGGGTCCACCTGCTTCCTCGCCCGACCGGTCTTGATGGCGGCCTTTGCCACCGCCGCCGCGATGGCCGGCGCCACGCGGAAGTCCATCAGGCTCGGCAGAATCCGGTCGGTCCGCAGCTCGCCTTCGGGCAGGCAGCCGGCGAGCGCTTCGGCGGCCGCGATCTTCATTTCATCGTTCACGCCACGGGCGGCCACGTCCAGGAGCCCTCGGAACACGCCAGGGACGACCATCGCCGTGTTCACGCCATTCGGCAGGTCGGCCCGCCCCGTCGCCACGATCGCCGCGCCGTTCCGTTTCGCCAGCTCCGGGCGGATCTCGGGCTCGGGCAGTGCCAGGGCCAGCACGATGGCGTCGCGTGCCATGCCGGCGATCGCCTCGCCGCTCAGCGCGCCGCCGGAGGAGAACCCGACGAAGACATCGGCGCCGGCCAGCACCGTCGGGAGCGCGCCCTGCCGTCCTTCCCGGTTGGTGCACAGGGCCATCTCGGCCTTCACCCAATTCATCCGCGTGGGCCGGTATTTGTAGATCGCGCCGGCGCGGTCGCAGAGGACCACATCCTTCACGCCGACCTTGAGCAGGAGCCGTGCGGTCGCAATGCCGGCCGCGCCGGCCCCGTTGATCACCACGCGCATGATGGGGAGCGCCTTGCCCACCAGCTTGCCGGCGTTCATGAGCGCGGCCAGCACCTCGATCGCGGCCGCGTGCTGATCGGTGTGAAAAACGGGGATGTCGGTCGCGCGCTCGAGCCGCTCCTCGACGGTGAAGCAGCGGGGCGCCGCGATGTCCTCCAAGCAGATGGCGCCGAAGGTCGGGGCCAGGAGGGAGACGGTCCGGACGATCTCGTCGGTGTCTTGCGTGTCCAGGCAGATCGGGAAGGCATCCACGCCGGCGAAGGTCTTGAAGAGCACGGCGTTGCCTTCCATGATCGGCAGCGCGGCATGGGGACCGCGGTTGCCCAGGCTGAGGACCTTCGAGCCATCTGTGACGACGGCGATGGTGTTGCCCCGGCAGGTGTATTCGAACGAGGTGACCGGGTCCTTGTGGATGGCCAGGCAGGGCTCGGCCACGCCAGGGGTGTAGACGAGGCTCAAGACCGACCGGTCTCGGATCGGCACTTTGCTCTCGATGCCGATGACGCCGCGGTGGCGCTTGCGGGACTGCAGTTGGTCGTCCGGCATGACCACGCTCGCTTACATTTTTCTCCGCTCTTTCAGTTTCTCCAAGCGTTGCGCAATCGCCTCGACGCTGTGCTGGTCAGCTCCCGACGCGGACTGCAGATACAGTTCGTACTGGGCGATCGCGTCGTCCACGCGGCCGGCCCCCTCGAGCGCGAGGCCAAGGCCCGCATGCGCCTCGATGGCGCCCGGTGCCAGGCGGAGCGCCTCGTGATACTGCGCGATGGCCTCTTCGAACTTCCCCTGGCTCGTGAGCGCCTGCCCCAGCGCCAGGTACACGGCGGCGTCTTTCCAGTTGAGCCGGAGCGCCTCGCGAAAGGCGTTGACCGCCATACCCGCACGGTCGATCGCCAGGAGGACAAGGCCAAGGTGATAGTTCGCGCGGGCGGACAGGTTGTCCCGGTTCTCCGGATTGAGCTTGATGGCCTCGACCAATTCGGCCATGGCCAAGTCATACTCCTCGGCCTGCGCGTACGCCACGCCAAGTTCCAACCGGGCGCGAGGGTCGGTCGGCGCCTTACGGACCGCCTCCAGCCGTTCCTCCACGAGGGGCGCAGTGGGGGAAGAAGGCCCGGAGTCTCCCGGCTGAGCCGCTACGGTAAGACCGCACAACACAGCCGCCGCCATCATGGAGGGGACTCGCGCAATCGGCCGCTGACCAGAAGACTTAGGATCGCCGTCAGGCTGATCGCCAGCAGAAACGCGACCACAACCACCACCAGGTACGACGCACTGCGATAGGCCGTCGGGGGAAAGAGGCCGGGAACAGGGACGTGGGGAATAACCTGGCGGTACTCCAGCACGGCCATGCCGGCATACAGGACCGTCGCCAGTGCGCCGAACGCATACGTGGCCCGCACGGAGAGCAGGAACCCAGACAGGAGAATCGGCCCGATGTACAACACCATGAGCGGATTCGTCACCCCGCCCGAGAAATGCAGGAGCAGGGTCAGGAGAAACAGGTCCGCCCCGATTTGCAGGACCAGTGAACGGGCGGCCGTCTCTGACGACACCGCACCCATCCGCTGCGCCGTGCTGCTGAGGTGGATCCCGTACAAGAGATTCGCCGCGACCAATGCGCCGGCGATGCCGTACAGCGGGGCCGACTCCAGCTTGGCGCCCATGTCCTGGGTCAAGATCATGGTGCAGAGGACGACGGCCCCCGCGTAGCCGTACCGGATGTAGATGACCCACCACGCGTGTCCTGCTAGCTCGGCTCGGATCAACGACCGCAGGTCGGGAGCAGCCATGAGGTCATTCTAGATGACGTGCGGAATGGAAGCAATGCGAGGAACGGACACGGGAACAGCGCAGGCGCTCACTGGGCGCGGAAGACGGCGAGCAGGTCGCTGAGAGCGACCAGTTTCGTCTTGAGCATCTCCCGTTCGGTCTTGAGTTGCCGCTGTAGGGCGGTCTTGTTGGCTCTTGCCTTCAGGTAGGATTCGGCGAGACTCAGAATGCGAGTGCACTCTTCCTCGACTTTGCGTTTGACGACGGGGTTGACGGCCAGCGCCTCCATGACTCGGGCCCGAGTATCGGCAAGGAAGGCCTGATGTTCTTTTTCAGGAAAGGATTCACGCGTGGACTTGTCCAGGCAGCGGTCCAACGACTGCGAAAGAAAGACGTAAAGCCGCACGAGGGTTTCGGTAATCTGGATATGACTAAGAGGAGCGGATGGTGCAGCCATAATGCCAGCCTCCTACACGGTTAGCCGATCGAAGCGAAGTACCGTCCGAACACGTGTCGGGCGCGCTGCTCTGCCGCCGCCTTGAGCAAGGCGGTTTTCGCCATCACCGCGGCCCGCCCCTGCACCGTCCCGCCGCACTTCGCATGCTCGTCCCGGTACAGATCGAGCCACTCGATGATCATCGGCGCCGTGGTCTCGAGGTGGAACTGCAACCCGTACACCTGCTCGCCCAGGCGGAACGCCTGGTTGGAATACCTTTCCGAGCCTGCAAGGCGGACTGCGCCGCGGGGGATGTCGAAGGTCTCGCCGTGCCATTGGAAGACTGGAAACGTGTCGGGAAGGCCCGCCAGCAAACGGTCTTTTCCCCCCTCCTCTGTCAGCGTCAGCTGGTACCACCCGATCTCCTTCTCCGCGCCGGCGGTGACCTCGGCGCCGGCGGCTTTCGCGATCAGCTGCGCGCCCAGGCAGACACCCAAGGCCGGCATGCCGGCCTCCAGCACTTTCGTGAGCAGCCGCAGTTCGTCGGCGATGAAGCCGGGATGCTCGCCGTCGTTTGCCGACATCGGTCCGCCCAGGGCGATGAGTCCGTCCCAGCCGGACAGGTCCTTCGGGATCGGCTCGCCGGCAAACGGACGAACGTATCGGTACTCCATGCCGCGCTCCTTCAACGCAGGTTCGATCAATCCAAGGGGTTCGCAGCCGATGTGTTGCAGGACTAGCAGCCTCGGCATTACTTGCTCTCAGCAGCTTTGCAGGCCGCGCAGCGGCAGAACTTATTGCGCAGGATCGAAAAGGAGTAGATGCCCGTATCGTGGCCGTCGCTCCACCGGAAGCGCAGCCCGTACCGCCCGACCGGCTCGATGTCCTTGACCGCGATGAACATCGGAATGGCGTCTGGCTTGATCCGGAGATCACCCGTCCACTCGTCCGTACAGGCCGCGCAGGGACAATGCTGGCGGAGATAGCGGATCGGGTACACGCCCTTGTGACCGTCGCTCCACTCGATGCCGAGCACGCCGTTCTCGATCCAGTCCATGTCCTTGGGCTGGACGGTCTCGTTCACGGCCTGCGCGTGCCTCCCTGATCGCTCATCACCCCGCACCTTCTCACCCAATGGTAGAGCCCGTAGGCAGACGCCAGCACGCCAGCCGCGAGCAACCCGAGCCCGGCTCGCATGACCACATCATGGCCTTCCGTCAGCCCGTAAATGCCCAGCACAAATCCCAGCGCGACAAAGGCTTTGCCGGTAAATCGGGCAATCACTCCACTATATCCGACTTTGTCCGCCATTTTTCCTTTGTAGGGGCAACCCTATGTGGTTCCCCTCTCTTGCGGGCGGCCACACAGGGCCGCCCCTACGTTGTCACCGCCCGTTGATAAACCCTCTGTGGTTCCGCCGCCAGCATCCCATGCGTCCGTGGCATCCGACGACCAGCCACGTTGTCCACGTACAGTTCGATGACCTCATGCAACTCGTTGCGCAGGGACGCGGAGGCCTTGAGCCGAGGCAATCGGGCCGGGTCCATTCTGAGCACCTGGCGGAAGAAGGCCAGGCAGGCCGGCGACACGGCAGGACAGCGCGCCGGCTCCCGCTTGACGCATGCCGTGCAGACCGTGCCGCCCGCGCGGGACGAGAAGTACCAGGCCCCGCCGCTAGCTCTTCCCTGGCAGACGTTGCAGCGGTCCAGGTGCGGCAGATACCCGGCGAAACGTAGGACCTCCAGCTCGTAGAGGGCCGCCGTAAGGCCGGGGTCCTCGCTGCCCTGGATTGCCCGGAACCCTTCCAGCAGCGCGTGGAATACGCGCGGGACCGCATCGCCATCGGCTGTCACCGCACCCGCCAAGTTGGCCAGCCGCGCCGCGCCGGCGATCGTCTCGAGGGAGCTCCGGAGCGGATGGAAGGCCTCCCGGACGTCGGTCTGGGAGACGCGGTAGAGGCTGTCGCCCGGCTTTTCGTACAGCACGAGGTCGCAATAGACGAACGGTTCCAGGGTGCCCCCGAAGCGGCTTTTCATCCGTCGCGCACCCCGAGCAACCCCGCGGACCTTGCCGTGCTTCAACGTGAAGAAGGTGACGATCCGGTCGGCGTCACCCCACTTGCGGCTCTTTAACACGATGGCCGGGGTCTTGAGCAGGGGCATCGGACCTGCTCCCTACTTGAGGTAGGACAGGAAGGTCGTCGCAAGACTGAGGTAGATCGTGATTCCCGTAATGTCGTTGGCCGTGGTCACGAACGGGCCGGCGGCGACGGCCGGGTCCACGCCGTAACGCTTCAGGACGACCGGCATGATCGTGGCCATGGACGTGGACATGACCAGGGCGCACACCATGGCGATGCCCACGACCATCCCCAAATGCAGATTAATGTGCATGACGGCCGCCACGGACAGGGTCACGGCCCCGCACAGCAGCCCGATGAGAAACCCGATCAGGACCTCGCGCGCGAACACCCGCTTGACATCAGACAGCTCGATGCGGCCGGTGGCCAGCCCGCGGATGACCATCGTCGAGGATTGCAACCCGACATTGCCCCCCATCGCCGCAATGACCGGGATAAACGTCACCAGGGCCACGACTTCCTCGATCGTGAACCGGAAGAACCACAGAATCGAGCCCGACACGATGCTCCCGATGAGGTTGGTCAGAAGCCAGGGGACCCGGTGGCGGACCGCCTGAAACACCGAGGAGTGCATGAGAACGTCCTCCTCCTCGATCTGCGTCCCGGACATTTTCATCATGTCCTCGGTGGCCGCGTCATGGATGATGTCCACCACGTCGTCCACGGTGATGATCCCGACCAGCCTGTTCTCCTTGTCCACGACCGGGATCGCCAGCAGGTTGTAGCGCGCGACCAGTTTGGCGACCTCTTCCTGATCGGTGTCGGTGGAGACGCTGATGACCTCCCGCTTGATCATGGTCCCGAGACGGGTGTGCGGGGGTACTTGAAGCAGTTGGCGCAGCGAGAGGACGCCCACAAGCTTCTCGCCACTATCGGTGACATAGACATAGAACACGTTCCCGGTGTCCTTGGCCCCTTGAAGCTTGCGGATCGCCTCCTCCGCCGTCGTGTCCTCGGTCAAGGAAAAATACTCCGTCGTCATCATCGCGCCGGCAGACTTGGGCTCGTATCGCAGGAGGTCCTCGACCTCCGCCGAGTCCTCCGGCTTCATCAGCTTGAGGACCTCCTGGGACCGCTCTTCCGGCAGGCAGGTGAGAACGTACGCCTGGTCGTCGTCGGGCAGGTCCTTGAGCAGCATGGCGATGTCGGCGGCGGGCATATCTTGCAGGACGTCTCCGATGTCCCCTTCATCCATCTCGCTCAGCGCCGTCGCCTTGCTAGTGTCCGGCTTGATCAGCTCGAAGACCGTCCGCTTCTCCTGCGCGGTGTTCAGGTGGTGCAGCATCTTGGCGACGTCGGCCGGATGCATCTTGGAGACCATGCGCTCCAGGTTGCCGATGGCGCCACGGCGCAGGAGGCGGCCGACCGTGTCCAGGACCAGGTCAAACCGGCTCGCCGTCCGCCCACTCCCGACCGGCTTGTCCGGCCGCTCTGCTTTGCTCTCGATCCGGTCCATACGCTCAGTATCCTAATTCGACGAGCATCCGCTCGTCCTGGCGCCACGCCTCTTTTACCTTCACCCAGAGCTGCAGGAAGACCTTCATCCCGAAGAGGTGCTCCATGTCAATGCGGGCGTACGTGCCGACCGCCTTCAGCAGCTCCCCATGCTTGCCGATCACGATGGCCTTCTGGGACTCCTTCTCAACATACACGGTCGCGCTGATCCGGGCGAGCCGCCCCTCTTCTTGAAACGAGTCGATCCCGACCGCCACTGCAAACGGCAGTTCATCTCGCGTCTTCTGCAGGATCTTCTCTCGGATGAGCTCCGCCGCCAGGACCCGCATCGGCTGATCCGTCATGACGTCCTCCGGGAAATGGACGGGCCCTTCCGGCATACAGGCACGGGCCAGGTTCACCAGCCGGTCCACGCCGTCGCCGCTCTTCGCCGAAATGGGCACGATCTCGGCAAACTCATGCATCTGCCGGTAGGCATCAATCAGCGGCAACAGGCGCGACTTGCGCACCAAGTCCACCTTGTTGATGACGAGGAACGCCGGCGCGCGACCTTCCTTGAGCCGGTCGAGCACGAACCGGTCTCCGGGACCCGGCGCTTCCGTCGCCTCGACCAGGAAGAAAGCCAGGTCCACCTCCGCGAGGGCATGGAGCGCGGTCTCGACCATCCGCTGATTGAGCCGGAACTTGGGCTTGTGGATGCCGGGCGTGTCCACGAACACCAACTGGGCGCCGGGCAGGTGCTTGACGCCGAGAATCCTCGTCCGGGTCGTCTGCGGCTTGTCCGAGATGATGGCGATCTTGCCACCGAGGATGCGGTTCAGGAGCGTCGACTTCCCCACGTTCGGCCGGCCTACCAGTGCGACGAAACCGGAGTGGTAGGGCGCGGACGAGCTCACGGGCGCTCCTTCGGGTACCCGTTCTGATTGGTGCTGGGTACGAACAGGAAGACCGTCTCGCCTTCCCGCACCATGCCCAACCGGTCGCGGGCCAGGCCTTCCATCGTGGCCCGATCGTGCCTGACCGCGTCGATGTCCTCTCGCAGGCGGGCGTTCTCTTCCTCGATCGTCTTCATCTCGTCGGCGATCCGGCTCTGGGTCCGCTTCATGTTCAGGTAGTTCATGAAGCCCATCGTGTCGAAGAAGAACGAATAGGTGAAATAGCCCATCAACAGCGCGCCGCTGATGACATAGAATGTCCAGCGGCGCTTCCGCCTGGCCTGGAGGGTCTCCTGTCGCTGGTTGGGCCTGGCCTTCACGCTCCCGCCTTTCTCTCAAAGACCGCGCCGCCTCGATACCGTGCGGCCCCCCCCAGTTCCTCTTCGATCCGGAGCAACCGGTTGTACTTGGCCGTGCGGTCGGTCCGGGACAGCGAGCCCGTCTTGATCTGGCCGGTGTTCAGGCCCACGGCCAGGTCCGCGATCGTGACGTCCTCGGTCTCTCCGGACCGGTGGGACACGACGGCCGTGTAGTCCGCCCGCTTCGCCATCTCGATCGTCTCCAGGGTTTCCGTCAGCGTGCCGATCTGGTTCAACTTGATGAGGATCGAGTTCCCAATGCCCTCTGCAATCCCCTTCGCGAAGATCTCCGGGTTGGTCACGAAGATGTCGTCGCCAACGAGTTGCACCCGATGCCCCAGCCGCTCGGTGAGCATCTTCCAGCCCTTCCAGTCCTTCTCGCTCAGTCCGTCCTCGATCGAGACGATCGGATAGCGCCGGACGAGACCCTCGTAATACCGGATCATGTCCTCGCTGGACCGCCGGGCCTGCGTCTCGCCCTTCATCACGTACCGGCCGTCCTCGTAGAACTCGCTGGCCGCGGGATCCAGCGCCAGCGTCAGATCCTTGCCAGACGTGTACCCCGCCGTCTCGATGGCCTGCACGATGAGCGCCAAGGCCTCCTCATTCGAGCCCAGGTTGGGGGCAAAGCCCCCTTCATCTCCCACAGCGGTGCTGAGGCCTTTTTTCTTCAACAAAGCCTTCAGTGTGTGGAAAACCTCGACAGCCATCCGGACCGCGTCCGCGAAAGTCGAGGCGCCCACCGGCACGATCATGAACTCCTGGAGGTCCAGGTTGTTGTCCGCGTGCGCGCCGCCGTTGATCACGTTCATCAACGGGACCGGCAGGTCACAGGCGCGCGGCCCGCCCAGGGAGCGATACAAGGGCAGCCCCGCTTCCTCGGCCGCGGCCTTCGCCACGGCCAGCGACACGCCCAGGATCGCATTCGCGCCCAGTTTACGCTTGTTTGGCGTACCGTCAAGGGCGATCATCGCGCGGTCGATGGCGGCCTGGTTCCTCGCATCCATGCCGAGGAGCTTGGGGGCCAGCACCTGCTGCACGTTGGTGACAGCCTTGCGGACACCCTTGCCGAGATAGCGCTTCTTGTCGCCGTCGCGCAGTTCGAGGGCCTCGCGCGTACCGGTGGACGCGCCGGAGGGCACCGCCGCGCGCCCCCGCGCGCCGGACTCCAGCACCACGTCCGCCTCGACCGTCGGGTTCCCCCGCGAGTCCAGGATCTCCCGCGCCCTGATCTCCTTAATCCCACTCATCCCGCCAGCTTTCTCTTCAGTAACTCGTTCACTTTCCCCGGGTTCGCCTTGCCGCCCGACGCCTTCATCACCTGCCCCACGAAGAACCCGAACACCTGCTCTTTGCCGCTCCGGTACTGCAATACTTGCTGTTGGTTCCTGGCCATCACCTCGTCAACGATCTTTTCCAGCGCGCCCTCATCCGAGACCTGCGTCAGTCCCTTGGCCTTCACGATCTCCGAAGCACTTTTGCCGGTGTTGAACATCTCCTCCAGCACCGCCTTCGCGATCGGCCCGCTGACCTCACCCTTGTGTTTCATGTCGACCAATTCTTGCAAGCTCTTCGGTGGCACGGGACTATACTCGATGGGAATTGACTCTGTTCCGCCTTTCTCCGAAGGTTTACCTTTGTTCAACAAGCCCAGTAATTCGACTCTCAACCAGTTACCGGTCTCTTTTCCAATCTCCTTTGGAGAGAACACCGTAGTAGCTGTTGCCGCCTGGAAGTAAACCGCCAATGGCTTGTGAGACGTTAAAACGACTGCATCGTCAGCCGGAAGGCCATATTCCTCTATAAATCGCTTCTGCATCGTAGTGGACAGCTCCGGTAGCGTTTTCCGAGCCTCCTCGACCATCTCCGACGCGATGCGCAGCGGCACGAGGTCCGGGTCTGGGAAGTAGCGGTAGTCATGTGCTTCTTCCTTGCTCCGCATCACCGCAGTCTCGCCCTTCTCCGGGTCCCAGAGGCGCGTCTCCTGGACGATCTTCCCGCCCTCGTCCAGAACCTTCGTCTGCCGTTTGATCTCGTACTCCATCGCCGACTTCACGAACTTGAAGGAGTTGATGTTCTTCAGCTCGACTTTGGTCCCAAGTTCCTTCGAGCCGACCGGCCGGAGCGAGAGGTTCGGCTCGCACCGGAGACTCCCCTCCTCCATGTTGCCGTCGCAGACCCCCAGGTATACCAGGATGTCGCGCAGCTTCTTGAGGTAGGCGACCGCTTCGTCCGGCGACCGCATGTCCGGCTCGGTCACAATCTCCAGCAGCGGGGTCCCGGCCCGGTTCAGGTCCACGTGGGACGCGCCCGCAATGCCGGTGTGCAGGTTCTTGCCCGCGTCCTCCTCCAAGTGAGCCCGCCGGATACGGATGCGCTTGGCCGTCCCGTTCTCCCCGATCTCCACCCAGCCGTCCTGGCAGATCGGCAGCTCGTACTGGGAGATCTGGTAGCCCTTCGGCAGGTCCGGGTAGAAGTAGTTCTTGCGTGCGAACCGGTTCATCGGCGCGATCCTGCAGTTCAGCGCCAGCCCCGTCTGGATGGCGAACTCGACCGCCTTCCGGTTGATGACCGGCAGGACCCCCGGCATCCCCAGGCACACCGGGCACGTCTGAGTGTTCGGCGCCGCGCCGAACGCCGTCCTGCAGCCGCAGAACATCTTGGACACAGTCAGCAGCTGCGCGTGCGCCTCCAGCCCGATGACGACTTCGTAGGCCATCGATGGTTAAGAAGCCCGCTGTTTCCTCATAGCCTCGCGGCCGGCTTCAATCGCCGCCGAAAGCACGGCTTTCTTCTCGCCGGCAAACTCCTTGCCCTTCGCGATGGCTGAGTCCAGCATAGCCTTGGCTTCCGGTACTCTTTCGCGGATCTCTCCTTCGGCTTTCTCTGCATAGTCTTTGAGCAGCCTCCGCGTCTCCGCTCCAGTCTGAGGCGCTAACAGTAAGGCTGCCCCAGCACCGATAATGGCCCCGGCTAAGAAAGCGAATGCTACTGCACCTGCGGAAAAACCATTGTCTTCAGTCGCCATTGGACGAACCTCCTTGATGATGAGATGATGATGATTGCTGCTTGAATACTCCATAAGCTGCCCGAAAGCCGGCCAGCAGACTGCTGAGGTTTGTCAGCAAGCTACCGGCGCCTCCCCGAACGGCTCCATGAACGTGGTTGATCGTCTCCCCGATCTCGCCGATCGCTTCGCCGAGCACGCGCGCGCAGGACGCGCCTACCCGCACTTCGGTCACGATCTGATTCATGTTGATGGCTGCCTGCGTCGCCTCCTTCAACAGGACCGGCAGGTCCTCGTTCATCTGTCGAAGCAGGCGCTCCGACTCCTCGGCCGTCTTGCGGAGCCGGATCAGCACCGGCACGAGAAACGCCACCAGCACGACTGCTGCCACCGCTACAACCCCCACCGCAATCTCAATGACCATGCTCCCTCCAGTCGCCTCGTTATTCGGTTTCCGTTAATCGTTATACGTTATTCGTTAATCGGCTGAAGCTATACGTTTAACGCTGTTCCTCCTAGAGGCTCGGCCGCTTCAAATGCCACTCCGACGCCTGCTCGTAGGCATACGCGGCGCGGAGCACCTTCTCTTCCTCGAACGGCCGGCCGATGATCTGCAGGCCGATGGGCAGCTTCCTGCTGCTCAGGCCGCACGGAAGCGAGATGGCCGGCACCCCCGCCAGGTTCACCGAAATCGTGTAGATGTCCGACAAGTACATCTGCAGGGGGTCCTGTAACTTCTCGCCAAGCTTGAAGGCCGGCGTCGGCATCGTGGGCGTGACGATCACGTCCACCTCCTTGAAGGCCTCGTCGAAGTCCCGCTTGATCAGCGTCCGCACGGCCTGCGCCTTCCCGTAGTACGCGTCGTAGTAGCCAGCCGACAGCGCGTAGGTCCCCAGCATGATGCGCCGCTTCACCTCCGCCCCGAAGCCCTCCTGCCGGGTCTTCATGTACATCTCCAGCAGGCCCTTCTCCTTCGGCGCGCGGTACCCATACTTGACGCCATCGTACCGGGCGAGGTTCGAGGATGCCTCCGCCGTGGCGATCAGGTAGTATGTCGCGATGGCGTACTTCGTCATCGGGAGCGAGATCTCCTTGATCTCGGCCTTGAGCGCCTGCATCTGGATGATCGCCGTCCGCACCGCGAGCTCTACCTCCGGGTCGAGGCCTTCGGCAAAGAACTCCAGCGGCACGCCGACCTTCATCCCGCGCAGGTTCTCCTTCAGCGCCTTCGTGTAGTCTGGCACCGGCATGTCGGCCGATGTGGAATCCAGCGGATCATGGCCGGCGATCATCTGAATCATCACGGCCGCGTCCCGCACGTCCCTCGTGATCGGCCCGATTTGATCGAGCGACGAGGCGAAGGCCACCAAGCCGTAGCGCGACACCCGGCCGTAGGTGGGTTTGAGGCCCACCACGCCGCAGCAGGCGGCGGGCTGCCGGATCGAGCCGCCCGTGTCCGATCCCAGCGCCGCCACGCACAGCTCGGCAGCCACGGCTGCGGCCGAGCCCCCGCTGGACCCGCCGGGGATATAGGCCAGGTTCCAGGGGTTCCGCGTCGGCCCGAAGGCTGAGTTCTCCGTCGAAGAGCCCATCGCGAACTCGTCCATGTTAGTCTTGCCGATCAGGTAGCACCCGTGCTCTCTCATGCGGGCCACCACCGTGGCATCGTACGGCGGCACGAAATTCTCCAGCATGCGCGAGCCGCAGGTTGTCTTGACACCTTCGGTGCAGATGTTGTCCTTGACCGCGATCGGCATGGCCATGAGCGGCATGGTCTTCCGCCACTTGCTGAGACTGTAGTCGAGCTCGTTGGCTTCCTTCACCAACGCGTCCTTCTTCGCCGTCGTGATGTACGCCTTGACCTTGGACTCGGCCAGCATGAGGCGCTGGAAATAGGCCTTCACGATCTCGACGGCCGAGACTTCGCCCTTCAGGAATTTGTCCTTGAGCTCGAAGAGCGTCAGCCTGCGTAAGTTCATCTAAGACACCACCCGGTTCTTCTCGTCCACCTTGATGATGCGGGGCTCGTGCCGCTTGATCTCATCCTCGTTGTAGAACTCGTAGCAGAAGATGATGATCTTGTCGCCCACCGCGCCCTTGCGGGCCGTCGGGCCGTTCAGCGAGATCGTGCCGCTCCTCCGCTCGCCGGGGATCACGTAGGTCGTGACCCGCTCCCCGTTGTTGAGATTGGAGATCACGACGGCCTCGTAGGGCAGGATGCCGGCCGCTTCCAGCAGCGCTTCGTCAACGGTTAGGCTGCCCTCATACTCCAGACAGGCATCGGTGACCGTCGCCCGGTGGATCTTCGATCGCAGCATTTGTCGAAACATCGTTTAACGATCCTCTAGTATCTTCGGCACTCGGAAGAAGCCGTCAGCCTGGTCCGGCGCGTTGGCCAGCGCCCTCTCCTGTGTGAGCGAAGGCTTCACTGCGTCCTCGCGAAACACGTTCTCGGTCGGCAGAACGGTCGCGGTCGGCTCCACGCCCTCGGTGTCCACTTCCTTGAGCTGATCCATGTACGTCAGGATCGCGCTGAGCTGGCGGGCGAACATCGCCTTCTCGTTCTCGCTGACCTCCAGCCGCGCCAGCTTGGCCACGTGTTCGACCTGTTCCTTGCTGATCTCCATAAGTCTCAGCCCCTAATCAACTCCTGTCATTGCGAGCGAAGCGAAGCAATCTCGCACTAGCTTTGAGAACTATAGATTGCTTCGTCGCTGCGCTCCTCGCAATGACACTCTGCATCTTCCTATTCTACCGTAACACTTTTGGCCAGATTGCGCGGCTGATCCACGTCGGTTCCCCGCAGCACCGCAATGTGGTACGCCAGCAGTTGCAACGGCACCGTGAAGAGAATCGGCGAGAGCAGCGGGTGCACATCCGGCACGGTGAACACCGCGTCGGCCGCCCTGCCGAGCTCCCGCTCGCCCGCTGTGACAAAGGCGATGACCGGCGCCCCGCGGGCCTTCACTTCCATCAGGTTGCTCACCGTCTTCTCGTACAGGCGATCGCGCGGCGCCAGCACCACGACCGGCATGTCTTTGTCAATCAGCGCGATGGGCCCGTGCTTCATCTCTCCCGCCGCATACCCCTCGGCGTGGATGTAGGAGATCTCCTTGAGCTTCAGCGCGCCTTCCAGCGCGATCGGGTAGTTGATGCCCCGGCCCAGATACAGGAAATTGCGTTTCGTGTGGTAGCGCTTGGCGATCGCGATCAGTTCCGCCTCGCGGCCCAGGAGATGCTGGACGTGTGTCGGCAGCGTGACGAACCGGTCCAGCCATGCGCGTCCCTCTTCCACCGACACGGTGCCACGCACCCGCCCCAGGTGCAGAGCCAGCAGGTAGAGCGCCGTGAGCTGGGCCGTGAAGGCCTTCGTCGAGGCCACCCCGATTTCGGGGCCTGCGTGCGTGTACAGCACGCCGTCCGACTCGCGGGCGAGGGTGCTGCCCACAACGTTACAGATGGACACCATGCGGGCGCCCTGCCGCTTGGCCTCGCGGGCGGCCGCCAGGGTGTCGGCGGTCTCCCCTGACTGGGAGATCGCGATCAGCAGATCGTTAGGTCCGATCAACGGGTTGCGGTAGCGGAACTCCGAGCCGATATCCACCTGGACCGGCGCCCGCACCATTTCCTCGATCAGGTACTTCCCCACCAGCGCGGCATGCCAGGAGGTCCCGCAGGCGACGATCCAGACGCGTTGCACATCGGCGAACTGGGCCGGCGACAATCCGATGTCGGGCAGGTCCGCCTCCCCGCGCTCGAAGGTGTAGCGCCCTCGCATCGTGTCCAGGATCGTCTGCGGCTGTTCGTGGATCTCCTTGAGCATGAAGTGCGGGTAGCCGCCTTTTTCCGCCGCAGCCGCGTCCCACGCGATCTGGGTCGCCGCGCGCGTCACCGGCTTGCCCTTCGCGTCCTTGACGACCAGGGTATTAGTCGAAAGCACCGCCAGTTCGTCGTCCTCCAGGAAGACCACGTCGCGCGTGTGGGCGAGGATCGCGGTCACGTCCGACGCGGCGAACGCCCCGTGCTCGCTCATGCCCACCACGAGCGGGCAGCCCGAGCGCGCGGCGATGATGGTCTGCGGCTCCCCTTCGCACAGGACGGCGATCGCATAGCTGCCGCGGACCTCCTTGATCGCGGCGCGCACCGCCCCCTCCAGGCCGCGGCCGTCTTTCAGATTACGCGCAACCAAGTGGGCCATCACTTCGGTGTCAGTCTCGGACTCGAACCGGTAGCCTTCCTGATGCAGGCGCGCCTTCAACGCCGCGTAGTTCTCGATGATGCCATTGTGGACCAGCACCAGCGGGCCCGACCGGTGCGGATGGGCATTCTGCTCCGACGGCTTGCCGTGCGTCGCCCAGCGGGTATGGCCGATCCCGACGGTCCCATGCAGCCCCGCGCCGTTCACGGCCTTCTCAAGGTTGGTCAGTTTGCCCACACTGCGGCGGAGGTCGATCTTCGCGTCACGGAGCACGGCCAGGCCGGCCGAATCGTAGCCTCGGTATTCGAGGCGCTTCAGCCCGTCGAGCAGCAACGGCACGGCTTCCCGGCTCCCGATGTATCCGATGATGCCGCACATGACCGTGTCCTCAGCGCTTGTCCTTTCGCATCTTCTCCCGCATGCCCTTGGCCCAGCCCGGCTTGACCACCTGCCGGGCCCGCCCGAGCGCCAGCGCGTCCGCCGGCACGTCCTCCGTCACGACCGAGCCCGCCCCGATCACGGCCCCGCGCCCGACCGTGACCGGCGCCACCAGGGACACGTCGCTGCCGACGAAGGCGTCGTCACCGATCACCGTCCGGTGCTTGTTGTGCCCGTCATAGTTGCACGTGATGGTGCCCGCCCCGATGTTGACGCGACTGCCGATCTGCGTGTCTCCGAGGTAGCTGAGGTGGTTGGCCTTGGCGCCCGGGCCCAGCTCCGTCTTCTTCAGCTCCACGAAATTCCCCACCTTGGCCCCGCGCTTGATGACCGTCCCCGGCCGCAAGTGCGCGAACGGGCCGACCGTGCACTCCGCCTCCAGCCGGCTCCCTTCGATCACGCAGCTGTCCAACACCGTGACGCCGTCGCCGAGCACGCTTTCGACGAGCCGGCTGTGCGAGCGGATCACGCAGTCTTCGCCGATGACCGTCCGGCCCTCCAGCGTGGTGTGCGGGTGAATGACGGTGTCGCGACCGATCCGGACCTCATGGTCGACGAAGCACGTCTCCGGCTCCAGGAACGTCGCGCCAGCCTCCATCAAATTCCCCCGCACGCGGTCGCGCAGGATCCGCTCGGCCGCGGCCAGCTCGGCCCGCGTGTTGACCCCGAGCGCCTCGATCGAATCCCGGGCGATGTACGCCGCCACTTTTCTCCCCTGCCGGATCGCCGCCTCGACGATGTCCGTAAGGTAGTACTCCTTCTGCGCGTTGGAGGATTTGAGCCCAGCCAGCGCCGGGAACAGGAACTCGCCTTCGACCACGTAGGTGCCCGCATTGACTTCGGTCAACCGCCGCTCGGCCGGCGTGGCGTCCTTGTCTTCAATGATCCGCCAGACCGTTCCGTCGCGCCCCCGCACGATCCGCCCGTAGCCGGTGGGCTGGTCTAGGTGCGCCGTCAAGAGGGTCACCGTCGCCCGCTCGCGCTCGTGCGTCGCCAGTAGCGCCCGGACCGTCGCCTCCGTCAACAGCGGGGTGTCCCCGCTCAGGATCACGAACCGCCGGCCGCTCCACTCGTTCCCACCGCGGCCCTGAAACGCCGCCTGGGCCTGCACAACGGCATGGCCGGTCCCGAGCCGGCGCGCCTGCTCCACGAGCGTCACCTTGCGGTCTGTCAAGAGGTCCTTCACGCGCTCGGCCTGATATCCAACGACCACCGCGACATGGCCCTTGGCGAGCGTCTCCGCCAAGTCCACTGCGTAGAGCACCATCGGCCGCCCGCACGCCGGATGGAGCACCTTGGCCAGCTTGGACCGCATGCGGATGCCTTGACCCGCAGCGAGGATGATGGCGGCGAGCCGGCTCATCTTTTCCTGCCAGTGCCCGCCCCGACCGCCTCCGGCACGCGGGGGGTGTACATCCCGCCGGAAAACATCATCTTCATCGCCTCATCCACGCTCATGTTCACGGGAATCAACTCGCTCTCCGGGACAAAGAGCAAGTAGCCGGAGGTCGGATTTGGCGAGGTCGGCACGTACACGTTGACCACCCGGTCCGTGCTGATATCCTGCACTTCACCCGGCGTGACCCCGGTCACCAGGGCCAGCGCGTACTGGCCTTTGCGCGGGAACTCGATCATCACGACCCGGCTGTATTTGGCGGCGCCCTTGTTCTGGTCCTGGAAGGACAGGACATCCATCATCGACTTGATGGTGGTGTAGATCCCGCGGACCAGCGGCACCCGCTGCAAGATGCCCTCCCAGAAGGCCACGATCCTCCGGCCAATGAAGTTCGTGGCCAGCAGCCCCCCGAATAAGATCACGGCGACCAGTAACAGGATGCCTTGACCCGGAATGTAGCGCTGCGGGAAATACTTCTCAAGGAAATCACCTAGAAGGCCGTCGAGAGTAATGAACAGGGTCTTGAGGACCAGCACCGTCCCCCAGATCGGCACGATGACCAGGAGACCGGTGATAAAGTAGCGTTTCAGCGAGACTTTCAGCATGACATTTGTGCAGAATTATACAATCTTGCCATGATACAGAGTTTTACTCGGCCGTGCAAGCGATAGATTGCTATTTCTCAACAAGTTGGACTATGATTCATCGCGTCGTCTGGCGCGCTCGGAGCGAAGGGGAATCAACGGTGCCGCGTGGTGATCTCAAGCGAGGGTTTTTCCTGAGCTTCGAAGGGATCGAAGGCTGCGGCAAGACCTCTCAGCTCCACAGACTCGCCCGGCGCCTCCGGGCACTCGGCTACCAGGTCGTCGAGACGCGCGAGCCCGGCGGCGCGCCCATCAGCGAGCAGATCCGGACTATCCTTTTGGACCTCAAGAACCGCGGTATGGAGGCCCGCTGCGAGCTCTTGCTCTACCTGGCCAGCCGTGCCCAGCACGTGGCTGAAACCATCCGCCCGGCGCTGGAGAAGGGCGCCGTAGTGCTCTGCGACCGCTTTGCCGACGCGACCACGGCCTATCAAGGCTACGGGCGCGGGCTTGGCCCCGCCGTCGTCGCCCGCTTGAACCGTTTCGCCACCGCCGGTCTTTCACCGGACCTCGCCATCCTTCTGGACGTCCCGGTGGCGGTCGGCCTCGCTCGCAAGCGTCGGGCCGGCGGCCTTGACCGCCTCGACCGGGAACAGGCCTCGTTCCACGAAGCCGTGCGCCGGGGCTATCTCCGCATCGCCAGACAGAACCCGCGCCGCGTACGCGTGGTAGACGGCACCGCCTCCGAAGACGCCGTGGCGCGCGCGATCGACCAGATCGTGCAGCCCCGGCTGCGGGCGCGGCGGTCCGGCTTGACCCGGGTCGAACCCCATGCCGTTTGACACGATCATCGGCCACGATCGGCCGAAGCGGTTCCTCCAAGCCGCTTTGCGGAGCCAGCGACTGGCCCACGCGCTGCTGTTCCACGGCGAGGAGCAGATCGGCAAGCGGCTGACGGCCCGCGTGCTGGCGCAGGCTGTGAACTGCGAGGCTATCCCGACGCCGGATCCACCGGACGCCTGTGGCGTGTGCCGGTCCTGCCATCAGATCGAGACCGGCGCGCACCCCGACGTGACGATCCAGGCGGCAACCAGCGGCAAGGGCGAGACCGATCAGACGCGCGAGATCGAATCACGGTTCATCTACCGGCCACTGATCGGACGGCGCAAGATCGTGATCCTGGACAACGCGGATCTGTTGAGACGGGAAGCGGCGAACGCCCTGCTCAAGACGATCGAGGAGCCGCCGCCCGACAGCCTCATCGTCCTCGTCTCTTCCCGACCCGAGGCCCTGCTGCCGACGATCCGGTCGCGCTGCCAGGAGATCCGGTTCGCGCCGCTGGCCCAGGACCAGGTGGAGGCTGCGGTTCGGCGACAACGGAGGCTGTCGGAGCAGGACACCCACTTCCTCACCGTCATATCGGGAGGGCGCCTCGGGCTGGCCCTGGAGGCCGATCCGGAAGCCCTCCGCGCCGAACGGGCCGAGTTCCTCCGGCTCGTGAGCCCTGAATCGGTGGAGAGCATCGGCGCGCTCCTGACAGCGTGCGAGGCGGTCGCGAAATCCGGCCAGGCGGAGGCGGCGTTCAGATGGCTGGCCACCTGGTTTCGCGACCTGGTCCTCGTGAAGGTCGGCGGCGACCGCGCTCGTCTGGTGAGCGCCGATTGCCAGGCACAGTTGGAGGCGCTGGCTTCTCGCCTGTCAGTTGCAACTATGGTGGACCTCGCTGCCTATGTGGAGTCCATGACACGCGGCTTGGACCGTAACCTCAACAAGCAACTGCTACTCGAGGGCCTGCTTTTACGACTCCGGGCAGCGCTTCAACCCAAAGCCGCCTGACCCCGATTCGAATGTCCAAGACGTTCTACATCACGACCCCCATCTACTATGTCAACGACGTGCCGCACATCGGACATGCCTACACGACCATTGCCGCCGACGTGCTGGCGCGCTACCACAGATTAAAGGGCTACGACGTCTTCTTCCTTACGGGCCTCGACGAGCACGGACAAAAGGTCCAGCAGGCCGCGCAGAAGGCGGCGATGGACCCCAAGGCCTACTGCGATCGCCTGGCGCCGCAGTTCCAGACCCTCTGGAAGCGGCTGAACATCTCCAACGACGCCTTCATCCGCACGACCGACCCCAAACACAAGGCTTACGTCCAGAAGACGCTCAAGGCCCTCTACGACAAGGAGTTGATCTACCGCGCCGACTACACCGGCTGGTACTGCACCTTCGACGAGCGCTTCTGGACGGAGAAGGATGTCGTGAATGGCCTGTGTCCGGACTGCAAGCGACCGGTCGAGCAGCTCAGCGAGAGCAACTACTTTTTCAAGATGGGCCAGTACCAGGACCGGCTGGTCAAATACATCGAGACCAACCCCGACTACATCCGCCCACGGTCGCGCAGCAACGAGGTGCTCGGGTTTCTTCAGAAGCCTCTGGAGGACCTCTCCATCTCCCGTCCCAAATCACGCCTCTCCTGGGGGATCGATCTCCCGTTTGATTCCAACTACGTCACCTACGTGTGGTTCGACGCGCTGGTGAACTACGTATCGGCGCTGGAGTACCTGCGCCCTTCGCCGTCGTTCGACCGGTACTGGCCGGCTACCATCCACCTCGTCGGCAAGGACATCCTGACCACGCACGCCGTGTACTGGTCCACGATCCTGATGGCCCTGAAGATTCCGCTGCCAAAGACCATCTTCGCCCACGGCTGGTGGACGGTGAGCGGCGAGAAGATGTCCAAGAGCCGGGGGAACGTGGTGGACCCCCACGCCATCGTGGATGAATTCGGCGCGGATGCGTTCCGCTACTTCCTCCTGCGCGAGGTGCCTTTCGGGCAAGACGGCGACTTTTCCCGAGAGGCCTTGATTGGCCGGATCAACACGGATCTGGCGAACGATTTGGGCAACCTTCTGAACCGCAGCCTGACCATGATCGAGCGGTTCGCCAAGGGCATCGTGCCTGAACCTTTGGCCACAACAGATACCGAACTAGATAATCTGCTACAACAGACTGCTCAGGAAATGCTGAGGACATTCGATATTCATCTCGGCAGCCTGGAGTTCAACAGGGCGCTGGAAGCCATCTGGAGCCTGGTCCAGCTTGGCAATCAATACATCGACAAGAGTGCGCCCTGGACATTAGCCAAGAAGCCTGAAGACAAGCCGCGGCTCAATACCGTCCTCTACAACGCGGCCGAGACGTTGCGATTCCTCTGTCTCGCCCTCTATCCCTTCATGCCGCAGGCAGCCGAGGAGATGAAGCGGCAGCTCGGGCTGGTGTTGAACTTTTCGAAACCGTTGCTGTCCGCTGAGATTACCTGGGGCGGCGTGCTCCCCGGCACGGAGATCGCCAAAGGAAGCCCGCTGTTTCCGAGAATCGAGACGACCAAGACACAAGGAGATGCCCGCGTGACGCAAGACCAGCAGCCGGCTCCTTCACCAACGGATCAGATCACGATCGACGAGTTCAGGAAAGTTTCGTTGCGCGTCGGCCTTGTCACCGCAGCCGAGCGCGTGCCCAAGTCAACCAAGCTCCTCAGGCTACAAGTCGATATCGGTACTGAGCGGCGCCAGGTCGTAGCCGGCATCGGCACAAAGTACGTGCCGGAAGACCTGGTGGGCAAGCGCGTCGTGATCGTAGCGAACATGAAGCCGGCCAAGCTCATGGGCGTCGAGTCGCAGGGGATGGTCCTGGCCGCCGGCGAGGACGAGGTGACGGCTCTGCTCACGACGATGGACGACGTCCCGCCGGGCTCGAAGATCAAATAAGGAGGCGTCCATGCTTATGCCAACGGGATTCATGATCACGGCAGTTATCGTAGTCGTTCTGGTCTTCATGACCCTCAAGGTCGTTCCTGAATACCAACGGCTCGTGGTCCTCCGGTTGGGCAAGGTGCTTGAACGACCGAAAGGGCCCGGCATTGTGATTTTGATCCCGCTCGTCGACAAGGCCATGCGCGTGGACCTCCGGGAGAAGTACACCGAGATCCCTCACCAGACCTGCATCACGAAGGACAACGCGTCCATCTCCGTGGACTTTTTGATCTATTCGAAGGTCGTGGACCCGATCGCCAGTTTCGTCCAGGTTCAGGATTTCGACGCCGCGGCAGAAGGCATCGCGGTCACCACTCTCCGCGCGGTCGTCGGGGACATCGCGTTGGACGATGTGCTGGCGAAGCGGGAGGAGATCAACCACGTCCTCCAAACCAAGATGGATCAGGTGACAACGCGCTGGGGCGTGAAGATCACCACTGTGGAGATCCGCGAGATCACGCCGCCCAAGGATATCCTCGACGCGATGGGCCGCCAGATGTCGGCCGAACGGAGCCGCCGGGCGACGGTGACGGAAGCGGAAGGGACCAAGGCCGCAGCCATTACGGTCGCCGACGGCGAGAAGCAGGCGGCCATCCTGAAAGCAGAGGGTGATCGCCAGGCCCGCATTCTGAACGCGGAAGGCGAGCGGCAGGCCGCGATTCTCAGAGCAGAGGGCTTCTCTCTGGCACTGTCCAAGATCTTCGAGGTGGCCAAAGGCTTGGACGCGAAGACCATGAGCTTGCAATACCTGGACGCGCTCAAGACGCTCGGCAACAGCCCGGCGACCAAGTTCGTGCTCCCGTTGGAGCTGACCTCGCTCCTCTCCGGCGTGCTAGGAGACAGCCGCAAGGCCTTCACGACGGAGAAACCCTGACATGAGCGTTGCGCGCTGGCTGGAATACAAGATTGACGTGGACCCCAAGAAACCCGGTCGCCGGCAAGAGGTGTTCGACCTGAAGGCGATCGAAAAGGCCCTCGGCGCGCCCATCACGCACGTCTATTCAAACCAGATCCAGCCCGGCGCGACAGCCGGGATGCACTACCACAAGGTGCACCAGGTCGCGGTCTGGATGCGGGAGGGCGAGCTTGAGCTGACGCTCGAAGATGTCCGCACTCACAAGCGCGAGGTCGTCGTCCTGAGGCCCGGCAACAAGATGCTCCTAGTTCCAACTGAAACCTACCACGCTGCGGCGAACAAGACCGACAAGCCGGCGCTGGCCATCATGTTCGCGACTAGCGTTCCGCGCGACCCCGCAGATGACTGGCACTAAGAACATGCTACGCCTGTCAAAGTTTTCCCTCATTTTTTTCATCGCCGTTCTGCTGATGGCCCCCGCCCTCGCCCAGCACAAAGAGCAGCACCGCGGTCCTGCCGACCTCAAAGAGTACATCGAGATCCTCGAGCGGCCTGAGCGGGACAAGGAGCAGAAGCCCGACGAGGTCATCAAGGCGCTGAACCTCGACCAGTATATGACGATCGCCGACATCGGCGCCGGGTCCGGCTATTTCACGCGGAAGTTCGTCTGGGCCGTGCAGGACAAGGGGATGGTCTATGCCGTGGACATCGAGCCGGGCATGCTGAAGTACAACGAGGAGATGATCGAGCACCTCCACACGCCGTACAATGCGAAGTTCGTCGTGGCGAAGGAGGACGATCCCCTCCTTCCGCCCAAGAGTGTGGACCTCGTCTTCCTCTGCAACGCCTATCACCACCTGGAAAAGCGAGCCGACTACTTCAAGCGCGTCAAAGCAGTACTGAAACCGAAGGGACGCGTGGCCATCATCGACTTTTACCACGACGAACGATCCGGCAATCTCGGCTTCTCAAAAGATCACCTTGTCCCCCGCGACGCCGCCATCAAAGAAATGTCCGATGCCGGCTACACCCTCTCCAAAGAGCACACCTTCCTGCCGAAGCAGTATTTCCTGGAGTTTACTGCAGTCGGAAAGTAGGAGCGGGTCCTGCCCCCGCATAGCCCAGCGCAGCTGGGCGTTTCACCGTCGAGGCCCCGCAGACCCGGCTGTACGCCCCGCGCTTCGTCTGGGCGCCCATGCGGTGTCACCCGCTCAGAATGAGCCGACAGGACTTTGACTTTTGAGAGTTAGAACAAGCGCTCGGCGAGCCAGCGGGCGGCGTCGTCGGTCGCCTGCGTGATGGTCGTCGCGGCGCCTACCGGCACTGCAAGGTTACGGACCGCCCGAGTATCCAGGATTTCGCCATCGCTGATGCGCGCGACGACAATGTCCATCGAGACAAACACCGCACGGGTATCGACCCACCGGCTGTCATCCCACCGGCGAAGCGTCGCCATAGCCACAAGCCCTTTGAATTCCGCGACGCGAGCTTCCTCAACAACCTTCCCGATCTCCGCGGACCGATCAGCAATGACAGATCGCGCCTTGTCAATCCGAGTCACCTGATGGCCGTGTGATTGGAATGCCAGCAGTAAGCGATTGGCTAGCACGTCGGAGATGGTTACCGGCTTCTCGTCTCCAAGACCCAGTTCCTGGCGCAGCGCGGATAGCGGGTTGTCGGGTGGGAGGGACAGTGCCCGGCCTGTCGCGTTCACCACCGGCGCCAATGTGACTGGATCACTCGCCGGCAGGTTCGCCAGCCGGAGCGTGTCCGTCCCCTGGCATGCGCCCAGGACAGCCCCAGCTAACAGACAAGCGACGAGGTGACTCCATCGTCTATTCATTGAACAGCCGTCCGAAACACAAAGGCTCGCATGGACTGCCATGTCATCACGACAGCGAGTACTACGCCGGCAAGCGCCACATCGGTAGGCCCGGTCGGCCAGTCGAGCCGATAGGCCGCGGCGAACCCCACCAGCGCAATACCCGCTCCCACCAGCGCGGCCACGATCGAGACGTTCCGCATGCCGATGGCCAGCCGGCCGGCGATCATCGGCGGCACGATCAGGAACCCGAACATGACCAGTGGGCCGACCACCAAGACGCCCAGCGAGATCGCCACGCCGATGATCCCAAACAGGACAAGGTCCCAGAGCGCCACCCGTTTCCCCAGCGAGATGGCCATCTCCCGATCCACCGCGACCAGTACCAGTTCCTTGTGAAAGATCGTCACCAGCGCCAGGATCGCTCCGTAGCCGAGCACCAGAATCCGCAGTTCCGTATCCGGAATGGCGATGATCTCGCCCTTCAGCAAGCCCAGCACGCCGATCTCGGTGACGCGATCCGACGCCAGCAGGAGAATTGTGACTGCGCCGGCAATCGCGTAGAGCATCCCGATCCGTCCCTCTCCCAGGCCGCGGCCACGCCGCTCCAGAAACGCCAGCCCCAGAATGACGGCGAAGGTTAGAATGGTGGAGCCGACCAGGGCAAGCATGAAATCGCTCACGTCGCGGCTCTGGTGGCCATGGAAGTAAGTGTGCCATACGAAGGCGGCCGCTACGCCCGCGGTCGAGACTTGCGGCAGGGTAATACCGATAAAGACCAGGCGGCGCGCCAGCAGGAAAACGCCGACCAGCGGCGCGACGAGCCCGATGACGAGCCCGCCATACAGCGCGTTGCGAAGGAGGAAGTTCGGATTGAGGATTTCCAGCAGGGTGTCCATCGTGGTCCGTTCAGCCGCCGTCGGCGTCCATCATGCGAAAGACCATCTCAGGAGCCAGCATGACAGCAGCAGCGCCGCGCAGCAGCTTCCCCTCATGGACCCAGACGACCTCTCGCACCATCTCGTGCTCGCGCAGCACCTTGAGGTGGTGACTGACCATGACTATCGTCAGACGCCGCTCCCGATGCAGTCGCTCGATCAGGTCCATGATGACCTGCGCCGCTCGGAGGTCAATACCGCTCAGCGGCTCGTCCAGCAACAATAAATCTGGCTCGGCCGCCAGCGCCCGCGCGATCAGCACCCGCTGACGCTGGCCGCCGGACAACACGGGGAACGGCTTCCGCTGGAGATCGCCCAGCCCGAGGTCATCGAGACAGCCACGGACCAACTCACGCTCCGCGTGGGTGACCGGCCGGCCGGGCCCGACGCGCCCGTATGTTCCCATCAGCGCCACCTGAAAGACCGTCAACGGGAACACCATCTCGATGGTTTCCCGCTGCGGGACGTACCCGAAGCGGACCGGTCTTCCATCGATCTCCCTGCTGATGCGCCCACGAAGCGGCTCGAGGATCCCTGCCATACCTTTGAGGATCGTGCTCTTGCCGCACCCGTTCGGTCCCACCAAGGCGAGGAAGTCGCCCCGGTGCACATCTAACACGAGGCCTTCGAGGACGGGAACCCCGTCGTAGCCCAACGCAACATCCTGGAAGCTGATCAGCGCGTCCGCCAAATCACACCTTCCCCGCCACACCGGCCGCCTGTGCTGCTTTCAATAGCGTGCGCAGATTGTACTCGATCAAGTCAAAATATGTCTTCACTTCCGGCGCGCCGCCGACCATGATCGGCAGCTTCACCACCTGTCCGTTGACCTGGGCCGCGATCTGGTTCGGCACCTTCTCGCTGAAGTGCGGCTCGCGGATCACCACTTTCACTCCTTCCGTTTTCATGCTCTGCACCAACTCCACCAGGTGCGCCGCTGTCGGCTCAATGCCGGGCTTCAATTCGATGGTCCCGACATACTCCATGCCGAACCGGTCGGCAAAATAGGTGAAGTCTGCGTGATAGGAAATAAACTTCACGCCTTTGAGCGGTTTGGCCATCTGTTCCCACTCCCGGATCTTGGCATCGAGCTGGGACAGAAATGTTTTCAAATTCGCCTCAAACGTAGCCCGATGCTGCGGGAAATTCAACGTGAGTCCCTCGGCGATGGTCTGCGCGATGAGCCGCCCCGCTTCGGGGTCCAGATTGAAATGCGGATTGCCGGCCGGATGCAACTCCCCTTTCGCCCGGCTGAGGTCCGTGGGAACCTCTTTGGGAGTTACCTTGAGCGACACGTCGATATACCCGACGTTCCCCTTTATGATTCTTGAATTGCGGGACTCAGTCACCAGCGCAGGAATCCAGGAATGCTCGTATTCGAGCCCCATGACGATCAACACCTGCGCGCGGTTCAGCTTGGGCACGAATGAGGGCTTGATCGGCACGCCATGCGGGTCTTCAATGCCCTTCGCCAGGCTTTCGACTGTCACCAGATCGCCTCCGATCCTGGCCGCGATATCGGCCAGGTCCGGCAGTGACGTGACGATGTAAATCTTTTCTTCGGCGTGGGCTGCACCGGAGGCCAGGAATGCCGCGGCGAGGATCAGCCCACAGAAACGACTGCGCCATTGTTGCATCATATGTCATGTTCCTTTCGCATCATCATGAGTGAAGTGGCCGAGTCTATTCGCGCTCGCTGAAGCCGTGACTGTGACTCCCCAGGAACGCGGTCCATTGGAGAAAGAACTCGTTGGCATCCTGAGCATTCCCCCGATCGGAGCGGTTGAACTGCAAGCGCAGTCGCTGGAACTCGCTGGGAAACCACGTCACGTATGCCGTCCACGTGCGGTTGTCCGTTCGATGGCCGGTCGCGTTGAGCGTGGACGCCGGTTGGTGCGTGAACGGATTCGTGACGAGCAACGGCTCCGACTGCAACTGGAAGTAGTCAAACCGGATGCCCGGCCGCCACTGCTTGCTAAGACGATACTCGGCATAGACATAGCCGCCCCACGCGCCCTGGCGCACGGGATTCCCGAAAATGTCCAGCCGAGGTCCTCCGTGCACCGGATCTGCATCGCCGACATCGTGCAGCAGCTCTCCGGCAACGGTCAGGCTCTGGCGCACCCCGTATCCCAGCGGATACCAGCGGTACTTGAAGTCCATGCCAACCAAGCGGCGCTCGAACTTGCCGGTCGGCGGGACCGACGCGTCGTCGGCATTTGGGGTCTCGGCGATCGAGCCTCCAAGTTCCACATTGTTGTCATCGTTGATGTCAAAATAGGTCTGCAGTCGTCCCATATAGGTCAGTCCCCTGATCGGTCGGCTATTGTCGTTGGAGACGCCGTCTCGGGTATCGGCGCCGAGTTTATTTCCGACGGTGCCTGAGGCTCTCAGGTAAAACGGTGTGGGCGCCAGCCAGCTCACCTCCACGCCATTGGTCTGAGCTTCTCCACCCACGAATGTGGCAATCGACGGTGGGCGATCCACGAACGGCAGGTCGTGATCGTGCCGGTGAGGCAACACGCCGAAGTCGGCAAAGAAGCGGCCGCCGCGGACCGTCAGGTTGTACGGCAGGCGTGTCGTGACGATCGCAGCTTCTTCGACTGACAGAGTCGCCTCATCATTGCTCGCAGCATCGGCCGACGCATTGATGGTCGCGTAGGCCCGTGCGAAGGGATCTACGTCGGCCGAAATGAACAACTCAGCGCTGCGAAGATTGAAATCCGCGCCGGCCGGACGGCTGTTATTGATCGGTTGGCCGGCATCGCGGGTACCCGCCGTGCCGTCTCCAGGGTTGAACGACTGGCGGTGTGACTTGTAGGAGCCGATGGTGTCGATGCCCAGGGAAATGGCCGGATTGAATTGCGAGGCGAAGGTCTTCTTGCTGGCTTCCAGCGCTGCGTTCGCTTTCGCCTCGACCTCCTGAATCTTCTTTTGAATGGCAGGGTCCGCCGCTTGCGGCTGGCCGGTTGCCCCGGAAGGAGCCGCCTGCTTTTCTAATTTCTCGATCTGCCGCTGCAACTGCCGGAACTGTTCTTCCATCTGCAACATCTGTTTCTTCAAATCCTCAAGCTCGGACGCTTTCTCCTGCGCGAAAACGGCGGGCGCCAATGGGCCTAGGCCGAGCGCAAACACAACGAGAAGCGCGAGCGCGCGTGATCCTACATTCATACAGACACCTCATGTCCGGATTAGGTAAAGCGCCGCCTCCGGCCGAATTGAGCCGAAGTTCTACGGCGCAGCGATTGGGATACGGACTTAGAGGGTCTGAGCGGGAGGAGCGCGGGCGGGAAGGTCGGTCAGAAGAAGGCGCGGAACGAAGTGGTCGTGGTACGGCGTCTCGGTTGTCGGCTCAGATGGTTGGACCGCCAGGACTGGTGCATCACCGATGACCGAAGATGAAGTATGGCTTTGGACCCAGGAGCAGAGGTCCGCAGCCGAATGCTGGTGCCCGTCCTGGTCGGCCTCGCCGAGCGCATGGTGCAGCTCCAGCGTCGCAGCCAGCGAGGGAAAGGCCAGTAGGCAGACGCCCAGCAGCGCAAGCAGCAAATAGCCACTGCAGTTTCTCATCAGAGCCTTCATCAGGCTGGGGATAATACCAATCCGTTATGCTATAGTCAAATTCCATGCTGATCGACAGCCACTGCCATATTGACGACGCGCGCTTCGACGCTGACCGCGAGCCGATGCTCCAACGCGCGCGCGACGCCGGGATCGGGCATTTCGTGACGATCGGGTGCGACCTCGAGACGAGCCGCGCCGCTGTCACCCTGGCGCAACGCCACCCGTTCATCTCCGCCACCGTTGGGGTTCACCCGCATGAAGTGAAACACATCCAGGACGGCTGGTACGACGAGCTGCGGGCGCTGGCGAAATCCAAAGGCGTCGTCGCCTACGGCGAGATCGGGTTGGACTACCACTACGACCACTCCCCGCGCGAGGTCCAACGCCAACGCTTCCGCGAGCAGGTGCGCCTGGCCCGCGAGCTGCGCCTGCCGATCATCATCCACACGCGCGAGGCCCAGGAGGACACGATCACGATCCTCAAAGACGAGAAAACTGGCGAGGTGGGCGGGGTCTTTCACTGCTTCTCAGGCGATGCCTGGCTGGCCAAGGACGCGCTGGACCTGGGGTTCTACCTCTCGTTCTCCGGCGTCATCACCTTCCAGAACGCGACGATGCTGCGCGACATCGTCAAGACGGTCCCGCTGGACCGCACCCTTGTGGAGACCGACAGCCCCTACCTCGCGCCCGTCCCGCATCGCGGCAAGCGCAACGAACCCGCCTACGTCCGCCACGTCGCCGAGAAGATTGCCGAGATTCACGGCCTCAGCGTGAAAGACGTCGAGGAAGCGACGACTCAGAACACAATGCGGCTCTTCAGAATTAGTGGGTGACGCGGAAATTCTAAGCGGGTGGCGGCGATCCAGGCTGCGAGGCGCGCAGCGACTTGCTTGCCCTTGGCGGAGCGAGCACAGCAGCAGCCGATCGCCGACAGGACCCGCTCCGAGATTTAGAATTTCTTGAGCTGTTGAGCCTTCTTTCTGAGACTCTTCGGCAGCTTCTTGGGATTGCCTTTCTTCTTGGGATCGCGGCGGACCGGCTCCTCTTCGTCGGCCTCCTGCTTCCGCGCGAAGGGCCTGGCCCCTGATACCTGCAACCGCGTCTCGAAGTCGCCCGACGTAATCACTGTGCAACCCTGGACCCGAGCGAAGTTGGTGATCTCGCGGTCCGACGAGACCACGGCGCAGTCCGAACCATACTTCTCCGCCAGCCGTTTGACCACCGCGTCGGCCTGCTCCCCCTGCCGTGAATAGACGACCCCGATCCCCTCGCGCCACTCAACATGCTCGACCGGGTGCCCGGCCCTCCAGCCGTCAAAGACGACCGTCACGGGATGGCCCTTACGCTGCCGATAGCCCGCCAGGTCCCGGATCAACTGTTCCCTCCTGGCTTCCACGTCACCCCGCAAGCCGCCTCGCACCCCAAGCAGGTTGTAGCCGTCGATGATGAGATGGATCGGCATGGGAGATAGCGTATAGAGGCCATTCAGCCCTGTCAATGTGCCAAAAACTTGACAATTCTGCGCCATTCTTTATACTTCTCCTCCAGGTCCCAGACCCGAACTGGCAAGGATTGGCAGGAAAGAGCATGGAACACGACCAAAAACTCACGGTCGGCTCTCCCACGCGATGCCGGACATATCTCCCGCTGGTCGCACTGCTGGCGCTCTGGCTGCCCACCTCATCTTCCGAGGCGACCTTGAAGTCTCCTGATGCGCTTCGTGTCGCACCGGCGCAATCCGGGCCTACCCACCTGGTCGCGGCCAAGTCCAGACAGCGCTCGGCCAAGGTGACCACGGTCAACAACCTGCGGGTCTCCCAGCAGGCCAATCAACACAGGCTGGTGGTTGATCTCGCCAGGCGGTTTACGTACACCCAGCAGCGGTTGGCCGATCCCGACCGGTTGGTGATCAACCTGCGGAACGCCGTCCTCAGCCGGACCGCCAAACACAAAATCGACGATGACAGTTTTCCGATCGAGGTCGAAGTGGCCCAGGTTTCGCCGCGCAAGGTGCGCGTCGTCCTCGATATGGAAAACATCACCACTGTCAAGCTGCGGAAGCTCATCCGTCCCCACCGCCTGGTCATGGACTACGTCGCGCAAAGTGAAAACCAGTTGACGCCCACGCTGCAGCCCAAGGTCACGCTCCCGCCCGTCAGCCGCCAGATCACCCCGGACGAACGGTTGGCCCGTCTCGACATCGAGACGATCGTGCTGGACCCCGGGCACGGCGGCAAGGACCCGGGCGCGATCGGGCCAGGAGGGCTGACCGAGAAGGAAGTCGTCCTGGACGTGGCCCGGCACCTGCGCGATCTCCTGCGGGACCGTCTGGGCAAGAAAGTCCTGCTGACCCGGGACAAGGACGCGTTCGTCGAGTTGGACGACCGCGCCAAGTTCGCCAACAGGCACAAGGCCGACCTTTTCGTCTCCATCCACATCAACTCGCACCCGAGGCGCGCCACGCACGGAATCGAAATGTACCACTTCGGCATCGCGTCGGACCGGCGCGCGATGGAAGTGGCCGCGCGTGAAAACGGCGACAACATCGACCATGCGCGGGACTTTCTGGACATGATCAAGGCGGACCTGGCGCTGTCCAAACGCATCGAGGAATCGCAGAATCTGGCGTGGGAGACGAAACTGGCCTTGGTGAATCACGTCGGCGCTCACTATTTCCTGGAAGATCTCGGCGTGAAGACCGCGCCGTTCTACGTCCTGCGCTACACGGCCATGCCCAGCATCCTGGTCGAGCTTGCCTTCATCAGCAACCCCATCGAGGAGCGGCGCCTCCGGCAGCCCGACTTCCGCGAGAAGGTCGCCGAAGGGCTCTTCGAAGGAATCCGCAACTACCTCAATTCGGTGCAGGTCGCCCTCGCCCGTTAACACCCGGGCTTCCTTTGCCCACCTTTCAAATCACGCTTGAGTACGACGGGACCAACTATCACGGTTGGCAGATCCAGCCGAACCTGCCGACCATCCAGGGCACGATCGAAGCGGCCATCCGCAAGGTCGCGCAGCACGACGTGGACGTGATCGGCGCAGGACGCACCGACACCGGCGTGCACGCGCTCGGCCAGGTTGCGCACTTCTCCACCACCGCCCGGCTGACAGCCGAGGAATGGCACCGCGCGCTGAACGGCCTTCTGCCGGTGGACATCGCCGTGCTGGCCGTCACGCAGGCGCTGGAGACGTTCCACGCGCGCTTCTCAGCGAAGTCCAAGCTCTACCGGTACCAGATCCTCACGCGCGTGCACCGTTCGGCGCTAAGCCGGTCCAAGATCCTGCACTACCCGTACCCACTGGATCTTGAATCCATACAGGAGGCGTCCCGCGCGCTAGTCGGGACGCACGACTTTTCTTCCTACCAGGGCTCGCCGACCGACTCGGACAGTCCCGTCTGCACAGTCACTCGTCTGACGATCGAGCGGTTCGGTGACGAGGTCCGTTTCGAGGTTGAGGCGAACCGCTTTCTCAAGCAGATGGTGCGGGCGATCGTGGGGACGCTGCTGGAGGTGGGACGGGGCAAGTTGAAGGCGGGAGAGGTGGCGGAGATTCTCGCGGCGAAGGACCGCACCAAAGCCGGCCCCACTGCCCCTGCCCATGGGTTGTACCTCGTGCGCGTAGACTACTGAAGAAAGCGGGTCCTGCCGCCGAGCCACCCTGACGTGCTCAGGCGGCTTCCCTGTCGCAGCCCCGCAGACTCAGGTGTGCCGTCTTCCGCTCCGCCAGGGTCCCGCTCGGCGTCACCCGCTCACAGTTAGACAGACGAAATCAGCCGTCCTTCTCATCGAGTTTCTTGCGGAGTTCGATGAGCTCGCGCTCGAGGGCCTCGAAGCGGTCGGCGATAGGGTCGGGCATGTTGGTGTGATCCATCGTCGCCTCGGGCAGCCGCTCCCTCCCTTCCGTCTTGATGATCCTGGCAGGCACGCCGATCACCGTGGAGTTCGGCGGGACCGACTTCAGCACCACTGACTTGGCCCCGATCTTGACATTATCGCCGATCTTGATCCCGCCGAGAATCTTGGCGCCGGCGCCCACCACCACATGATTGCCCAACGTTGGATGGCGCTTGCCGCGCTCCTTGCCGGTGCCTCCTAGCGTGACTCCCTGGAACAGCGTGACGTGATCGCCGATCTCGGTCGTCTCGCCGATGACGACGCCCATCCCATGGTCGATGAAAAAGCCGCGCCCGATCTTCGCCGCCGGGTGGATCTCGATTCCCGTGAGCCAGCGCGCGAGCTGGGAGATGACACGCGGGATGATCGGAACGCCCCACGTGTGAAACCGGTGCGCGATCCGATAGGCCAGCATGGCATGGAAGCCCGCATAGGTCAGGATCACCTCCAGCTTGCTGGTAGCCGCAGGGTCCCGTTCCTGCGCCGCCGCCAGATCATCTTTGATCTTCATGAACATACTGGTCTTATTACATCCCCTCGATGAGGCAGACCGCCTGGGCCGTCATCGCCTCCTCGCGGCCAACCGCCCCCTGCCCTTCGCCGCTTTTGCCTTTAATGTTGATACGCGCCGGCTCCACGCCCATCGCCTTGGCCAGAGCACCCTTCATGGCGCTGAGGTATGGCCCCAGCCTCGGTGCCTGGGCGTTGATGACCGCGTCCACATTGACCACGCGGCAGCCCTTCCGCGTCAGCATGGACATGACGGCTTCCAGCAGTTTGAGGCTGGAGATGTCCTTGTACCGCTGATCCGACGCCGGAAAGTGCACGCCGAGGTCGCCTTCCCCCATCGCGCCCAGGAGCGCGTCGCACACCGCGTGCGTCAGGATATCGGCGTCCGAATGGCCGTCCAGCCCCTTGGGATGGGGAATCTCGATGCCGCCCACGATGAGCTTGCGCCCGGGCACCAGTGGGTGGATGTCGTAGCCTATTCCGACTCGCATGGCCTCGTCGTTAATGTTTCGATCGCGCGGCAAGGATCGCCTCGGCGATGACCAGATCCTCCGGCGTCGTGATCTTGATGTTCTCCCAGGTGCCCGCGACGATCCCGACCTTGTGTCCCAATCGCTCCACCAGAGCGGCGTCGTCGGTCGCCTGCAGGTGCTCGATCGCAGCCTTCTCGTAGGCTTCGAGAAGCAGGTCCCGCCGGAAGGTTTGCGGGGTCTGCGCCAGCCACAGCTCGGTCCGGTCCAGCGTCCGCTGGATCTGCCGGTCCGGGCCGGCTTGCTTGGGCGTGTCCTTCATCGGTATCGCCACGATTGCGCCTCCTCCTTTGCGCGCCGCTTCGATCGACCGCTCGATCAGGTCTTCCGTGACAAAGGGCCGCACCGCGTCGTGAACCACCACGATCTCGACGTCGGGATCGGTTTCCTTCAAACCGTTGTAGACGGATTGCTGGCGGGTCTCCCCGCCAGCGATGACCTTCTGCACCTTCTTGACGCCGTAGCGCTCGATGACGTCGGTCAGGGCGCGCCGCCGCTCCTCGTGCGGCACGACCAGGATGACCGCGTCCACGCTCGGAGCGCGGTCGAACGCCCGAAGCGAGTGGAGCAGCATCGGGACGCCGCCCAGCGGCAAAAACTGCTTGGGGACGTCCGCGCCCATCCGCGTGCCGGTGCCGCCGGCCGGGATGACGGCGACTACACGGCCCCTCGCTGTGCGCTGGCGTGCATTCAACTGCGGGCCACCGGCACTTCCTGGCCTTCAGTCTCTTCCTTCAGCCGGGCGAAGATCATCCGCCCCGCCTGCGTCTGCAGGACGCTGGTTACCACCACGTTCACGGTCGAGCCGATGAACCGCTTCGCGTTGTCCACCACGATCATCGTGCCGTCATCCAGGTAGGCCACGCCCTGCCCGGCCTCCTTCCCTTCCTTGAGCACGAACACGCGCAGCTGCTCGCCCGGCAGCACGACGGGCTTCAAGGCGTTGCACAGCTCGTTGATGTTCATCACCCTGACGCCCTGCAGTTCGGCCACCTTGCTGAGGTTCAGATCGTTGGTGATCACCCTGGCGTTCATCTTTTTGGCCAGCATCACGATCTTGGAGTCCACTTCCTTGATGTGGGGAAAATCCTCCTCGACGATGCGCACCTCGATGTCCACCATCTTCTGGATCTTGTTGAGCACGTCCAGCCCGCGCCGGCCGCGCCCCCGCTTGAGCGGATCGGAGGAATCGGCGATGTGCTGGAGCTCGTTCAGGATGAACTGCGGCAAGATGAACGCCCCCTCCAGAAAACCCGTTTCGCAGAGATCGGCTACCCGGCCGTCGATGATGACGCTGGTATCGAGAATCTTGTTGCTCATCGAAGCCGTGCTCCCTGCTTCGAGCGCCCCTGGCTGACCGAGAATGCCTGCCGCGGTAAAAATTTTGACGCCGTAGATGAGGCCGAGATAGGGAAAGATCGCCAGAAGCAGGAAGCCGAGGACCGGGACGGCTTCAAAGTCCGGGACTGCGGTTGAAAGGGCCCAGGCGGCCAAGCCGGCCAGAAGCAGGCCGCACGCGAGGCCCGCCGCGCCGCCCAGCAGCACGCCGGGCTTCGCCTGCCGCAACGTGTATTCGATCCCCAGGACAATGCCGGCGACGACCACGCCGACCGCCGCCGCCCAGATCCAGCCGTTTTCCTGTTCGGAGCTGTTCGAAAACAGGGCAAGACTAAGCACGATGCAGAGAACGACAAACGTCGCACGGAGCACCATACTGCCACCCCCTTTCGCAGTTTTCCCATGATACCACAGACCACGCCCAAACCCTAGACCGGAAAGGAGAGACAGGGCCGGCTACTTAAGGCTTGATCGTGAGATAGAGGTTCCGACCGTTGCGGTGCACGAGCACGAGGGCGGGATCCTTGGGCAAGAGCTTGTCCATCACGTTCTGAAAGTCACGCAAAGTCGCAATCGGCTTGCGGTTGACTTCTGTGATGACGTCGCCGACCTGCACCCCGGCCTCGCCGGCCGGGCTTCCGTCAGCCACGCGCGCCACCACAACGCCCCCCTGGCCGTCACGGGAGAGGTTGAACCGGCGGGCCAGCTCAGGGGTCAGCTCGCGCACGTCCAGGCCGGCGAACGCGCCCGAGGACCGCGCCTCCTCGTTGCTGTCCCCCGGGCTTTCCGCCTGGGCCATGTTCTTAGGCTGCTCGGCGATCGTCACGTCGAGCTCTTTGGTCTGCCCGTTGCGGATTAGCCTGATGTGCGCCTTCTTCCCGATGGGCGTCTGGGCCACGAGATTGCGGAACTGCGTGGGATTCTCGACGATCCGCCCGTCGAACTCGATGATCACGTCCCCCCGCTCCAGCCGGGCGCGCCTGGCCGGGCTGTCGGCCAGGACGTCGCTGATCAGGACGCCTTTGGTCTCGGACGCGCCGAACTGTTTGGCGAGGTCCTGAGTCAGCTCTTGGATCGACACGCCGAGGTACCCGCGGACGACCTTGCCCCCCTTGAGCAACTGCTCCATCACCGAACGGACCATGTTGCTCGGCACGGCGAAGCCGATCCCCATGTAGCCGCCGC
>Ga0209377_1000166_pt1 | contig 40038 bp, 40 predicted proteins | sample GraSoiAngelo_141_FD_185898 | JGI IMG/M metagenome (GOLD analysis project Ga0209377, IMG submission 185898) | Grasslands soil microbial communities from the Angelo Coastal Reserve, California, USA - 14_0929_12_40cm (SPAdes) (version 2) | ecosystem: Environmental > Terrestrial > Soil > Grasslands ...
CTGGGGTTTCGACGATGAGCAAGAGCACCGGACTCGACTCGATGACGATGCGATAGGTCGTGCCCTTGGGGATCACGATGTAGTCGCCAGGCTCAAACGACAACACCCCGTAGTCGGTCTCGAATCGCCCGTGGCCGGCGTGGACGAACTGAACCTCGTCGCCGTCCGCATTGCGGACGAAGTGCGGCATTGTCTCAGCCCTGCGGGAGAGAGAGACCCGCGCGTCCGGGCTCGCCAGGATCTCGACCGGCCGGGCGTCGACGGCGCGCAGGTCTGGGGTGGGGAGGTCCGCGCAGGCAAAGGCACGGGGCCGGAGCGGGCCGTCAATCCGTACCCATCCGGTCGGAGGGTGCCTCCGGTACAGGTGCGAAGCCGGTCCGACAAAACCCCGGCGGCCGTGCTCTTCCTCATGCAGGCCCTCAGGAATACCCACGTGGGCCTGGTTTGGAACGTTGCCTTTCTTGATGAGATACATCGCGGCCTCCCCACGTTGTTCCGTTTTATGACGAGCGCCTGAACCGCATGTCTTCGCTCAGGATCTTATCGTAGTCGATGATCGTCTGTTCCACGCCTTGAACCTGGTCACGCTCGATGTCCTTGTAGAGCTTCTCGACCGTTTCCAGCACGAAGGTCTTGGATTGCTCCTGGCCATGCTGGCGCTGGGTCAGCTCAAGGAAGACCCCGCCCCCAGGGAACAAGGGGTACGTGAACCGCTGCTTCAACGGCCCGAAGCCGTCGCGGCCTTCCTTCAGGGGACCGCTGAACTTCACCCCGTGGGTCTCCCACTCACGACACACCGCTTCGATGTCGTCCACCTCGATGGCGACGTGCTGGACGCCCTGGCCATACTTCTCGATGAACTCGTTGATCTGTGACTTGACGTCTTTGTCGTTGCCCTGCATGAGAGCGATTTTAGCGTTCCCGCGCTGGACGACCACGGTATCCATGCTCGAGTGCTCACTACCCACATCCCGTGCGGACCAGATCACATCGAAGCCCAGTATCTTCGTGAACAGGTACTCGGCCGCAGCCAGATTCTTGACGCACAGTGTGATGTGATCGATCCCCATTGAGCCTTTCATGGTCGTTGCCTCCTCTTCACCAGCCCGCCCCAGGCGTCGTCGCACCCACCCGCCCCGACCCTGCCGAGACAGGCTCCTGTCCCGGTGGACGCGCCCCTTCCCGGGACTCTCGGCGAAAGCGGGCCAGATCCGCCTTGAACACCTTGGGGCCTGCATACTCCCGGACATACCGCGTCATGTCAAACAAGGGCGCCGGACTGAGCTCCTCAATCACTTGAGGTTTCCAGGTGATCTCCTGCTGGCTGATCCGGGTGATGACCCTGCCTCCCGTCAGCCCCAGCGGGACCCGCTCGTAGGCGCGCGCCATCACCATGATCTCGTTGTCGAACACGGCCGCATTGATCTCGGCCGCCGAGCCGTGACGCTTGAACGCCTGGACGAGGCGCTGATACGTCACGGATTTTATGAGCTCCTCCCGGAAGGCGTAGAAAATCTGGATGCCGGATTGCCGTTGGTCATCCATCACCTGGATCGCGTCGGCCATGATGGCGTTCGACACGGCCTGCTCGGCGGAGATCACCAACAGACGCCGGATTGTCACGCCCCGATGCACGGCCTCCTTGTTGGCCAGGAGGTAGTTGGGATAGAGCGGCTCGCCCTGTTTCCAGAGATTCCAGTACTCCATCAAGGCATCCACGGTGCGCTCGACGGTTTCCATCAAACGGACCGGTTCGGTCTCCGCCGCTCCGTTCTCATAGAGCAGGCACTGCGCTTCCATCTGGCGGAGCTCCTTGCCGATGGCCTCGACCTTCCGCGGGAGATAGCGAGGACGGGATGGGACGTGCAGCATGACGTCCACGGCCGTCCGAGCCAGTTCCCAATATTCCTTAGCTTCGGCCGGAGCCCGGTCCTTCTGCGCCACCAGCATCAACTCGACCGGATTCTTCCCCAGCAACTTGGCCATCTTGATGCACAATTCCTCCCTGGGGACTTTCAGGCCGCGACGCAGGTGATTGGCTTCGGGCTGCGCGATGCCGAGCTTGTGGGCCAGCGCATAGTCGCTTTTGAGGTGCAGGCGGTCCTTCAGCTCCTCGATGTACCGGGTAATCTCCAGCATGGTCTTTCCTCCGCGCCTCCCCAGAGATCGGTTCCAGTATAACAGAAAACCTCTATCGTGCAATAGAAAAGTTATATTGTCGTGGGAGCAATGTAAGCCGTTGAAGAGACGATAGTTTTCGAGAAATAATTCATAAGTACTTGAAAATACATTAGTTATATGTAAATAAAATTCTGTTGCATGAATGATAATAACATTTTATACTGTAAATCAGTTGAGGGAATATCGCGGCCAGCAAGGAGGTTTGCCATGACCTTCTATGACGAGATGCGGGCCTTGGTTCTTCGCCACGGCGCCATCAACAATCCCTATCTCGATCGCTTCAAAACCGGCGCACTGACCGACGAGGAGTTCCAGCGTTTCGCCGTCGAGTTCTACAACTTCGCCCGGTTCTTTCCGAAAATCCTGGTCGCCCAGCTCGTCAATACCGAGGACGAGGCTGTGGCCGACGAGCTGACGACCGTCCTGTACTCGGAGTTGGGAGACGGCCGGCCGAAGAACCGGCACGAGCTGCTCTATCGGGACTTCCTACGCTCGGTCGGCATGGACGTGCACGAGGCCATGGCCCGTCCCATGCTGCCGTCGACGCGGGCCTACATCGACGGCATGGAACAGCTCTACAGCAGCGGGAATCACGCCATGGCGCTCGGCGCTTCGTTTGGGCTGGAAAACATGGCAATCACGATGTGGGACCACCTGATCCCCGGCCTCCAAATCCTACAATCCTCCCGGTATCCCCAGATGGACATGACGTATTTCACCTTCCACCGCGAACTCGAGTCGACTCACGAAGACGCCATGAAGAAGGCGGTCGCCGTCGTGGACGGCGCCGAAACTGGCGGGCTCGGCAAGATGACGGACCGGGAACGGGACGACTTTCGCGGGGGGATGACGGCGGTGCTGGGCTACCTGGAAGGGTTCTGGATGGGCCTGGACAGTAGGCCCGTCAGTCACGCCGCGTGATCGTGAACCGTTAGTCCAGGGCGAGTGTCAGGCACTTCGCCGCCCCGCCGGACTTGATGAATTCGGACAGCCCCACCGCGTGTGTCGCATACCCCAGTTTCTCCAACCTCTCCATCGTGCTAGGGCTGCCCTCCGGGATGACGACGTGCTTCCCGATACAAACCGCATTGCAGGCGAAGCGCACCGCCTCCTCTTCCGGAACCGCGATCCTCTTCTCCGCAGGGAAGCGTTCCATGACCGCAGCTTGCCCGTAGCGGTCGAACGCGCCCGGAAACCAGATCACCTCGCCTCCTGACAGCGGGCAGAAGCAGGTATCCAGGTGATAGAACCGAGGGTCCACAAGCTCCAACGGCAAAATCTCTCGCCCCAGGAACTCTCCAACGTAGCGGTACGCGCGGATGTCGGTCCGCTGAGGATAGCCCCCGAACCACATATTCCGGGTCCCTAACATATCCCCTCCACCCTCAAAGAAGAGACCTGGCGGCAGCCGCTTGACCTCATAGCCATGCGACTCAAACCACTGCTCGAACGGCGTTTCTTCGGGCTGCCGCTCAGGATAGCGAAACTGACTGAGGACGACCGTGTGACCCGCCACGATCCCGGCGTTGGTGGTAAAAACCATGTCCGGCAGGCCCGCGACCGGCACGATCCGTTCGAGTGTTGCACCGCAGTTCTTCTCCAGCACTGCCGCCAGGGCATTCCACTGCACACGCGCCACCGTGGGATCGGCCCCCCGCTTGACATCCATCCAGGGATTGATCTCGTAGGCGATCTGATAATGATCCGGTGGGCACACCAGGAAGCGGCTCATTCCTTCCACCCCAAATGGCGCGCCAGTTCCCGGAGGAACGACGCGGCGTCCATCACCAGGCCGATGGCCTGCAAGCTCCCGCGGTCGGCCAGCTTGGTCGGCACCGCCGGGTTCACGTCCACGCAGACCGTCGGCACCGAGGCAGGCAACAAGTTGCCGGTTGCGACAGCGTGCAGCGTCGAGGCCACCAACAGGGCCAACTCGACACCGGGCAGGGTGGCGCGCATCGCGGCCTGTGCTTGGACCGAATCCGTGATCACGCCGGGCAGCGGTCCGTCGTCTCGGATCGTGCCGGCCATCACGATCTTCACCCCGCGCCGCACACAGGCGGCCATAATCCCGGTTGTGATGACCCCCTGACGCACCGCTTCCTCGATGCTCCCGATGGCCCGGATGCGGTTAATCGTCCGCAGATGGTGCTCATGGCCGTGATGGGCCAGGGACCCGCCTTCGAGATGGAGCCCTAGCGACGTACCGTAGAGGTGGGCTTCCATATCGTGTGCGGCCAGCGCGTTGCCGCAGAAGAGCACGTGGATGTAGCCCGATTCGATCAGCCAGGCCAGGGGCTCGCGACCTCCGCCATGGATGATAGCGGGGCCGCCTGCCAGGAGAATCCTGGCCTCACTTCTCCGCAAAGCTTGCATGCGGCGCGCGATGCCGGTGATGAGGTGACCGTGGGGCCGCTCGGAGGAGACCTGAGCGCCCATGAACCCAAACACGTCCAGGTGCGCCGGCCGCTCCAGCGGGGTCACTCGGATTCCCTCCCGGCCGACCGCGATCTGATCCCCCTTGCGGACTTCAGCCATCGGCACCGTATGCGGGGCAGGGTCATTTCGATCGAGCCATATGCCGAGATCCATCTCGATTTCCTTCACCGGCACCCACTTGCCGTGTACGCGTACCTCGGTCAGCAGGTGGGTCGTGACGTAAAAGTCGTCCGGGAAAACACCGTCCGCCGGGGCCTCCTGCCATTGGCAGTCCGCTTCCTTCTCGACCGACGCGCCGTGCGCCTGGACCGCCGCGATGATCTCCGCCAGCCGTTCGGGGGACTCCGCATGAACGATGATGCGCGCGTCGGAGGGCTCCTCGCGGGTTTTTCCGATCCGGATATGGGCAATTTCGAAAGACCCGCCGTACTGGAGGATGTGGTCCAGGACCTTGGGCAACAGCAGGGAGTCGATGATGTGACCGTGGAGGACGATCGTCTCGTGCGTCATGCTCGGCACCTCCACGTTTCCATCATACCACGGTTTTACTCCTGCCGTTCCCCTCCCCGAACGTTTCGGCCAGCGGCTTGATCAAGCGGCGATGAATGGTCGTTTGTGACCATCCACAAGACTCGCCAGGCGCAAATAGACTAGCCGAGGGCTCATGGCGAGCCGACGAACTAACTTGAATGGCATTCAAGAAAAAGGCAGGGACACCCGCTATCGGCATCCCTGCCCATTATTGTTCGTGAAAGGTTTCGAGAGGATTGACTACCAGCGTCTCCCTGCGCCGCGATCAGCGCCCCCACCTCCGCCACCGCCGGGGCGCTTCTCCTGGGGTCTGGCCTCGTTAACGGTGATCGTCCGGCCGTTCAACTGAGTCCCGTTCAGCGCGGTAATCGCCTTCTGGGCTTCCTCCGCCGTGGCCATCTCGACGAACCCGAACCCCCGTGACTGGCCGGTGTACCGGTCTGTGATGATCTTGGCCGATGTCACTGACCCTTGCTGTGAGAACAGCTCCTGAAGCTGTTGCTCGGTGGTCGAATAGGGCAGGCCCCCCACATACAACTTTGTACCCATCGGGTATCTCCTTTACTGATGCGACGCTGTCTTGGGAGTAAGGAACGAAGGGGACATGAAGAGCACCGAAGGCGCACAGACGCAGGCGTCTTTCCGGGCAGGCTTTCCGATCAGATCCCTACTGCAAGGCACAATCGCGGTGGGGTCTTTCCTCTCTCGGCTCTTCATCGCCAGACCCCTTCAGCGACGAATCGCGAGGCTACGCTAGCACAGGCTCTGAGGCGGATGCAAGCCACTAGGCCAGTTGGCTTTTCAGTGCGCCCCTTTTCGCTTTTGAGGCCCGTCGTGCGTCGAGTCAGCCGCCGCGTCCTCCACCCCGACCTTGTGGCGAAAGACCAGTTCCCCGCCGTACCACCCTTGCAGGCCCAACAGGCCCACGCCGACCAGGCTCAGGATGAACGGAAGGAGCGAGCCTCCTCCCGCAAGGGGATCCCCCCAGTTGTGCAAGGCAAAGTTGATGACGTAGAGCAGCACCAGCCCGAGGCCGATGACCAGATGCGTCGTCGCGGCATTCCAAGCCGGCGGCGTCTCTTTCTTGATGGCAAAGAAGTCAGGCAGGCCCGTCAGCACGGCCCCCAGGTTGCCGAGCAAGCCCAGCGCGATGCACCAGAACGCCATTCGGTACCAGAAGGCATCGTGTACCACCACGTAGAGCCCATCGGCAACGAAGGCAGCCGTGTAGAGACCGATTGGGACGCCCACGGTCATGACATGAATGGGATGGCCGGCGATCTGCAAGCGACTCTTCATCGTCCTCCCTCCTTAGCGGTGCTTGATGTCATGGTTACACCTCGTCTTCTCCCAGAGTCGACATCGACTTGTCCTCAACCGGTGCCACTGGCAATCCACGTTGTTTTCTGATGTCCTCTATCTTATTGAGTGGTTTCTCGAGTTGCCGCCTACGAGTTGTCTTGAGCGAATCATACTCGTCCATAGCATCGCTTATACGCTTCCCGAGAACGTCTAACTTTTTGACAAACTCGTCCCACTGCTTTTTGAAAGCACCTAGCAAGGACAGTATCTCATTGGAAGCTTGCTGGAGTGAAAAATTGTCAATGGCCTGGCGCACAACCGCGAGAACAGCAAAAAGGGTAATCGGCGAACAAAAGACAACTTTGTTTCTAATCCCTTCATCGAGAATCGAACTGTCTTGCTCATGTATGAATGCATAAATCTGTTCATTCGGAATAAACAATAGTACATAGTCTACGGTGTGCTGGTCAGGATCAATGTATTCCCGACTAGTAACCTCCTTTATTCTTGCTCTCACATCTCTCAAGAAATCGTTTTTATGTTTTGCCCTCTCGGCGTCTGAGACAGCCTCTAAAAATCGCATGTAGTTATCGAGGGGGAATTTCACGTCCATATGAAGCTTGAGGCCCTTGGGCAAGGGAAAGGTGTAATCGGGACGTGAACCTGCGCCTTCTATGACCTTCTGTTTAAGGTAATTCACATTCTCGATAAAACCAGCAAGCCGCAAGACATCTTCGGCCATCCTTTCGCCCCACTGACCTCTTGCCTTGGTGCTTGCCAGCGCTTCGCGTAGCGTGCTCGTAGTCTGCATGAGCGCTGCAGTCTGCGCATTCGTCGCCTGCAGTTGGTTGGCCAGTTGGCCGAATTTTTCAACTCTGTCTCTCTCCAGATCCCGCATGAGTTTCGAAACCTTTTCAAGCTCGCCCGTCATAGATTGCAGCTGCTGGTCAATAAGACCTTTCTTTGCATCTAATTCATGAACATTAATCTGTCTTTCTGACTCCAACTTGTCTTTTGCTAATTTCAGAACATTGTCGATAACGGCATCGATGTCCGCTTTGCCTTGTATAAGTCTTAAGACAAACGCAACTCCCAGACCTAAAATAAGTCCAACCACCAGTGATAAGAGAATCATCGTGGCATTTGTCATGATTGCGCTCCCATGGCGCCTACACTCTAATCCTTTCCGAAAAGGGACACCAGGCTATTCCCGCCTCAGCACCGGCAGGGGTTTCTGGCCCAGAATACGGTACGTCGAGAGGAAGCCGACGAGAACCGTCCCCGCGATCGTCACGCCGATCCCCCAGACCAAGGCACGAGGCTGGAACAGCCACTTCACGTCCAGGATCCAATGCCCGACACCCCAAGCCAGCCCGGTCGCCAGGCCCGTGCCGATCACACCGGCCGCGGCCCCCAGCAACAGGAACTCCACGGCGAAGGTCGAGGCCAGGACCCGGCGTGTGGCGCCCATGGCCTTGAAGACCATCGCCTCGTAGATTCGGCGGAACCTGGTCGCGGCCAGGGCGCCGGCCAGGACAACGGTCCCCGCGAGGATGCTCAACGCCGCCATGAAGCGGATCACCAAGCTGATCCGGTCCACCACCTGCGCCACAGAGTCCAGGACGGCTCGGATGTTGATCGCCGAGACATTGGGGAAGGCGGCGACCACGGCGCGCTGCAACGGGACTTCTTCCCGCGGATCCACCCGGGTCGTGGCGACATACGTCATGGGTGCGCCTTCCAGCGCGCCCGGCTCGAAGATGAAATAAAAGTTCGTGGACATGTTCCCCCAGTCCACCTTCCTGATGCTGGCGATCCTGCCTGAGACCTTGGCGCCCTGGATGTCGAATTCCACCGTCGAACCAAGGTCGAGGCCCAAGCGGCGGGCCGCTTCTTCCTCGACAGACACCCGGGGCAGGCCTGACGATCCTCCGCCATCCCACCAGTCTCCCCGCGTGATGGCGTTCCCCTTCGGGAGGTCGTTCAGGAACGTCAACACGTACTCGCGCGTGAAGTACCAGCCATGCTCGCGATCCTCGTAGGACTCGCGTCGAACCTGCTGCCCGTTCAGGGCCCACAGTCTCGACCGCACGAGGGGCGTGAGCCGCGCGTCTGTGTGACCGCGCTCCACAAGCAAGCGCTCGAACGCGTCGCGCTGATCCGGCTGGAGGTCGATGAAGAAGAACGTCGGCGCGTCGGTGGGCACGTTCTCGCCGATCTCCCACAAGATGTTCTGCTCCACGAGGTGAATCGCCAAGATGATCATCACGCCGACTCCCACCGAGACCAGGACAGTCTGGGCCTGGCTCCCAGGACGGTACAGATTGGCCAGTCCCTGCCTCCACGCCAAGGGACGCCAACGCGGGACTCGTCTGGCCAGCCGCACCACCAGCCACGCCGCCGTGTTCAAGAGGGCCAGCGCTGCCGCCAACGCTCCGATGAACAGGCCGGCGGCCCGCCACGATCCGGCCTGCCAGAGCGCGAGCCCTGCCAAGGTCAGCGCCAGAAGCCCGCTGATCGCCCACGCCATTAGTCCCGGCGATCCCGTCGGTTCATCGGCCACTTCCCGGCGGAGGATTAGATTCGGTCGTACGTCCCGCGCCTCCAGCAGAGGCCAGAGGGCAAACAGGACCGTGGTCAAGAGCCCCATGCCCACCCCTCGCACGAACGGCAGCAGGGCCAGGCGGAACTCCAGTTCCATCGGCAGCCAGGCCTTCAGCAGCGGGGGCAAGGCGAACTGAAAGGCCGCCCCCAAGGCCGCCCCGGCTAGGCTGCCCAGCATGCCCAGCAACAACGTTTGACTCATGTAGACACGCAGGATCGTGCCGGACTCTGCTCCGATCCCCTTGAGCACGGCGATGTTCTCGAGCTTCTCCCTCAAGAACGCGCGGATGCTACTGGCCACGCCGATCCCGCCGACCATGAGCGCGATGAGCCCGACCAGGCCCAAATACATCGTGAGCTGCCGGAGGAAGCGCCGCAGCATCGGCTGGGCGTCCTGGTACGTGCTCACTCGCACCGTCTTGTCCGGGAACGTCGCGGCCAACTCCCCTTGAACAGCCTTCGGACTCAGGGCCTCAGGCAGCTTCAGAAGATGACGGTACGTCACGCGGCTTCCCGGCTGGACGAGCCCGGTCGCCTCAAGGCCTTGCCGGGAAATCAGCACGCGAGGGCCAAAGCTGAACGCGCCGGCCGCTCGATCTGGCTCTTTCTTCAGGACGCCAGCGATTGTGAACTCCACATGGCCGATCTTCAGCGTGTCCCCGACCTTCAGATCGAGCCGGATCAGCAAGGTCTCCTCAGCCAGCGCACGGGTGCCGGTGAACAGTGTCGCCAGGGCATCCTCAGGGACGGCCCGCAGCTTCCCGTAGAACGGGTAGCCCGGCTCCACGGCTTTGAGCTCGACGAGCTGTGTCCCGGAGGGCGCCGCCGCCATCGCCACCAGTTCGCTGACCTGCAGACGGGCGATGTCGCGGCCGTCGAGTTTCATCAGGACTCCTTCCGCTGCGGGTGTCAGTAGCCGTGTCGTCCGTAGTTCCACATCGGCAGCCATGAGACTGCGAGCCTCGCGCTGGATGGCGCGTTCCAGGTTCGCGGCAAAGAGCCCCACGCCGACCAGGGCCGCCACGCCGAGCGCGATGCAGACGAAGAAATACGTGAAGTGCCGCCAGGCTGCGCGGGTCTCCCGCCAGACCATCTTGAAAACGAACGCGCTCATGGGTGGGCACCGGACCCTCGATGCCGTAGGTCGTCCGATGCGATCCGCCCATCGCGCAGCAGGACGATCCGGTCGGCGTGGGCGGCCAGCGCCGGATCGTGCGTGACAAGGACCAGCGTGCTGCCGCGATCCCGGTTCAGGCGGATGATCAGCTCGATGACCTGTTCACCGGTAGTCGTGTCCAGGTTACCGGTCGGCTCGTCGGCGAGCAGGATCACCGGACGGTTCGCGAACGCCCGCGCGACGGCCACCCGTTGCTGCTCGCCACCGGAAAGCTGCACCGGATAGTGATGGCCGCGCGACTCGAGCCCGACCGCCCGCAGCAGTTCGTCTGCTTTCGCGTTGACCTCGGGATCGCCGGACAGCTCCATCGGAACCGCAATGTTCTCGCGCGCGGTCAGTGTAGGGATCAAATGGAACGACTGGAACACAAAGCCGATCTTCTGCAGGCGCAACCGTGAGAGCTCGTCGTCCGACAATTTCGTGATGTCCCGTCCGTCAAAGGAGATGGTGCCGGACGTTGGAGTGTCCATGCCGCCGATAAGCCCCAGCAAGGTGGACTTCCCGCTTCCGGACGGCCCGACGATGGCGAGAAACTGCTTGGCGGGAACGTCGAGCGAGATGTCATCCAGGATGGAGACTTCGCGGCCGCCGCTGACCAGCCGCATGGAGAGGTTGCGGATTGCGATCATGCCTCCTATTATACAGAAGCATGGATCATTTACTGAGAATCGTCTGCCTCGTCGCGCTGCTCGGCGGAGGGCTGTGGTCATGCGATGAGCAGTTCGGCAAGCCTGCACCCAAAATCCAGGGCACGAGCGTGGACGCGCGGCCCGGCACCAAGTCGCCGCCTCCGTCCAATGCCGCGCCCCGCCCTGAAGAACGAGTCCTCGTGGCCTTCGGTGACAGCTTGACGGCAGGGCTCGGCGTCTCGCCGGAGGAGGCATACCCGGCTCGACTCCAGGAGAAACTCCAGCTCTCCGGTTATCGGTATCGCGTGGTCAACGCCGGCGTCAGCGGCGAGACGACGGCCGGCGGATTGCGCCGGGTGGATTGGATCCTGAAAAGCAAACCCGACATTGTGATCCTGGAGCTCGGCGCCAATGACGGCTTGCGCGGACTGAACCTCTCCCAAACGCGCGCGAACCTCGAGCAGATCATTCAGCGCCTCATGGCCGGCGGGTCCACAGTGATCCTCGCCGGCATGAAATTACCGCCCAATTACGGTGCCCAGTACACGCACGCGTTCCAGTCCATGTATGTGGACTTGGCGAAGCACTATGGCATTCCGTTCATTCCATTTTTTCTCGAAGGAGTCGCTGCAAAGGCTCACCTCAACCAAGCTGACGGTATCCATCCGACTGGAGCTGGCTATGCGGTCATCGTTCAGAATGCTTGGCCGATCCTCAAACCCTTTCTCAAGAAGTAACTATTTGATAAATTAGAACAATAATTGCGTTGACAAGTTCTTAGTCATGGAGTATAAACACATTACCGACCAACTTGGTCTCCGATTGCTTTAGTCGGGGATAGGATTGATCGGATACAATAACTATCAGCAGAGGAAAAGGTCAGCGTTCGGAAATAACAGGGACACTCTGGGACCAGAGTTCGTCTGGTAACAGGAGGAGCACCCCATGGACTGCCCTCGGTGCAAGGGCGTCATGACCCAGGAGGTATTTGAGGACTTATTGGACGACACGGGAAATCTTTGCTTTAAAGGCTGGCGCTGCCTGCTATGCGGAGAGATCCTTGATCCCGTGATTGCCAACAATCGCGGGTCACATCCAATGCCTCTGTTGGGCCGGGCCCGGAAAAAATTCGCCGCTCAAGTAAACTGACCACGCTCCTGGCGTGAAGGAAGAGGACAGCACGCGTGCCAGGAAACTCCGCGTAGGTGTGTGCGGAGGCCGCCCAATAAGAATTTCCTAGGAAATTATACGATATGTCTAAGGTAACGGAACAGGCAGTCATCGACGCACTCCGCATGGTGATGGAGCCGGAGTTGCACAAAGACCTCATCACCCTCAACATGGTCAAGGACCTGAAGATCGAGGAGGGAACCGTCAAGTTCACCGTGGTGCTGACTACCCCAGCCTGCCCTCTTAAGACCGAGATCAAAGCCAGTTGCGATAAAGCGGTGGGCGCGATCCCCGGAGTGACAAAAGTCGAAGTGGATTTCACCGCCAACGTTCAACAGGGTCGCTCTCAGATCAAAGACAACCTCATCCCAACCGTCAAGAACACCATCGCCGTCAGCAGCGGCAAGGGGGGCGTCGGCAAAACGACGGTCGCGGTCAATCTGGCCGCCGGTCTGGCCCTGCAAGGCGCGAAGGTCGGACTCATGGATGCCGACGTGTACGGCCCCAACGTCCCGATGATGATGGGCGTGGAGCGGCCGCCTGAGCAACAGGACGGCAAGCTGCTGCCGGCGGAGAGTCACGGCGTCAAGCTGATCTCGATGGGGTTCTTCGTTCCAGATGACCAGCCGCTGACGTGGCGTGGTCCGATGATCCACACCGCCATCCAGCAATTCCTGCGGGACGTGATCTGGGGCGATCTGGACTATCTGGTGGTGGACCTCCCCCCGGGCACGGGAGACGCCCAGCTCAGCATCGCCCAATTGGTCCCCCTGACCGGCGCCGTCATCGTGACCACGCCTCAGGAGGTCGCGTTGCACGACTCCCGAAAAGGGCTGGCGATGTTCCAGAAGGTGAACGTGCCGATCTTGGGAATCATTGAGAACATGAGCTACTACATCTGTGGCAAATGCGGCGAGCGCACCGAGATCTTCTCGTACGGGGGTGGGGAGCGGGCCGCCGACAAACTCGGCATTCCGTTCCTAGGACGCGTCCCGATTGATCCCGCCATCAGGGTTGGCGGGGATATGGGCCTGCCCCTCGTCGTGGCGAACCCCGACTCGCCGCAGGCCAAGGCCTTCATGGACATCGCCTCCAGGATTGCGGCCCGGATCAGCGTGCTGACCGCCGCGGCGTCCGAGACGATTCCGGTCGAAAGCCTCCTGCAGAAAATCAAAAAGCCGCTGACCAGCGGCGCCTAATCAACTGACCGGCGCGTGAACATCCACCAGATCCGGCGCATGAGGCGGAAGAACTCTCCTTCTGCTTCTGGCGGCCTTTCAGGGTCGGCGTACTCCACCCACTGCTGCTGACTCCCTAGATAGGTGCCCCCGGCAAAGGTCAACCGACTTCTGAGCTGCGTGTATCCCTGTTCGTGAAGCCGGCGAGCCAAGTCGGCGAGCGCGGCGGCCGGACTGTCTGCGTCCGCGCTCACCGCCAGAAGCGTTTCGTACTGGAGCGACGCGCGGAAAGTCTCGGCCTGCTGCTCAACGGAGACCATGCGCGTGAAGCCGCGCGCGCGCTCGTCCAGCCCGGCCAGCAAGTGCTTCTCACGCACCTCATTCGCCATGAATCATTCAGCCCATCTTCCTTGCGCCGAGGCTGAGCCGCCCGTTATAATGCCTCTCCGCACATGCCACGCGCATCGCTTCATACCATCGGGTGTCGCCTGAATCACGCTGAAACGGCGCTGCTCGGCGATCAACTCAGACGTCGCGGTTACGAGTTGGTCGAGTTCGGCCAACGCACCGATCTCGTGGTCGTCAACACCTGCTCCGTCACGGACAACGCGGAAGCCGACTGCCGCAGCTTGATTCGCAAGATCCGCCGTACTGCCCCGGACGCCTTCGTGGCCGTCACCGGCTGCTACGCCCAGACCAGCGCGGACGTCCTGCAACAGATGGAAGGCATCGATCTGATCGTCGGCACGCAATACAAGATGGAGTTGCCTCGTTACTTGACCTCGCTGGCGCGCCGGCCCGCACCGGAGATCCTCCACACCCGGACGGTTAGCCGCGACGATTTTGCGATTGAAGGCATTGGAGAATACCAGGAGACCCGTGCGAATTTAAAGGTGCAGGATGGCTGTAACTTCATGTGCTCCTTCTGCATCATCCCCTTCTCCCGCGGGCACGAACGCAGCCGCCGCCCTGAGGACATTCTCCGGGAAGCCGAGGGCCTCGTGGCGCGCGGTCACCGCGAAGTGGTCGTAACCGGCGTCAACGTCGGACGGTACCGGTGCGACGGACTCACACTGGCGGACGTGATCCGCCTGCTGGAAGCCATGCCCGGCCTCGACCGCATCCGCATCTCTTCGATCGAACCCACCACCATCTCCGACGAGCTCCTGGAACGTATGGCCGGGCCTTCGAAGCTGTGCCGTTACCTCCATGTCCCCCTGCAGAGCGGCGACGACGGCATCTTGCACGCGATGAACCGGCGATACACTGCCCAGGAGTATGTCCGCTTCATCGAGAAGGCGGTCCGGACGGTGCCTGACCTCGGGCTCGGCACGGATCTCATGGTGGGCTTTCCTGGAGAAACCGACGCCGCCTTCGCCAACACCCGCGCTCTGGCCGCCGATCTGCCCTTCTCCTACTTCCACGTGTTCAGCTATTCGCCACGTCGCGGCACAGCCGCCGCGAAGTTGCCCGGTGCGGTCCCCGCGGCGACTGTCAAGGCCCGCAGCGAAGACGTCTGCGCGCTCTCCCGGGCCAAGCGCTTGAAGTTCTACCACCGGCACGTGGGCCAGACAGTGTCCGTGCTGTTCGAGACCCGCCACCGGTCTGGCCTCTTCACGGGGCTAACGGACAATTACATCCGGGTCGGGGTCCCTGCCAACGACGACCGCAGCAATCAGATCCGTTCGGTGCGCCTGACCGGCGCGATGGATGGGTTAGCAATCGGAGTCTGACACAATGGCCGTTCCGCTTAATATCTTTATTGCCGGCGGGGCCGGCTTTATCGGCCGCCACCTTGTCAAGGCTCTATTAGCCCGCGGGCACGAGGTGTATGGGTTGGCCAAGGACCGGATGCGAGGCAAGGTCCTGGAAGAGCTGGGGTGCAGGTCCATCATCGGCAACCTCCTGACTAACGGCCCGTGGGAGCGCGCGATCGAGAAATTCGATGTGGCGATCGGATGTACCATGCCGGGGCGACGAGGCCAGCCGCCGACCATGAAGCAAGTTCCCGACCTCCTCAAGTCCCACACGGACGCCTGCAGCAATCTCATTCTCGCGGTGCATGAGGGGATGCTGAAAGGGTTGATTCTCACCTTGGGCGTCCTCTCCTATGGCGATCACGGGGAGGAGTGGGTGGACGAGGACACGCCGCGCGAGCCGATCGGCTACGGACGGTTCAGCGGTCCGGCCGTTCACACGCTTGCGCATCTGGCAGAGTCCAAGCGCGTGAAAGCAACATTCATGTTTCCTGGATGGGCCTACGGCAACGGGAGCTGGTTCAAGGACATGCTCCTGCCGGCCTTCGAGCAAGGCCAGGCGCGCGTGGTTGGCTCTGGTGAGAATTACATGAGCTTCGTGCACGTCGAAGACCTGGCCGAAGCCTACGTCCTCGCCGTCGAAGAAATCGGGTACTCCCCCCCGCCGGAAGAACGGCCCGTGCCGCAGATGTTCAACCTGGTCGATGATCAGCCGACCACCCAGAAGGAATGGCTCTCGGTGGTCGCCCGGGCCCTCGCCAAGCCGACTCCTCCGTCCATCTCCGTGGCGGAGAGCGTCCAGCAAGCCGGCGAACTCTGGACAGAATCCGTGACCTGCTCGCTGCGGGTCAAGAACGAACGGGCGAAGTCCATGCTCGGGTGGACGCTCAAGTACCCTACGGTCCACGCCGGCGTTCCGGTGGCCGTTGGAGCGATTCGGAAAGAGCGCTGACACCATGCGCGCCCCGCAAGTCTTCATTGAAACATTTGGCTGCCAGATGAACGAGTATGATACCGAAGTCGTGCGCTCGATCCTCAAAGCCCGCGGCTACGGCTTCACCGACTCGGCCGACTCGGCCGACGTAGTGCTATTGAACACCTGCGCGATCCGCGAGAAAGCCCACAACAAGGTCTACGGGCATCTGGGCCTGCTCAAGCCGCTCAAGGAGGAACGCGGCCTTGTGATCGGTGTGCTGGGCTGCATGGCGCAAAACCTCAAGAAGGACCTCCTGGCGAGTGACGCGCTTATCGACGTACTGGTCGGCCCGGACAGCTACCGGGCTCTACCCGACCTGCTGGAGAAGGCCGCAGCGGGCCGGAAAGGCCTGGCGGTGGACCTCTCCGAATACGAGACCTACGCCGACATCGTCCCTGACCGCATCGAGGGCGTCACGGCCTGGATCGCCGTCATGCGTGGCTGCGACAACTTCTGCACCTTCTGCGTGGTCCCGTACACCCGCGGCCGCGAGCGCAGCCGCGACCTCATCAGCGTCGTGCGGGAAGCCGAGGCCCTCGCGGCCAGCGGGTGCAAGCAGGTGACCCTCCTCGGCCAGAACGTCAACTCCTACCGAGACGGCGTCCATGATTTCGCCGACCTGCTGGGCGCGGTCGCGGACATCCGGGGCATCGAGCGCGTGCGATTCACATCGCCACACCCGAAAGACTTCCCGGATAAGTTGTTGGAGGCGGCCGCTGGCCATCCCAAGATCTGCGAGCACATCCACCTGCCGCTCCAAGCCGGCAACGACCGCATTCTCCAGCTTATGAATCGGACCTACACGCGGGCGGAATACCTGGCGCTCGTGGCCCGCATCCGGCGACGTTGCCCGGACATCGTCCTCACCACCGACATCATCGCCGGGTTCTGCTCCGAAACCGAGGCGGAGTTCGCGGAGACCTATGACCTCGTGGAGCAGGTCGGATACCACTCCGCGTACATCTTCAAATACTCCGAGCGGAAGAACACCATCGCGGCGCGAAAATTCCCCGACGACGTCCCCGACGCCGTCAAGGCCGAGCGCGTCTCACGGCTGGTTGAGCTTCAGCGGGGGATGTCACTGAATAAGAATCGGGCTCTGATTGGGAAGACCGTCGAGGTTCTAGTGGAGGGTGATGGTAAATACGCCGATCAGTGGAAAGCCCGCACAGACGGCAACATCGTCACGGTGTTCCCCAAGACTGGCCACAGCATCAAGCCCGGCAGCCTCGTTCCCGTCCGCATCACTGACGCCACCGTCACCACCCTGTACGCCCACCCTGCTTAACGAACCTTACACTGGAGCTTGGTCAGCGCGTGGGTCGGGGAGAAACCCGGCGGCCATGAGCTTGTCCATCCAAGTCAACGGAGGTGTGGCCCGCAACCCGGCGGTGGCGGTCAGGGCCTGATAGCGCAGCCTCGCGTTTCGATCCAGCCCGCGGAACACGCGATCTCTCAAGAAACACCGCACCGGGTCCGCTGCATTCCAGAAAAACGTCTGCTCATCCGCCAGCCGCTGGAGCATCTCCACCTGCGGGCGGCGCGCCCGCTCGTAGGACGCCAGCGCTTCAGCCGACCAATCACCGGTCTCACGGCACCGGCCGATGACTTCGGCCAGCGCCATGGCATCGGCCATCGCCTGCATCCGGCCCTGCGACGCGTGCGGATTCATCGCGTGCGCCGCGTCGCCGATCAAGGCCCCGCCGTCCACGACCCACCGATCTGTTCGGACACGCGCGCAGGGGAGCAGAACGACCTGCTCCCACGACGTCAAGCTTTCCAGCGGCTTGGTCATCGCCGCGTCGATCGCCGACACACGCGACTTAAACGCGGACAAACCCTGCGCTCTGAGCGCGTCGACTGCGTCGGCCTCGACCATAAAGAGCGCCACCACACGGTCTCCCGGAGCCGGGAACAATCCCAGCAACTCCCCGCGTCCGACGTAGTAGCGCGCCTCGCCGCACATGCCTTCCGGGCGCGGCAGGAGCGCGATCAGATAGCCGTGCCGATAGCGATAGACCTCAGCCGGAATCCCCAACGCGCGCCGCACCAGCGATCCTGTCCCGTCGGCTCCCACCACCAGGCTGGCCTGAACTTCAGTGCTTGACTGCTCTCCCGCTCTTCGGATCACAATGCCATCCACGCGGCCATTCTTCCGCAGAATTCCCTGGAACTCGGCCCCGTACCAGAGCTGGGCGCTCGGCTGGGCAGGTAGCCGGCTCAGGAGGACGTGGTGGACCGCATTGAGGGCCACCAGCGCCCGATTGTACGGCTCGGGCAGCATGCCGTAGTCCATTGTGCAGAGGCGCTCCCCACCGATCCGAATGAAGTGGAAGCGCTGCACGGGCTCCACGACCTCCGGCGTGAGCGCCGAGAGGAGGCTCAGCCGCTCGAGGATCTGCTGGCCGTTCGGCTGGATGGTCTCTCCCCGAAGAACGGTCAGCGGGCCGGGTTGACGCTCCACGACAAGGACCGAAACACCCATCTGAGCAAGCGCCAGCCCCAGGACCGCGCCTCCGCCACCGGCCCCCGCTACAGCAACGTCAACGTTCATCGCCAATCTTCGTAGCGGGCGTGATCGGCCCACATCTTCAGAAATTTTTCCTTCGCCCGCTGAGTGCTGGCCACATCATGGAGGATATCCAACCGTTCATCGTTGTAGAGGGCGGCGCTCGACGTCTGGTTCATCGAGCCTGACGTGTTTACCTGGTCATCGACGACAACCTGCTTCATGTGCATGAGACCGTCGTGACGATTGATCTTGATCGGGACGCCCGCCAACAGCAAGGTATCCAGGGCGGCGCGTTGCTTGCGGTCGTCGATTTTCCCCCGGTCGGTAATGACACGCACATCTACGCCGCGCTTTTTCGCCGCGACGAGCGCCCTCACCACAGGAGGATACGTCAACCCGTAGGTGGCGATATAGATCGAGTGCCGGGCCCCTTCATAGAGCGCGACCAGGCGGTCGGCCGGCTTGTCTTCGGGAGCATAGAGCACCTCGGGAGCAGCCGTGACGACTGCGCCGCCGTCCTTCAACCCGACGGCTGAACTCCAGAGCATCACAAGCAACGCGCACCCACCTGCGCCGATCGCCGCCGACCATCTCCTCTGGAATGTCATGGCTCTGCCCCACGGCCTGATTTTTTCCGTCGTCAGTCTTTCTCGAAAATCACCTTGAACGATTCGTCGCTGTTCTCCCAGGCCTCGGCCGACGTCTTGAGCAACCACTCCCTGATCCAAGTCTTCTGAGCCTCGGAGAGGAGCTTCTTGATTTGATGGGACCGGCCCTGCAATGGCTGTAAGAGCCCGGCCTGCCGACCGATGTCCAGAATGGCCGTCCGCGCGTAGATGTTCGTGTACATGACCGGCTTGCCGTTCTTTTCCTCACCTTGTACCCAGACCGAGATATACCGTTCCCCATTCAACGTCGCACTGTCCATGACCTGCGGGATATCGTGGAATAGTTCGTTCTCGTTCTTGTCGATGGGCATGGCCCCTGTCTGGGTGAACATGAAGTTCTGGTTCCACATCGTTCGCTCCCGCGCAACTACTCGTAACGCAAGGCTTCGATGGGGTTCAGCTGGGAGGCCTTGTTGGCCGGGTAGAGACCGAAAAAGATGCCCACCAGGGCTGAGAATCCAAAGGCGATCAACAAGATGTCGGCCGAGATGATGGTCGGCCAGCCGGCGATGTTGGAAGCGGCCTGGGCGCCCGCAACTCCCAACCCGACTCCGATCAACCCGCCCATGGCGCTCAGGACCACGGCTTCCACCAGGAACTGCAGGAGGATGTGCCGGCGCTTGGCCCCCACTGCCATGCGGATACCGATCTCCCGGGTACGCTCCGTGACCGAGACCAACAAGATATTCATGATCCCGATCCCTCCGACCAGCAGCGAGATGGACGCCACCGCCAACAACATCAGTTTCATGGATTCGCTGGTCCCTTCTTGAACCTTGGCTATATCGATCTGATTGCGAACCGTGAAATCATCATCCTGATCAGGACGCAACTTGTGCCGCTGACGCAGGACTCGCTGGACCTCGTCCACGACCTGAGCCATCTGCTCCGGGGATTCGGCCGAGAGATAACCGGCCCCGATGGACCCCATGAACTTGGTGCCCATGATCTTCCGCTCGGCGGTGGTGAAGGGTATGAACACCACATCATCCTGATCGTTCCCCCTTGTGTCATACCCTTTAGCTTCGAGGGTGCCCACAACCTTAAACGGCATGTTCTTGATCCGAATCATGGCGCCCATGGGATCTTCTCCTGGCTCGAACAGGTTCTTGAGGATGGTATTCCCCAGAAGCACCACTTTGGCGGCCGTGTCCATCTCGGTTTGGGTAAAGAACTCTCCATTCAGGGCAGTCCAAGCACGGATGACCAAGTAGTCTGGCGACACGGCGTTGATCGTCGTGAACCAGTTTTTGTTCTCGTGGACGACCTGCATCGCATCTCGGCGACCCCAACCGGCGTAGGTCACACCGGGGATCTTCTTCAACTCTTCCATGTCCGCGATGGTCAGCGTCACTGCCCCGCCATGTCCGGTCCGTACCCCGCTGAGAGTCATCGAACCCGGCAGGATGGTGATGACATTGGTGCCGAAGGAAGCGATCTGGGCCTGGACAGCGGCTTTCGCGCCCTCTCCGATACTGACCATCGCGATCACGGCCCCCACCCCGATGATGATCCCCAGCATCGTCAGCGCCGAGCGCATGCGATTGCGCGCGAGGACACGGAACGCCACGACCACCGTCATCAGCAGAAAGTTCATGCCCGCACCTCCTGCGGGACGACGCGCGCGACGGCCACTCCGCCGGCGTTGCGGTCGGAAAGGATCACTCCGTCTTTCATCGTGATGGCCCGCCGGGCATAGCCGGCGATCTCTGCTTCATGGGTGACCAGGATGATGGTAATTCCTTCCCGGTTCAGTTGTGTCAGCGTCTCCATGATTTCCCTGGAGGCCTGGCTGTCCAGATTGCCGGTCGGCTCGTCGGCCAGAATAATCGACGGGTCCGTGACCAGCGCGCGGGCAATGGCCACCCGCTGTTGCTGCCCGCCGGACAACTGGGCCGGATGATGTCGTTGCCGATCGGCAAGCCCCACCCGCTCTAGCGCGCGCAGGGCTAAGGCCTTCTGTTCATGCGCCGGTATCCCTCTGTAGAACAGCGGAAGCTGCACGTTCTCCAGGGCAGTCGTCCGCGGAATGAGGTTGAAGTTCTGAAATACGAAGCCGATCTTGCTGTTGCGGATCTCTGCAAGGCGATTTTCCCCCAACGTAGAGACGTCGGTCCCCTCCAAGATATAGGTGCCGGCCGTCGGGACGTCGAGGCACCCGAGGATGTTCATCAAGGTGGATTTGCCGGAACCCGAGGCCCCCATGACGGCCACAAACTCGCCGGTGTCGATCGTCAGCGACACCCCCAGCAAGGCGTGGACGTCCATCTCGCCCAAGCGATAGGTTTTCACGAGGTCCCGGCAGACGATCAGGCTCATCAGCGCCCTCGCGGCGTGCCGGTGCCGGAGGGCTGAGACGGCTGGGGGCCGAATCCGGGCGGTAAGGAACTAGAGGAGCCACCGTGAGGCCCTCGCGGCATTTTCAGCCCTATGATGACCTCGTCGCCCTCCTTCAAAGGCCCCTCGACAAGCTCCGTGAACGTCCCGTCCGTGATGCCGGTCTTCACCTCGACCGCAGTCGGCTCCCCAGACGGGTTGGGCTGCCAGACCGTCGGCTTGGCCTTCGCGTCCCGCCCTCCTGTCCCAGGGAGGCTGCCCTTGCGGCCGCCGTCCCGCTTGTCAGCCGCCAAAACCTGACTGCTGCCAGCCTTGTCGTCACCCTTCACCAGCAGGGTCGGCTTGAACCGTAAAGCCGGATTGGGGACCCGCAAGACATTTTCGCGGCTCGCGACGATGATCGACACATTGGCGGTCATCCCCGGCCTGAGCCGAAGATCGGAGTTGTCCACCCCGATCACTACGTTATAGGTCACGACATTCTGCACGGTAATCGGCGCATTACGAACCTGCGTGATCTTGCCCCTGAAGACCTGATTGGGGTAGGCATCCACAACGAACGTGGCGGGCTTGCCCTCCGTGATACCCCCGATATCCGACTCGCTGACGTTCGTGTCCACCTGCATCTTGGTCAAGTCCTTGGCGATCGTAAAGAGAACGGGGGCTTGGAAACTCGCGGCCACCGTCTGGCCGACGTCCACGTTCCGGGAGATGACGATGCCGTGCACCGGCGAATGGATTGTCGTGTACTCCAGGTTGACCTTAGCCGTGTCCAACTGAGCCCGAGCTTGTTTTACCCCTGCCTCCGCAATTAGTATATTGGCTTGAGAGGTTTCATAGGCGGTGCGGGCATTATCCACATCCTGCTGTGCGTTCAAGTGCTGCGCAAACAAAACATTCGCGCGTTCAAAGTTGAGCTTCTGCAGGGACAGATCAGCACGCGAACGAGCCAGGTTTCCCAACGCGTTCTGGAGATTGGCCTCCATCTGCGTGACAGCAGTCTGGAACGGAGCCGGATCAACCTGAGCCACCACCTGCCCGGCCTTCACGACTGAGTTGAAATCGGCGTAGAGAGCCTTGATCAGGCCGGAGACCTGGCTGCCCACCTGGACCGTGATGACCGGATTGATCGTGCCGGTGGCCGTGACGGTCTGAGTCACCATGCCCCGCTCGATTTTTGCAGTCTTGTACCGGACAGGCGCCTTCTGGTCGCCGTTCAAGTACACGTAGCCGCCGGTCCCCAGCCCGGCCAGGAGCAACGCGCCGACGATCCACGTAGTCCGCCTCATGAGCCTCCCCGCACCGGCGTGTTGATGCCCATGGCCCGGTCGAGCTGGGCCTTCGCCGCCTGGTAAGTCGACATTGCGACAACGTCGTTGGCCAGCGCGTTCACCAGCACCACCTCGGCGTCCGTCACTTCCACCGCATTACTGAGTCCGGCCTTGTACCGTCCTTCCACCAAGGCAAGGCGTTCCTTGGCCTGATCCACAGTCACCGCCGTCAGCTTCAAGCGCTCCCTGGCAGCCTCCAGATTCAACAGGGCTTGGCTCACCTCCAGCAGGATGGTCTGTCGGAGGACGTCCCCGGTCGCCTTGGTCTTCAGGAGGTTCGCGCGGGCTTGGGCCACCTGCTGCTTGGTGAGGAATCCGCTGAAAATCGGAACGTTCACGGTGCCATTGACATTCCAGTTATAGACCAGCGGAAATTCTATCCCACTGTAAGTGTAGGTGGCCGAACTGGTGACCGTCGGGAAGAAATTGCCTTGGGCAGCCTTGATGGCCGCCTCGGCCGCACGTTCCTGGGCCCGCTGGGAGATCATCTCCGGCCGAAGCTGCATCGCCCGGGCCACCGCTTCGTCCAGAGAAACTTGATAAGGTTCCGCCTGGCCAGGGTCCTGAACACGGTATGGGCTCGTCGTTTGGATGCCCATCGCGTTGTTCAAGGTCACCCGAGCGACCAGGGCATTGTTCTTGGCCGTGATCAGATTCAGTTGGGCATTGGAGAGGTCAACTTCAGCTGTGGTCACGTCGATTTTGGGCGCGATTCCAGCCTTGAACCGCCCCTTGGCGAGGTCCAAGTGCTTCTGGAACTGCGTGATGGCTTCTTCGTTTACGGTGACCAGGCGCTGGGTCTGCTGAAGACCGAAATAGGCCTGCTGGACGTTGACGACGACCAATTGCACGATGGTCTCCGCGTCCGAATTGGCGGCTTGGAGGTTGAACTGCGCCGTCTCAACTTGGGATTTGATCGTCCCAAAATCATAGAGCAACTGGTTGAGCGTCACGCTGCCCGAATTGAATCCAGTGGTGATGCCGTTGGTTTGTCGCCCAGTGCTGGTTGCACTTCCACTGAATTGACTGGTGGAATTCGTCGTCCTCAGCGTTTTGGAGATCGTTCCTTGCACCTGCGGATAGAATCCGGCCTGGGCCTGTCCTACCAGTGCTTCATTGATCGCTTGGGTTCCGGAGGCCACCCGGAGGCTGGGGTGATTGGACAGTGCCAGTTCCACGGCCTTATCTAAGGTCAAGACCTCTGGTAGGGCCTGCGGTGCCTTGGGCTCGTCGGCAAACACCGCAACTCCTCCTCGCTCTCCCACCAAGAAGCCAACGGTTATTGCCACCAGCACCACCATCGTCCGTCCCATTCTCGCCTCCTTCCATCACACGTGTCTATCCTGCCCGAATTAGAGCGTAGCAGCCTGTATCTTCTTAGACACCACGGTGACCAAGTTGGTTGAATCGGCATCCGTTCACACGCCTGGGGGATCATTCTAGGGGGCCCCCTGTCGTGGTGTCAAACCGGCGCAGAAGCAGGTGCTGGGACACCTCCGCAGCCGAACTGCGGGTGACGAAGCACGGCGCGACCCTCAGTCGTCGTATTCCGTGCCGAGGTGGGTGATGGAGTAGCCGAAGATACCGATGAACCTACGGGACAGAGGCCGGTATCACAATACTGTGAATACAGGAATTCAGGGAGGAAAAAGCCATGAAAGCGATGACCACCTGCGAGGGGGTAGATATGGGTTGAGACTGTTACGGACCGACGGTGACCTTTTCCCGAATTTTATCCACCGTCGTCTTGGCGATCCCGGCTTTTGTGACGAGCTCCTCGATCGTTTTGTAGGGGCGGTTCTTGACCAGCTTGTCGGAATCCTCCTTGTCCAGTCCCAGGGTCAAGGTCAGGTCAGCCGGAGTGGCCTTGTTGATGTCCACGAGGTTCGCCGGTGCCTTTGCATCCTGATTGGAGGGTGAAGCGGGCGCCGCCGGGACAGGCGGCGCTGCCTCATTCGGAGCCGGTGATGGAGCCTCAGGAGGCTTTGTCGCATCGGCGGGAGGGGCAGGGGGCTTTGCTTGCGGCGCGGGAGGCTCAAGCAACGCCGACTTTTCACGTTCCTTCAGTTCTTTCGCCTGCCGCTTGATCGTCTTCAAGGAGTCTTCATACCGCTGCTTCTGGACCTCGAGCTCCTGCGTCAAGTCCTTCTTGGCCTTCGCCAATTCCTTGACCTGCCGGTCCAGGTCCTTCACCAAGTTGCCGGCAGTCTGCCGTTCCTTGCCGACCTCCTCTTTCAACAACGCAATCTGCGCGTTGGTTTTGTCCAATTCTTCTTTGTGCTTGGCATTGGACTCTTTCAGACCGATGACCTGCTTGTTGAGAGCCTCATTTTGGACGCGGAGACGATCGAGATGACTCTTCGTAGACTGAAGGTCGTTCAGGGTCTGATCGTACGTGCCCTGACTCACGCACCCCGGCAATCCCACCAGCACAAGCGCCATGAGGCCCCTCACAATCTGTTCCCTCATGCACTCCCCCACGTCAAAGACGATCGTTTCGGCAGAGCGTGAGCTGCCGTCGATCAACATGTAGTCGAAACATCCTATTTTGTCAACTGCCTGAACAAGTTATCAACGGCAGTCATTGACATTTTCCCGCCCCTCCCTGATGATACCGCCGCCTGTATGACCCTGTGGACGGCCATCATCTTAGGTGCTGTCGAAGGCCTGACCGAATTCTTGCCCATTTCCTCCACCGGTCACCTCATCCTGGTCGGACACGCCCTAGGGTTCACAGGCACCCACGCCATCAGCTTCGAGATCGCAATTCAACTGGGCTCCATTCTGTCCGTCGTCGTCTATTTCCGCCGGCGCCTCTGGGTTCTGCTCCAGCAGTTTCCCTCAGACCCCACCAGCCGGCAGATCTGGTTGGGGCTCGGAGCCGCCTTCTTGCCCGCAGCTATCGTGGGATTGGTGACCCACAGCTGGATCGAGGCACATCTGTTCGGACCGGTCACCGTGGCGGGCGCGCTCGTGGTCGGCGGCGTCGTGATGCTGGTCATCGAGCATACGGTCAAAGCGTACCAGATCACCGCGATGGAAGGGATCGGCCTTCGAGCAGCCTGGTGGGTCGGTGTGGCCCAATGCTTTTCATTATTCCCGGGGGTGTCGCGCTCCGCGGCAACCATCATGGGCGGTCTGCTGGTCGGGATGGACCGGAGAACCGCTACAGAGTTTTCCTTCCTGCTGGCGATCCCGACGATGATCGCCGCGACCGGGTATAAAATCGTCAAGTCCCGCGCGCTGCTCTTTCAGGAGGATCCGCTGCTATTCCCAGTCGGTCTGGCGGTGGCCTTCCTCACCGGACTCCTGGTCGTCGCGGGGTTTTTACGCTACATTCAACAGCACACCTTCAAACCCTTCGCCTACTACCGGATCGTGCTGGGAATCTGCGTGCTGGCCGTGTTGGGTTAAGAAGGCTGGCTCCCCGGGCAGGACTCGAACCTGCGACCAATCGGTTAACAGCCGATCGCTCTACCAACTGAGCTACCGGGGAACACGTTCGATTATGGACTCAGGACTAATAGTAAACAATCCACACCTCCGCGATCAATTCCTTTCGTCCTTAGAACCCTCCGATCCGGCCTTCGTCCTCGTCGATGTCTTCCGTCGGCGCTTCATCGCCACCGATCCCGGCATAGTGACGCGCCCAGGACATGTAGATGTGCCCGCTGTCCCTCAGCGTGTCGGCGTTTTGGGCGACCTGCTTGATCTCGGTGGGATCCTTGCCCAAGGCCTTCAACTCTTCCACGTACACCTGGAAGGCCTGGTTGACTCGGGACATGGCCTCCCCGACTTCCTGGATGGACTGTCTGATTGCGTTGTTCATGTTGAAGACCCCTTACCGTTCCAATCAAAAAGCCCCATGACGCGCACGCCATGGGGCTTCTCGAAGAACTCTCTGGAGAATGCGATCAACCCGCGTAGGCTTGCCCGAGCCCTGCCGCTTCTCCCTTTTTGTGAAGCAACTTGCCGTCAGCGCCCATGGCCAGCATCTCGATGGCCTGATGCTTGGCCGCATCGCACACGACCTTGCAAAGCTCGCAGCCTTTACAAATGTCCGTCACGACCTTGGCCACCATATTCTTCGTATCCAGAAGGATGCAGTCTGCTTCGGGACAATACATGATGCAGAGGCGACATCCCTTCTTCGCCACGCACTTCTCGTCTGTCACCACCGCTACGTTGTACATGCGTCGTCCTTTCCTCCACTCACGCAGCCGCGACCATCAACTCGACGTGATTCTTTTCCGCCCATTCGGCCCCGAGTTCGTAGGCCTTTTTCACCACCGCCAGGTTCTTGGCGAGCAGCAATTCCTTCTTCGCGAATTTCTTCGTAATCGCCTGATCGAGGGTCGCGGTACCGCCCGATGCGACATATTTCTTGCCGAACCGGTCCTGAAGGGCCAAGTCCAACGCTTGCATTGACACGCACTTGGTAATTCCGGCGACCGACCCTATCATGCCCATGTTCGTGGACAACTCGGTATTCGCAATCTCGAGCGCGATCTCGGTGGCATTCACGTAATACACGGCCACGTCCAGATCGGCCAGACGCTGTTTGTCTTCGTCGGTCAACAATTCCATGTTGGAGTTGATAATCACCAGCCCGCCCCGCTTGATGCCCGAATAGAACGGCATGGTGTAGCTCTTGCCCTGGTTGATCACCTGCGGATGGAACACCTCGATCACTTCCGGGTATACCAACTCGCCCCGGTCATAGATCCGCTCGACGCCGATCCGCACATATGCCTCAGCCGGCGCCATCCGTTTTTCGGCCCCAAAGAAGGGGTTGGAAATGGCCTGCCTGCCGTCCTTCGCGGCGGCCATGGCCATGACGTGAGCCGAGGTCACTACGCCCTGGCCTCCCAGGCCGGACATCCGGATGTTGATACGCCGTTTAATCATGGGGGGCCCTCCTCCGCCTCAACTCGTCGTCACGCCTGTGTCAGCGCTTCCTTAGCAGACGCCTTCTTGGCTTTCTCTTTCTCAGCCAGATCGGCGAGGAACGCCTTCGCCTCGTCTGAGACGTACTCCTTATAGGCAAAGCGCTCGCCGGGTTTCTCGGCATCGCGCATCTCCTGGAGACCTTCCATGCTGTTCTTCCCGATCTCGAGAATGCACGGCGTGTAGAGCTGCAGGTAGGTCGGGCCGATCTCGCGAGCGATCAGGACCGCATTCTTCACGACCTTCTCGACCAATGACGGCTTGCTCACCGTGCAGTTGACTACATAGACACAGCCGGACTCCTTGGCGATTTCGGGCAGGCGTACTTTGTCGAACTTCTTCCCGACCGGCGCCATCTTCGCCACGAAACCCTTCTGCATCAATCCGCTCTCCTGCCCGCCGGTATTGGCGTACAGCTCATTGTCGAAGCAGATCGTCGTGAACTTCTCCTGGCGGAACCAGGACTGCAGAGTGTAGTCCAGTCCGATGTCCACCGTCGCCCCGTCGCCGGCCAGCACCACGACATCCTTGACGCGGTCCGGGAAGCGCAAGGCCAGCGCGCGCTTCAGCCCCGACGCGATCGCGTTTTGATTCCCAAACAGCGAATGGATGTTATGGACCGCCACATGCGGGAAGACCAGGCTGGTGCACCCCGTCGACCCGACCATGACCGTGTCTTCGGGATTGGGTAGGGACGCTAGGATGTAGCGAAACGCCATGGACTCGGGGCAGCCGGCGCACAGAGAGTGTTGCTCGATCAGCTCCTTGTTGATCCCGACATCCTTCCAGCCCCGGCCCTCTTTCCCCCAGGTGGCGTTGGTCACCAGGTCGCGGTATTCCGGCGGCATGATGTCGAAGAACTCTTCACAGATCTGGATTTTTTCTTTGCTCATGGGCTTCTCCTCTTCCTGCAGGCCCTAACGTTTAGGTCCCGGCTGCGTCCTTTCGCTGTCGATAATCAATCAGCTCCCGCGCCCGGCCAAGGTTGCCACGGATTTCCCCAGTGTCCGCTGGATGTGCTCGACGATGACCTCCGGCGGCATCGTCATCCCACCGGCCACATGCGGACCGGCGATCACGCGATCGCTGTCGGGAACAGTGGCCTTGATTTCCCGAGCCATCCAGCCCGCCACGTTGAACTCCGGCACGAAGATGTACTTCGCGCTCTTCGTCGCTTCACGGATCTCATTATAGGGCCACGGCCTCAAGGATTTGATCTTGACCAGCCCGACCCGCAGCCCTTCCTCGGCCAGCAAGCGAATCGCCTCACGCCCCTGTGACACGGCCGTCCCCGAGGACACAATCAGAATCTCCGCGTCAGTGTTTTCGGTCTCGATCAGGCCGCCCAGCAACGGAATCGTGTGCTTGCGGGACCGCTCGACGGCCGCCCGGATCTCCTGCTGCCAGGAGGCGTGGGTCGCGTAGCTGATGTAGTTGCTCTTCATGACGAACGGGTCCCGCATCATGCGGACCGGCGGGCATTCCATGTCCATGCAGGGCACAGGCGACCGGTACGGATCATACGGCGGCAGGCACATGTCTGCGGGCGTCAGGTTCACGACGTCCTTCGTGTGCGTGACGAAGAACCCGTCGCAACAGATCGCAATCGGCAGGTGGACGTCGGGCTGCTCCGCCACCATGAAGCCCATGAGAATCCAGTCGTAGAAGTCCTGCGCCGTCTCCGCATGCCAAACCAGCATGCCGGTCTCCAGAAGGAAGTAAATTTCCAGCGTGTCCGGCTGGATGCTCAACGGCGAATTGATGCCGCGACAGGTCACGATCATTTCGATCGGCAAGCGCGCTCCCGACCACATCGGGAAATTTTCCATGGCCCGCATGGTGCCGGGCCCGGCCGTCGTCGTAAACACGCGGGCCCCGCCGAACGACCCCCCCGCGCACTCGGACATCACACCGAACTCGTTCTCGCCGCGCATGTAATCGGTGACATAGCCTTCGGCGTACAGCTCGCCGATCAGCGCCGCTGCTTCGCTCTGGGGCGTGATAGGGTAGGCCACCATCAGATCCACGCTGGCCCGCCTGATCGCTTCCTTGATGACCTCGCTCCCGGTAAAAAACGACGGGATGCGCGGCGCCTCAAAAAACAGGTGATAGGGATCAGTATACGTCTGCCCCTTTTTATTCTTGGTGCCGATGATTGAGTGGCTGTCCATCGGTTTGGCCTCCTTCAAAAATTAATTTCTGGTTCCACCGGCACGATCCTTACTCTCCAGCACGGCGACATGTTTCTTGATCGCGCCGAACGGCACCGCGCCTTTCAGTTTCTTCACCCACTCCGCCAGATGCATGATCTTTTCGACCGACGCATCCCTGAACGACAGGCACGCATCCTCATGACCGGCCTGCGCGCACATCGCGATCGTGTAGCAGTTCGTCCCGCCCCGGATGATCTTGAGGGACAGGTTGGCTTGGTGGCAGTGGACTCCCACGAACATGCAGACGTCGATCTTGTTGTGCCAGATCGTAAGATTCGGATGGTTCGGATTAATCTCTACCTCCGGGTTGATCTTGGGATACTTGGGCCGGTAATCGGGCATCGGGATCAGCATCGGCTTGGCCCCTGCCGGGGCGCATTCCTTCAAGATGTCGTACAGGTGCTTGATGGCCTTGGCCTTCTTTTTAGCCTTCTCATTCCACGCCCAGAGCACGAGCGGCCCAGGAAAAATCGTGGGCACCGTCCCTCCTAAAAACATGCGGGCGGCTTCTTCAAAGGCCTCCTCCTCGGGAACAATGCGCCCGTTGATGTGCGCCTGTCCCGGGTCCGGCAAGACCACACCCATGGAGGCTGCGGCCGGCGGCAAGAACGCTTCCGGGCCGGGCCGGACAGAGTATTGACCATACTGCTGATTCATTGAGTTCCCTTAATAACAAGAGACTCGAAATCTTAAGGATGAGGGCAGACCGTTCAGCGTCGTGTGTTGAGAGTATAGTCTTACCCCCTTAAATGCAATCACAAATAAGACCTACCTCCCGATTCAAATGGGCCAACCAGCCTGCCCTGGTTAGGCCTTTTGGCCCCACCCCATCCCCGCCTGCGATTCACGAGTTTTGTCGTTGAAAATCCTTGTGATTCTAACCACTCTGTCGACCTCTTGTCAAACCGATTTTGCCCGTCCGGGCAGGTTTCTCGCCGCCCCTCTTTCGCCTCTAAATCCTTGACAAGGTTTTCGAAAAAAACCATAAATCATGGGGGTTACTACCCTATGGCAACGAAGGCCGTCAAAGGCTTCACTCTAGCCAACCTTATGGCTGTCATCCTGATCGTGGGGTCCGAGGCGATCGTCGTCTTCCCCCGGATCAATGATTTCATCACAAACCACAGGCTTAACAATGCAGCACGGGAAGTCTGGCAGGATATGCATCGGGCGCGGTTGCTCGCCATCAAGGAGAAACGAACAATCCGGGTCGAGTTCGACCACAATTCATACAAGGTTGTTAGGGTTGCCACCGGGGAGATCGCCTTCAGGCGGAATTTGAGCGCGAATTATCCGGACGTCAATATCAGCACCACTGACGTTCGGGGAAGAATCACCTTCGACAGAACGGGCACAGCGGAGGGGAGTACGACAGAAATCGAAATCCAAGGTCCAACCGGCACACGTCGTTTCACCATCCTGGCAACCGGTAAGATTGGAGGTCTCTCATGAGTTGCTTTTTCCCTCCGCAAAACTCTATACTTCGGGCCTTGCACACTCGTGACGGGCGCATGCCGTAGAGCGCCTCTGCTGGGTAGAGGACTACCACCGATGCGTACATCAGAAGTTGAATCCAGAGCCACGTTTTCGGCTTCCAGTCCATCAAGCGCACGGCTGGCCTGGCTCATCGAAATCAGCCGCCTCCTCACCTCCGCGGTGGACCTCGATCACCTGCTCCGTGTGATTCTCAGAACTTCAAGCCAATTGGTGGGATCGGAAGACAGCAGCCTGCTGCTCCTCGACCCGGCCACCCATGAACTCGTGTTTGTGATGGTCCACGGCACGGTCAGCGAGAAGCTCAAGATGATCCGGCTAAAACCGGGAGAAGGCATCGCCGGCTGGGTCGTGCAACATGGCAAGCCGTTGTTGGTGAACGACGTCGAGCAGGACCCCCGGTTCACCAGCAAAGTCGACAAGGTGACCGGGTTCCGGACCAAGGCGATTCTCGCTGTCCCGCTGCAAGATCACGGCCGGACGATCGGCGTCCTTGAGGTTCTGAACCCCCGCAAGGATAGAAGGTTTGACCAAGAGGACCTCGAGCTCCTCGCTGCGTTCGCGGCCCACGCCTCAGTGGCGATTCGAAACGCCCGCCTCGTCTCTTCCATCAAGGAAGCGAACCGCTACCTGCAGGCTGAGATCGACGAGCGGTACGGCACGCTCATCGGAAAGAGCGCCGGCATCCGCGCGGCAGTCAAGTCCGCGCGGAAAGTGGCAGAAACTTCCGCGACGATTCTCTTGCTGGGTGAAACTGGCGTCGGCAAGGAAATGTTCGCCCGTTCCATCCATTCCTGGAGCCACCGCGCGTCCAAGCCGTTTGTGGCTGTGAACTGCGTGGCGCTGGCCGAAGGCCTACTTGAGACCGAGCTGTTCGGCCATGAGAAAGGAGCGTTTACCGGAGCACACCAGCAGAAAAAGGGCCTGCTGGAACTGGCGCAGGGCGGCACAGTCTTCCTCGACGAGATCGGCGATACCAAGCCAGAATTCCAGGCCAAACTCCTGCGAGTACTCCAAAATCACCAATTCGAGCGCGTGGGAGGAACGGTTCCCATCACCGTGGACATCCGCTTTATCGCCGCCACGAATAAGGACCTGGAAGCCGCCGTTCATGCGGGGAGTTTCCGCAAAGACCTCTTCTTCCGGGTCAACGTGGTCACCATCACTGTGCCGCCCCTGCGCGAACGCAAAGAGGACATTCCGGCATTGGCCAACTTTTTCCTGGGGCGGTACTGTCGGGACATGAAACGACCTCCGATGACCTTCAGCCCCAGTGCCATGAAGCTCCTCACCGAGCACAACTGGCCCGGCAACGTGCGGGAACTCGAGAATGTCATCGAGCGCGCCGTGGTCTTGACCACAGAGAACGAAATCGGCCCACACGATCTCGCTCTAGGCCCCAGAGAAAAGCCGATGGGAGACCTTTCCTCACTCCTAGACCTCCCGTTCCATGTCTCCGTCCAAGCGCACAAGAAAGTTCTGATCAGTCATGCCATCAATAAGGCCAAGGGGAACAAGACACACGCCGCGACGTTACTGCAACTTCAGTCCACGTACTTGTTTCGCTTATGCAAGCAGTTAGGAATAACCTAAGAACAATTCAGTACTAAATCTCGACGAGGCAAACTTGTCAATATTTATCAAGCCTATCCGATCCTATAACCTTCCTATCTCTTTGGATAGCTGATCTCCGTTTTCAGGGATGGTGCTGGAAAAGCCTGCCTTTTCAGCAAGCCGAAGAAATTGAAACTTTTTAAATAGTTATGGGTCTAGATTACGACCAGATAGCCAGACCCTCAGCGGCATCATAGTTGCTTATAAATTAATGAGTTATGGGCGAGAATGTTTACAAGTCCCGACGAACCCACAGTGAAGCTGGCTTCAGCTTCATCGACGTGATGCTGGCGTTGGTGATCCTGACCATCGGTGTGTTGGCTCTGGCCGATCTTCAAACTGTCACTTTGAAAAGAGGCATCTCGTCGCAAAGATTGATTAGTGCCATAACAATCGCTGAGCAGAAGATGGAAACTATCAAAAAAACGACTTACGCGAACATCGTGGCAGAACCTTCCACCCAGGTGACTGCTTCCGGTCTGACGTATACCAGACAGGTCACGGTCGCGAACGATAGTCCGCTCGTCAACACGAAGACCGTTACGGTCACAGTCACCTGGTCAGATGGCTCGCAGAACCACACGATTCCCACGGCCACCATCATCGCTCAATAGCAAGAGGACACAACACGGTGAGACGGTTCACATCAGACAGAGGATTCAGCATGATCGAGATGCTCGTCTCCACAGCGATCGGAGGGATCGTCTTGATGGGCATCCTCGATCTTTATGTTGCAACATCGAAAAGCACTCTTGACCAGACTGGAGTCGTCGAGATGCAGATGCAGGCGAAAGCGGCCATGGATTACATGGTCCGGGACATGCAGCTCATGTACGGGCTGCCGACCATCTCCACGACGCTCACAGCCAACGATACGATCACATTCCTGAGACTCGTGGACTCGGGCTACTCCTCCGGTGGCAATCTTAACTCCACGCTGAATGATACGAAGAAAAATTGGAAAGCTAACGCTTTTGCTCCTTCCGGTCCCACCTCGTATGCCATCAGGATTATCGATGGGACCGGTGCAGGCCAAACACTAACCCTGGCAGGTAATACGGCAACCCAACTCACGGTACAAGGTGCCGTCTGGGGCACGATCCCTGACGCGACCTCTCTCTACCTCATCACCCTCAATAAAGCGTTTACCCGGACCTCTGACAATATGTTGAGATTCAGTGCAGGGAACGGGCCGTACATGCTGCTCGCAGACAGCATCACCAGCCTTTCATTTTCGCAGCCGGACCCTAATTCGATCAGCATCTCCGAAACCGTGCGGTCACAGAATAAGGACCCATTTACACACAACTACGTCTACTACACCTTGACTGACACTGTTCAGAAGCGGAACTGAAAGATGATTATGAAGAGCCTTTGCAGGCAGATTCAGGGAGAGCCGGGAACGGCCCTGCTCGCCTCTGTCCTTCTGATATCTCTCATCACCGGCGCTGGACTGACCGCTCTGACGATGACCTCCGTGAGTCTGAATATTGCCAGTAATCTCCTGCCTTCAAAGCAGGCCTTTTACCTGGCAGAGGCCGGAATCCAGCATGGAAAGACGCTCCTAAGTCAAGATCGGAACAATTGGACCACCTATGCCTCCCCGCAGGCACAGACTCTTCTCGCCTATACTTCGCTGGGAAGCACTGGAGGATACAGTGTCACCGTCCAAGACGGAGGAGGAGGTAGCCTTCTAATTAATTCGACCGGTACCGGCGCTGGCAATGCTCAGGTAGTTATTGCGAGTCTGGTGACAGCCGCTTTCTACACTCCGCACTATGCTATTACGACAGGTAAAAACCTCACGATTAACGCGGATGCATCGATAGTCGGCGCGTCAGGCGGGGTGCACGCCAACGGCAACCTCGTTCTCGTCAACAGTCCGATCATAAATGGCGACGCAACGGCCAGCGGCTCATATACAGCCTCCGGTTCCCCAACGATTGGAGGGATTTCAGGCGGCGCAAAGGACCCTGATGGAATCCCTCCTATAACACCGACCGATTTTTACGCCGCTCGAGATTATCTCCTGGCCTCGGATGGAAACGTCTATGATACAAACGGCGTGGCCCAGGCCGTGTCGAAGGGTCAAGGCGACTGGAACAGTTGGAAATATGCATCCGGGGTCTGGACGTTAAGCGGTAACAAAGGGACGATCAACGGCAAGCTCTATGTTCAGGGGGACGTAAATATCACAGCAACCTTTGGCACTGGGCAAGGCGTGCCTCCTCTTTGGATCACCTCGATCATTGCCACGGGGTCGATCACGGTGAACTCCAAGAGCATTAACGTGCGCAACCCCACGCCAGCAGATGGGACCCTGTACCATCCCGTGACCAAAGACATCCTTTTCCTGGCCGGCGGCGATCTGAAAATAACTGCGCCAACCAATGGCAACTACCAGATGTTCCAAGGAATGCTCCTTGCCCACGAACAGTTCAATGTCACCGGTTACAGCACGACCACGATCACTGGCCCCATTGTTGCCGAGGATGGAGCCACCCAGAGTACTGTGGTGACCGGGGACAACTTCTTCACCTACAGCAACTCCTATCTCGACACCCCGACATTCATCTATGACGGATCAGTCAGCAATGGGAAGCTCCAAGCACCAAATGGATCCGTTAAGATCATGACCTGGCAGGTCACGAAGTAGGGAGAGCCGGTAGCGGTGACGCCCGCGAACCTCAAAACGCAGAGTCGAAAAACTCAAAGGAGGGCACAGATGTTAAAGACAGGGGATACCAAGAGGCGGCTGGGAATTATGATGATGGTTCTTGCAGTGCTCGTGGTTGTCATCGCAGACACCGGCTATGCTGATCCCACCGAGCAACTCTCCGGTCCAGCCGTTGTGGGTACGCTCCAAGCACTTTCAGACGGCACGTTCACCTTCAATGGGCACTGCAGGGGAAATCCTGCAACATTCATAGCAACGCCCATCACAACTCCGGTTGGCCTTCGCTTTAATAATATTGGGTCCGTGTGCCGAGACCAACCCAGCAGCGATGTCATCGTGAAAAACGTGGTGGATGGCGGATCCACAACCCCCAAGGTGGTGCTCTTGTGGGTGGTTTCGCAGTAATGATGGGGTTCTCGTAAGCCAGGTGACCTCCTGCTCGGTCTTCCTCACCACTTAAAGGGACGGCAGCTCCACCGGGGGGGTAAGCACGCTCCCCGAGGAAAATGGTGAAGCCGCCCCGCGTTTCGGGTATACTTCTCTCCCTAATTATAGTACCCCCTCACATGGTCAGGGTGAGGACAACCAGGTATGGGCACGGCCGATCTAAAACCTGAGGAGTCGGGATCCCCCAAGCGCCGCCGCAAGCTAGGCCAGGTCCTGATGGAAGCGGGTCTGCTTTCCCAGGACCAGCTGACCAAGGCGCTCGAAGAATGCGCCCGCTCCGGCAAACGGCTGGGCGAATACCTTGTTGACCAGGGCATCGTTTCAGAGCACGACCTCACCTCGTGTTTGTCTAACCAGCTCGGCTTCCTCTTCGTGGATCTCGCCAGGGAAGCTTTGAACCCCGAGCTGTCTTCCACCATTCCCGAACCCCTCGCCAAGCGCTACCAGGCCGTCCCGCTTCGCCAAGAAGGCAAATCCTTAACCGTGGCCATGGACAACCCTCTCGACTTCGAGGCCATTCAGGATATTTCGTTCTTCAGCGGGTGCGCCGTGAAACCGGTGCTGGCGGCCCGGTCCGTCATTAAAGAGGCGCTGGAGAAGATCTACGTCAAACAGGAGATCGAGGTTGCGATCGACCGCATCACCGGGGACAGCACCGAGGAGTTTAGCGAAGAGCTATTGGAGGTCCTCTCCGACACCGACCAGCCGACGGAAGCCGAGATCCAGACCCTGGAAGAAGAAACTCGTCGGGCCCCCATCGTCCGGCTTGGGAACATGATCATGACCGAGGCTGTCCGAGCCCGGTCCAGCGACATCCACATCGAGCCGACCCGCAAAGACTCGATGGTGCGGTTTCGTGTGGACGGCATCCTCCGCGAAGCCTTGCGCCTGCCAAAGCGCGTGCACTCCTCACTCATTTCGCGTTTCAAGATCCTGGCCAAATTGGACATCGCCGAGCGCCGCCTGCCTCAAGATGGGGCCATCCGTCTGAAGATTGAAAAGCGCGAGATTGATCTGAGAGTGTCTTCCATGCCGACGCTGCATGGCGAGAAAATAGTCTTCCGGGTCACGGACCAGTCGAAGTCCTTGATCCGCCTGGAGACCATCGGTCTTTCCCAGAAGGACTACGCCACGATCAACTCGTTCACCCAACGGCACAAGGGGCTCATTCTGGTGACAGGTCCGACTGGAAGCGGTAAAACGACGACCCTCTACGCCTTGATTAATGCCATCAAGTCCTCGACAATCAATCTGATCACCGTCGAAGACCCGGTCGAGAGCGACATCGAAGGGATCAACCAGACCCAGATCAATCCAGATACGGGGCTGACCTTTGCCAGCGCCCTCCGTGCCATCCTACGCCAGGATCCGGATGTGGTCCTTGTCGGCGAAATCCGTGACCAGGAAACCGCGGAAATCGCCATCCGGGCCGCTATGACTGGGCACCTGGTCCTTTCCACCCTACACACCAACGACGCGCCGTCGGCCATCACGCGGCTCATCAACATCGGCATCCCCCGCTATCTGGTGGCCTCGCTGGTCGAGGGGGTCATCGCCCAGCGTCTGGTCCGGACCATCTGCCCGCATTGCAAGGAGAAGGCGACGCCGGATCCCGCCACGCTGATGACCCTCAGGATTACGCCGGAAACCTTGTCGAACGTGCAGTTCTACGCGGGAAAGGGCTGTAAAGAGTGCGGGAAGACCGGATACTTGGGGCGGATCGCCATCATGGAAATCCTCGATCCGACTGCCCGGATGCGGGAGATGATCTCGGCCGAGGCCTCGGAGCAGGAACTGCGCCTCGCTGCCCTCTCGGCCAAGATGACGACCTTGGGCGAGGACGGCCTCAACAAGGCCAAGGCGGGCATCACCACGCTCGAGGAATTGCTGCGCGTGATCGAGGTGTCGAGCAAAACCGAGTCGATCTGTCCCGCCTGCTCCAAGATCGTCCAGTACGACTTCGTGGTCTGTCCGTTTTGTGAAACGCTCCTCAGCCGCAATTGCATGAGTTGCAAGCATCCCCTCCAGCTCGAGTGGAAGACATGCCCCTTCTGCGGAACCCGCGCCGGCGGGCGCTGAAATAAGGGGTCAGAGTCGCGGCGACTCTGACCCCTACAAGAAGGCGACAGCCAGCTCATCAGCCAGCATGAGCCCGGCAGCGCTGGCCCGAAGGACTTCGTCGTCCAGGATCACCCACCCATCACGGGTCAGCCGCTCGATCGGCTCCCGGAATCTCTCGATCGGATTGAGACAGTACCGCTCACGCAGGGGAGCGCAGGCTACCCCCGCCACAGTCCGGAGTCCGAAGGCCACCGCCTCTCGCAATCGCTGGTCTGGCGTCCCTGGCTCCTTCTCTGCAATCGGCGGCATGCCGGCCGACACCAGCCGATGGTACTCGTCCAGCGACGCCACCGTGCTGAACCGCGCTCCGTCCAGGTACGAATGGGCGCTGGGGCCCAATCCCAGCCACTCGCGATCGGTCCAGTAGCCTAGATTGTGCCGGCAGGCGTGGCCAGACCGCGCGAAGTTGGAGACCTCATACTGGAGATAGCCCGCGGCTCTCAGCCTGTCCCGCCCCTTCTGATACATATCGGCCAGCCCATCTTCGTCAGGCAGGTTCAGTCGCCCGCGCTCTATCTCCCGGTGAAGCTGCGTCCCCTCTTCGATCGTGAGCCCGTAGAAGGCAAGATGCTCGGGCGCCAGTGCGATCGCAGCGTCGAGATTGACCAGCCAGCGAGTCAAGGACTGGCCCGGGAGCCCGTAGATCAGGTCCAGGTTCAGGTTGGCAAAGCCGGCCCGGCGAGCGGCCCCGACAGCCTGCACGATCTCCCGGGTCGTATGCGGGGTGTTGGCTGCTTTCAGCTCCGCATCGTCGAACGACTGCGCGCCCACGCTGAGACGGTTGAACCCACCTTCCCGGAGCGCTTGCAGGAATGACTCCTCCACCGAGGCCGGATTGGCCTCGATCGAGACCTCGGCGGCTGGATCCACGGCAAAGCTTCGTCGGCAGGCCTCCAGGATGCTGAGCAGTTGCTCGGACGAGAGGGTGGTGGGCGTTCCGCCGCCGAAGTAGATCGTCTCAACAGTCCGTCCGCGGAGCGTATCATTTCTGCCGTGCAGTCGGATCTCCGCCATTAGATCAGACGCAAAGGCCGCGACGCGGTCGTCTCGACGGGCACGGGTGAAGAAGCCGCAGAAGTGGCACCGCCGGTCGCAGAACGGCACGTGGAGGTACAGGCTGACGTTGTCGTTCCGTGAAGTCATTGAAGGCTTCATCGCGCCGTCACGATCAGATTATCGATCAACCGGCTCTTACCGATCCAGACGGCAAGCAAGAGTACCACACGTCCCCGCACGCTGCGCACTTCATCCAGCGTGATGGGATCCGCCACGGCGAGATAATCCAGGCGCGCCAGGGGCTCTGCCCAGATGAGCCGGGTCATGGCCGCTTCGACCTTCTTCACCGACCGTTCACCGGCCCGGATCAACTCTCGGCCATCCGACAGAGCGCGGTAGAGCACGGTCGCCGCTTTCCGCTCTTCCGGCGAGAGGTGCCGGTTGCGCGAGCTGAGCGCCAGGCCGTCCGTCTCACGGACAGTGGGGCGCACGACGATCTCCGTATCCAGATTCAGGTCCTTGACCAGCCGCTCGACTACCACCGCCTGTTGATAGTCCTTCTGGCCGAAGAACGCCTTGTCAGGGCGGACGATGTTCAGGAGCTTCATCACCACCGTCGTCACGCCCCCGAAGTGTCCCGGCCGTGAGAGCCCTTCGTACCGACGCGTGAGTCGCTGCACGGAGACGGCCGTCTCGAAATCCGGTGGGTACATCTCCTGGGCGCGGGGGATGAAGAC